>UMGR01004509.1_pt1 | contig 88016 bp, 72 predicted proteins | sample 1965321 | NCBI WGS metagenome assembly UMGR01 (sample SAMEA4836077, study PRJEB28245) | human gut metagenome | biome: gut microbiome; material: fecal sample | place: Denmark | collected 2008 | reverse complement strand
ACCATGTCCTTGCACAGGTGGTTACCATGTTGCACTTGACACAATGAGCGCCCCTACGGGTTTACATTTATAAATTATTATTTAAACGGAAAAATACTGCCGTTGCCTGTGGTCGAACCGATTTTGCAATCGGTTCGATTGGCGTTCACTGAACGCCGCTACAATTTTCCACTTTCCATTTTCAATTTTCAATTAAAAAAATCCCGAACACGGCAAATGCCATATTCGGGAGAATTTTTTATTTATTCACATATTCACTTTTTACAAGCTTTAGCCAAAATTATTCGGCATCGGGAAGGCTTGCAAGCTTTTCAAGGTGAGCATACTTATCAGCAGCAACCTTTTCAGCCTTTTCAAAGAGTTTTTCTGCTCTTTCGGGGAATGAACGAGTGAGTGAGTTATAACGAACTTCGCCCATGATGAAGTCACGATATGATGCAGAAGGAGCTTTACCGTCAAGCATGAACGGATTCTTTCCTTCGTCTGCAAGACGAGGATCGTAACGGAAGATGTTCCAGTAGCCTGCCTCAACAGCCTTTTTCTCCTCAAGCTGAGCAATGCCCATGCCACCCTTGATACCGTGGTTGATACACGGAGCGTAGCAGATTACGAGTGACGGACCGTTGTAGCTTTCAGCCTCAACCATAGCCTTGAGAACCTGATTGTTGTCAGCACCCATAGCGCACTGTGCAACATAAACATAGCCGTAGCTCATTGCAATAGCGGCGAGGTCTTTCTTCTTAACAGCCTTACCTGCGGCGGCAAACTGTGCAACCGAACCTACAGGAGTAGCCTTTGAAGCCTGACCGCCTGTGTTAGAATAAACCTCAGTATCGAATACGAGGATATTAACATTTTCGCCTGATGCGATTACATGGTCAAGACCACCGAAACCGATATCGTAAGCCCAACCGTCACCGCCGAAGATCCACATTGACTTCTTAGCGAGTTCGTCCTTGTCAACGAGTGTTTTCTTAACAAGTTCGCCAACCTTTGCATCCTCTGTGTTCTTTTCGAGTTCAGCGATAAGAGCGTCTGTTGCAGGACGGCTTGAAGTTGAATCTGTTACTGTGTCGAGATAGTTCTGACAAGCTGTCTTGAGGTCAGCGCTGTCTGTATCCTTCTGAATACCCTCAACATACTCGATAAGTCTGTTGCGGATAGCCTTCTGACCGAGAGCCATACCAAGACCGAACTCTGCGTTATCTTCAAAGAGTGAGTTCTGCCAAGCAGGACCGTAACCCTTCTTATTCTTTGTATAAGGTGTTGCAGGAGCAGATGCACCCCAAATTGATGAACAGCCTGTTGCGTTAGCAATGAACATTCTGTCACCAAAAAGCTGTGTAACAAGCTTTGCATACGGTGTTTCACCGCAGCCTGCGCAAGCGCCTGAGAATTCAAGCAACGGCTGTTTGAACTGACTGCCCTTAACTGTAGTGAACTTGAACTTCTCGTGAACTTCAGGCTTATCTTCAAGTGTGAGAGCGTAGTCAAATACTGCCTGCTTAGGACGCTGTGAGTCGATTGACTGCATTGTGAGAGCCTTAGCGCCCTTCTTACCCGGACAAACCTGAGCACAAGCGCCGCAACCCGTACAGTCGAGTGTTGAAACTGTCATTACAAAGTTGAGGTCCTTGAGTCCCATCATCGGGAGGCTCTTTGTACCCTCGGGAGCTTTTGCAAGCTCATCGGCTGTCATGGCAACAGGACGGATTACAGCGTGAGGACATACGATTGCACATCTGTTACACTGAATACAGTTTTCAGGATTCCATTCAGGAACATCAACTGCGATACCTCTCTTTTCATAAGCGGCAGAACCGTTAGGAGCAGTACCGTCAACATGATCCATAAATGTTGAAACAGGGAGCTTGTTACCCTTATATGCATTTACAGGCTTGAGGATTTCGTTTACATACTCAACGAGAGCGCCGTTACCCTCTGCCTTGTCGGCAACTGAATTATCAACAGCGTTAGCCCAATCAGCAGGAATTTCAACCTTTTTGAGGTCTTCCATACCACGGTCGATAGCGGCGTAGTTCATATCTACGATAGCCTGACCTTTCTTCATGTATGACTTCTTAGCGGCAGCCTTCATAAGCTCCTTAGCCTTGTCGGCAGGAATGATATCTGCAATCTTGAAGAATGCTGACTGAAGAACTGTGTTGATACGACCGCCAAGACCGATTTCCTTACCGATCTTGATACCGTCAATTGTGTAGAAGTTGATGTGTCTTTCAGCGAGAATCTTCTTCATCTTACCCGGGAGACGCTCGGAAAGCTCTTCTGTATCCCATGGGCAGTTAAGAAGGAATGAACCGCCTTCTTTAAGGTCATCAACAATATCGTACTTGTCAACATAAGACGGATTGTGACAGGCAACAAAGTCTGCCTTTGAAATGTAGTATGTTGACTTAATAGGAGTTTTACCGAAACGAAGGTGAGAAACCGTAAGACCGCCCGACTTCTTTGAGTCATATGCAAAGTAGCCCTGAGCGTACATATCGGTGTTATCGCCGATAATCTTGATTGAGTTCTTGTTAGCACCGACAGTACCGTCAGCACCAAGACCCCAGAACTTACAGCTGTGTGTACCCTTCGGAGTTGTATCGGGATTTTCAACAATCGGAAGTGAGAGGTTTGTAACATCATCAACAATGCCGATTGTAAATCTTCTCTTAGGTGTTTCGCTTTCAGCGTTTCTGTAAACAGCGATGATGTCGCCGGGTGTTGTATCCTTTGAGCCAAGACCGTATCTGCCTGTGTAAACCTTTACACCTGCAAAGTCCGAACCGTTGATAGCGGCGAGAACATCAAGATAAAGAGGTTCGCCGATTGAACCGGGTTCCTTTGTTCTGTCAAGAACAGAGATTGTCTTAACAGTCTTAGGAAGCTCTCTGAGCATATAGTCGGCAACGAAAGGTCTGTAAAGGTGAACTTTAAGAAGACCGACCTTTTCGCCTGCGGCATTGAGGTAATCAACAACTTCTTCTGTACAGTCACAAACAGAACCCATAGCAACGATAACATGCTCTGCATCCTCTGCACCGTAGTAGTTGAACGGCTTGTAGTCAGTGCCGATTTTAGCATTAACCTTGTCCATGTACTTAACAACAACTTCGGGAACTGCGTCATAATACTTGTTACAAGCTTCTCTTGCCTGGAAGAAGATATCGTCGTTCTGAGCAGTACCTCTTGTTACAGGATGCTCAGGGTTAAGAGCACGACGACGGAAAGCCTCAACTGCATCCCAGTTAAGCATATCGGCGAGGTCTGCGTAATCCCACTCCTCAATCTTCTGAATTTCGTGAGAAGTTCTGAAACCGTCAAAGAAATGAAGGAAAGGAACTCTGCCTTCAATAGCTGCAAGGTGAGCAACAGCAGCAAGGTCCATACATTCCTGAGGATTGTTTGAACAAAGCATAGCATAACCTGTCTGACGGCAAGCGTAGATATCTGAGTGGTCACCAAAAATAGAAAGTGCGTGGCTTGTGAGCGCACGGGCTGATACATGAATAACGCCCGGAAGGAGCTCGCCTGCCATCTTGTACATATTCGGAATCATAAGGAGCAGGCCCTGTGATGCTGTGTAAGTTGTGGTCAAAGCACCTGCTGCGAGTGAGCCGTGAACAGCACCTGATGCGCCGCCCTCCGACTGCATTTCCGTTACCTGAACCTGTCTGCCGAAAAGGTTCTTGGCACCCTGTGCCGAGAACTTGTCGGTAAGGTCAGCCATTACGGAAGAAGGTGTGATAGGATAGATAGCCGCAACATCGGTAAACGCATAAGAAACATGAGCTACTGCGCTGTTACCATCCATAGTTTTCATTTTTCTTGCCAATGGAATCGTCCTCCTTTTTAATCAAAGCGGCAAAGGAAATGATGCCGCATAAATTTTCGATACCCGTTAATTACGCACCGTAAATCAACAAGCGGTACGGATACTTTGTATCATCTTAAATTTTATCACTTAAACACCGATTTGTAAAGTGTTTTACACAAGAAATTCAAAGCAGGATACATATTTTTGTTTCGTTTTTTACAAAAAGTTTTTTATATTTACTTGTTCCTGTCAAGATACCTTGTTGTTGATTTTTTAAAAATCAATAACAAAGGTTTTGGTTATTTGTGCGAACAATTACAATGCTACGCTCGGGCATAATTTGTTTTTTGACATTACAAACTGCCTGCACGAATTGGGTACGGCGGCTCGCCGTAATTTTCAATTTATAAATGCTTTATCGCTTCGCTTAAATCCGTACACAAAAAATCTATCATATGACGAGCCGACTGCCGCAAGGGCATTGTCGCCCACATATTTTCCGACCAGGCAAGGTTGTAAAACTGCTGAAACACATTGCCTAGCATAAGCGGTACTGCAAAAGACCACAGGCCGCCTGTTATACTGCCTGTGGTCAAATCTCTGTTTTTATTTAGTTTTATCACAAAATCATTTCGTTGCAACCGCAGATTCTGCGGTCATATTTTTTTGTTAAATTCACTTCCGCATTTCGGACAGCGAACAGTATGATTGCCTTTTTTGTTGCGAACACGAAGCTGCGCCTTGCACACGGGACACTTGATATAACGGTAGTCCTTGCGGTCACGAATTTTCTTGAAGGTCAGCCTGAACCAACCTGTTACCGCATTGTAAATCGGAAGAAATTTTCTGTTTTCGGCACTTCTTGCAACAATGTTGCGTGAGAACATACGAAAACAGATAAGCACGATAATCAAGAGCATTATTCCGTCAATGATGTATCTTGCAACACGGTTCCACACAAAAATATTCACGAACCACAGTATAAGCAACAGCACCCAAAGTGCATTGTTGAGCTTATCCGTGCCGTATCTGCCCTGCATAAAATTGGCGAATCTGTTAAATAATCCTCGCATAAAGTTCATCCTTTCCGCAAAAAGCGGTAATTACAAAAATCATCTTTCCACCATTTTATCACAGGCAGGGCGTACATTCAATAAACATTTGACGATATATGTCACTAAATCAGCCGAGAACGAGCTTTGCCGTGTCAACGCTTTCTTTTGCGTCACGGCAGTAGTAGTCAGCGCCGATTTTCATAGCGTAGTCCTTTGTAAGAACCGCACCGCCGACAAATATTGTGCATTTGCTTGAGCCGTCGGGATTCTGAAGTTCCTTACATTCTCTTACAAGCCTTATTGTATCTTCCATACTCTTGAGGGTTGTTGTCATAAGAGCCGAAAGTCCTATCATTGTAATATTCTGTTCAACGGCAGTATCAACAATAAGCTGAGGATCAACATCACGACCGAGGTCAACAACTGTGTAGCCGTAGTTATCGAGAAGAACCTTCACAATGTTCTTGCCGATATCGTGAATGTCACCCTTTACGGTTGCCACAATAATTTTGCCCTTGCTTACGGGAGTTCCGCTTGTCTTTGTAAGGTGCTTTTTAATTACATCAAAGCACTCCTGAGCTGTGTTTGCGCTTTGGATAAGCTGTGGAAGGAAGATTTTATTCTTTTCAAAATCTTCACCCACTCTGTCAAGTGCAGGGATAAGCATTTCGTTTACAACCTGCATTGCATCGGTTGTTTCAAGAAGCTTTGCGGTTGCGGCTGCACCTTCGTTTTTAAGTCCGTTATAAACAGCCGCAAAAATATCAACATTGCTGTCTGCCTTTTTAACGGGAGCGGCAGGAACAGCATCGTTATATGCGTTGATAAATTCAAGTGAGTTCTTGTCAATGCCGTTAAGGACACGGAATGCCCTTACAGCACCTGTCATCGACTCAACATTCGGGTTGATAATCGGCAAATCAAGTCCCTGTTCCATAGCCATTGTAAGGAAAGTTCTGTTGACAAGCTCACGGTTCGGAAGTCCGAACGAAATGTTTGATACACCGAGACAGGTTTTACAGCCAAGTTCCGTTTTTACTCTGTGCAAGGCCTCAAGAGTCTGACGGCAAGCCGCCTGTTCTGCGGAAACCGTAAGAGTAAGACAATCGATATATACATCTTTTCTGTCAATGCCGACAGCCTCGGCTCTTTCAACAATTCGTTTTGCAATCTCAAATCTGCCCTCGGCGGTTTTCGGGATACCGTTTTCGTCAAGTGCAAGTCCGACAACAGACGCACCGTACTTTTTGACAAGAGGAAGAACCGTTGCAAGGCTCTGTTCCTCACCGTTTACGGAGTTCAGAATCGGTTTGCCGTTGTAGTAGCGGAGTCCGGCCTCAATAACCTCGGGCTTTGTGGAGTCAATCTGGAGCGGAACATCACACACACTCTGAATAGCCTTGAGAACACGCACCATCATCTTTTTTTCGTCAATTTCGGGATGACCTACATTGACATCAAGAATTTCCGCACCGCCCTGAACCTGACTGAGAGCCTGAGTGAGGATATAGTCAATATTATTTTCAACAAGCGCCTGCTTGAACAGCTTTTTGCCTGTGGGGTTAATTCTTTCACCGATAATTCTCGGACCGTTGATTTCGACAACCGTCGTTGAACTGCAAACGGTTGTGTCAACGCTTTTTGTCTGAGGCTGATATTCTCTGTCGGCAACCTCCGACTTAATTTTTGCAATATAATCGGGATTCGTTCCGCAACATCCGCCGATAACCTTAACACCGTATTTGAGGAGTGAACAAACGCACTCGGCAAATTTATCGGGCATAATGTTGTACTCGTTGCTGTTAGGATCGGGCAAACCTGCGTTAGCCTTGATTACAAGGGGAAGATTTGTGTATTTCGACATCTCGGAAACAACGGGTTCAAGCTCATCCGGACCGAGTGAACAGTTTACGCCGAGAGCGTCAACACCGAGTCCCGTAAGAGTGACAGCCGCACAGGCAGGGGATACACCCGTAAATGTTCGTCCGTTTCTCTCAAAGGTCATTGTTGTGAGGATAGGTTTGTCGCAGTTTTCTTTTGCGGCAAGGACTGCGGCTTTAAGTTCATAAAGGTCGGTCATTGTCTCAAAAACTATGACATCGGCATCTTTACCGGCAAGAATCTGCTGTTTGTAATACTCATAAGCCTCGTCAAATTTCATTGAACCGGCAGGTTCAAGCAACTGACCTATCGGACCGATATCAAGGGCAACGAGGGCGTCTGTACCCTCAACGGCTTTTCTTGCAATCTTAACACCGGCGCCGATGATTTCTTCAACGCTGTAACCGCTGTCCTGAAGCTTGTAGGCATTTGCACCGAAGGTGTTTGCGTACACAATGTCAGATCCGGCATCAATATACCTCCTGTGAAAGCTCTCGATAAGCTCGGGGTGAGTAATGTTCAGCACCTCAGGCACATGGTCGTACTTTACACCGCTTTTCTGAATGAGAGTTCCTGTTGCACCGTCAAGCAGAATAAAATTCTTTTGGTTGAGATATTCACTAAAGTTTGAAAAATTCTTAAACACCACAATGTTCCCCATTTCTTCTGAAGCGACATTTGCCTTTCATACTGCAAATTGCACACCCTCGTTTTCTTCGTTCAATCGGATTGTCTGAAATTCCGAGAACCGCCGTAACCGACTTTGACGGCACAAGCAGACAGCTGTCGCCTGTTGTAAGACCTATTTTTCTCGGAGCGTCAAGTATTCTCAGATACTCCTTCTGCATCTCAATAGGATAGTCCCCATAGCCGGGGCTGAAACGGAAGGTCATATACTTTCCGCTGTATTTTTCGGCAAGGATTTCGTCAACCTTTTGACACACCTGTTCAACGGCAACGCTTGCAAAGCTGTCAAGCACAACCGCCCTTGCCATATCGGAAATCTGACTTATACGGATAAGCTTGTCAATTTCCGAACCGATTGTCGCACACATCATAACGGCTGTGTGGCAGCCCTCAAGGTGCTTTTTTATATCATTGCCGAGTAAAATATCGTCAAACGGAGCTTTGCGTTCAACATAGAGAAATCTCGGCTCTGCTGTTTTCAGTATTTCTTTTTCGCATTCATCCATCAGCACATCCATGCGGTAATTAAGGCTGATTCCTGCACCGCCGAGGTAGCGTATAGCCTCTTTGCGGTTTAATCTGTCAAGCGTTATCATAAAAGACTTGACACCGCCTCCGTAATTTTTCTTGCAACATACGGGTTGTTCATTGTGTAGAGGTGGATGCCGTCAACGCCGTATGCGATAAGGTCAACAATCTGGTCAACCGCATATGCAATGCCTGCGTCGCGCAAAGCCTCGGGTCTTGTATCATACTTCTGCATAATCTTTGCAAATTTTGCAGGAAGGCTTGCACCGCACATTGAAACCATTCTTTCAATCTGACTTTTGCTTGTTACAGGCATAATACCTGCCTCAATCGGAACATTCACGCCTGCAATCTTCGCTCTTTCAAGAAAGCGATAGTAAACGGAGTTGTCAAAGAAAAGCTGTGAAATAAGGTGGCTTGCACCCGACTCAACCTTTTTGCGAAGATTGTGAATGTCCTCAACCTCATCGGTTGCCTCGCTGTGAACCTCGGGATAACAAGCGCCGGCAATGTCAAAATCACCCTGTGACGCAATGTATCTGCACAAATCGCTTGCATAAGTGAAATCCTTCTGCGGTTCAACACCTTCAACCCTGTCACCACGGAGTGCAAGAATATTCTCAATGCCGTTCTCTTTAAAAAGCGCAAGGTTGCGGTCAATATCAGCCTTTGTGCTGTTAATGCAGGTGAGGTGTGCCACGGATTCAACTCCGAAATCTCTCTTGATTTTTGTTGCGATTTCACAGGTACGGCTCTTTGAACCGCTGCCGCCTGCGCTGTATGTTACGCTGATGAAGTCAGGCTTTAAAGCCGAAATTTCTTCAAGCTTGCCGTAAACCGATTCAATCGGAGAGGTCTTTTTAGGCGGAAATACTTCAAAAGAAAAAACTGTTTTTCCGCTGTTAAATAAATTGCTTATTTTCATATATAAACACCTCGGTAATGGTTTTGTTAAACTTGATTAATTATAGCATAAATAATTTTTGCATACAATACTGTTTTGGTGGGTTTTGTCGTTTAAGACTATCATTTTTTTGGAAGTTTGGGTATAATCAAAAATTATATCAAAGAGTTTTATGATAATTATAATTTTGTTAACAAACCAAATTCACCATTATATTCTGTAGTGGCGAACCGTGTTCTCCCTACAGAGTATACATTTACTTTCATAATAAAGCAAAAATTGCATCAATGCCGTATTCGGGCATCTGATGCAATTCCTTTATCCGAGTATCTTCTCGAATAGATTGCGGTGGCACACCGCCGACCGCAATTTTCAACTTTCAATTTTAAAAAAATCACAAATGCAAAATCAACTTTGCAACGCCGAAATAGATAAGCAATGAAAGCGAGTCGCAGACTGTTGAAATGAGCGGATTCGCCATAACGGCAGGGTCAAAGCCGACCTTGCTTGCCAAAAGAGGCAGACTGCTGCCGACAAGCTTTGCCATAATAATTGTGCCGACAAGCGTAAGCGAAATTACAAGGGCAATCATAAATGCGTTTTCCTGACCGTTGAGATCAAACAAAAGCAGTTTTACAAAGTTTGCCGCCGCAAGCGTAATACCGCAAAGAATTGACACCCTGAATTCTTTCCACAGCACAAGGAAAATGCTCCTGAAATGAATTTCACCGAGCGACAACGCACGGATTACGGAAACCGACGCCTGAGAACCTGCGTTACCGCCCGAACCCGTAATCATCGGGATAAACGATGAGAGAATCAAAACATTTGCAAGCACAGCTTCAAATGATGAGATAATCGCACTTGTAAAGGTTGCCGAAAGCATGAGTATAAGCAGCCACGGCGCTCTCTTTTTGTACAGACCGAAAACGCTTGTTTTCATATACGGTTTGTCAGACGGCAATACGGCTGCCATCTTTTCGATATCCTCGGTAGCCTCTTCCTGAATAACATCAATAGCGTCGTCAATTGTTACGATACCGACAAGTCGGTTTTCGTTATCAACAACAGGAAGAGCAAGGAAGTTATAGTTTGAGAACATCTGGGCAACCTGCTCCTGATCGGCAAGAGTAGTTACCGAGATAACATTTTCCTCCATAATCGACTTTACAAGCTCGTCATCTTCGGCAAGCAAAAGGTCTTTTACGGTGGTAATACCGATAAGCTTGTTGTTGGCATCGGTTACATAGCAGGTGTAGATTGTTTCCTTGTCAACACCTGTTCTTCTGATTCTTTTAATAGCCATTTCAGCCGTCATATCGGGGCGAAGCACAATAAACTCGGTTGTCATAATCGAGCCTGCGCTGTCCTCGGGATATTTTAAAAGCTCGTTAATCTGCTTTCTCATATCCTTGTCGGCCTGTCTTAAAATACGCTTTACAACATTGGCAGGCATTTCCTCAATAAGGTCAACGGCGTCATCGACAAATAACTCATCGACAACCTCTTTCAGTTCGCTGTCGCTGAAGCCGTGGATAAGGAATTCCTGAGTTTCGTCATCCATTTCGACAAAGGTTTCCGCCGCAAGCTCCTTTGGCAGAATACGAAACAGAATCGGCATTTTTTCATCCTGTAGATTTTCAAAAACCGCCGCAATGTCAAACGGTTTCATCGTAATCAAAATGTCACGCAAAGTGCTGAACTTTTTGTCATCAAGCAACACTTTGATAGTTTCGGTAAGGGTTACGTTAACCTGTTCCATCATCTTTTCCTCCTTTTTAATTCAATTGGAAGTAAAGACGGTGTCACCCTGAGTATTAAATTAAATCAATTCAAATTAAAATAAAAATACAAAGCAAAATCAATAAAACAAAATGAACGCACAAGCGCACATTCTGTTGCAACTTCGCCCGGGTACAGCGCCTTTATTACCGTCTGCGTCCATTAAGTTTTCACCTCATTCGCATTTAAATTCGGGCAAAAGCCCGTACATATTTATTTTATTCTTTTTTATGTCCGATGTCAACGGATTTATCCGCTAAAAATCCACTTTGCAAACATTTTACATTATCCTCTGTAACAGCTTGGTAACTCGGTATAATATTTCTTGCTTTTTGAAGTGTATCAATGTATAATAAATATGCATGATTTAAAATAAAATTTCAAAGATTGGAGATTAACCGTTATGACAGATATGGTTAAAAAATATGTTCCCTATGCGGTAATAATTTTGCTTGTTTATATGCTGTTGCCGCTTGTGTTTATTCCGGGCGCAATGCAGAAGTTTTCACCCGTTGCATATGACTTTGTGTTCCCGATTACAGCAATCGGCTGTTCGGCACACTACTGCTCAAAACACGGACTTGACTTTCTCTTTGCACTCATTGCGCCGATTATTTATCTTCCGAGTATGCTCATCTACAACGGCGGATTTTCTTCAAGCACACTTTCAACAAACCTTATTCTCCTCGTAGTTTATCTTGTTGCCGGAATTTTCGGACTTTTCCTCGGCGACCTTGCTTTCGGTGACAAGCGCCGTCAGAAAGAAAAGGCAGAACAGGAAGAAGCAGAGGAAATGCTTCTTGAGGCAAAGCGCCGTGAAAAGGAAGAGCTTGAGAACATGACTTCATCAAGCAAAAAGTCCGAAAGAAAAGCACCTTACAGACAGGAACGCAAGCCTGCACGCAGACCGTCGCCTGCACCGCAGAAAATCGAAACAGCAGATGACGATGATTTTGATTATGACAAGTACCTTTCCGGTATTGACAGAAAGCAAGATCCGAACGAAAGCGAAATTGACGATATCTTAAACGAATACAGACACTAACGGCGAGCCGCCGTTCCCAATTCGTGCAGATAGTATTTATAAGGGCGAAAATAAAATGCCCGAGCAAAACTTTATAGCTGAAAATGTAAAATTAAAGTCGGGAAGACAATTTGCGAAATGCAAAGCATTGTCTTCCCGACTGTTTTTGTTTAATCAGCAGGAGTGTTCATCGGACAACCGTTTTGATTAAATTTTATGTTTAAATATGATTATGTGATGTTATGAAAGTTGTGTATAATTTTATAGGGAAGAACCGTATTCTCCCGCACGGCGAGCCGCCGTTCCCGATTCGTGTAGATAGTTTGTAATATAAAAAAACATATCATGCCCGAGCGTAGCATTGCAATTTTTCGCACAATCCCGTAGGGGCGTTCATTGGACGCCCGCCAAGTAATGACAGAAAATTTATGATGAAAATAAACTGTATAAATGAGATACAGAATTGCAGTTACTTTGTAACATTTATATCATTTAATTTTCAATATTATTTGTACCATTATTTTTGTTTAAATCAACCCAACGATATACTTCTGAATCAAGGTTGCGTCAACAACACTGATTTCGCCGTCATGGTTTACATCGCTGTTAAAAAGCTGAGTCTTGCCGAATTTTACAATACCTACAACATATTTCTGAACAGATGTTGCATCTCCAACCGTAATGTTTCCGTCTGGATATGCATCACCGCAAGTCAGGCAGTTCAATTTGCCACCAATCGTTGTTTTACACTCTGCGCCGTTTTTAAGTCTGCAATATTTATAAGCCATAAGGCCCGTATCCTCGCCAAGCTGTCTTGAAATATAAAACTCCGCATAGCCGTTCTTATCGGGGACAAAAGATGTTACCGCACCTCCGCTGACAAAATATGCGCCCGAGGTTGCATAGCAAGGTTTGCCGCTGCTGTCTGTACCGAAATCCTCATATGTAAAGTCAAAATTCTTGTATGTGCCATCGCTGAGTTTTCCGGTCATTGTGCCATCATCATTAAAGACATCAGGAAAATAGTCGGAGAGTTTAATCCTTATCTTAACATATTCTCCGCCTGTTGAATCATAATTGAATTTCATACCCGTATTACCAAAATAACGATTATCCGCTGTTATCATATGGCGAGTAAATTCCTGATTTTTCGGGAGATTTACAAACTTCGGTGCATCAATACAGTCCTTAAACATCACGCTGTACTTTTGATAATCCATTGATATGAACATTGCCCCGAAATTCTTTGCCGTATTTTCGGTATATCCCGTTGTTGTAACAAAAAGCTGATTGTTTGAGATTTTCTGCGTTGTACCTGTAACTTCAAAGTCCTTGCGATCTTCATACTCGCTTACCGCACCTGTCATAAGAACCCAACCGACGGTAAGCACACCGCACATTGCGATTGCAGTTATTTTTTTAATTATATTTTTCATTGTTTACACCTATTTATGTTGTTTAGCTATCCAAACCTACAATATACTTCTGAATCAAGGTTGCGTCAACAACACTGATTTCACCGTCATCGTTTACATCGCTGTTAAAAAGCTGAAGCTTGTCAAAGTCCTCAATACCTACAACATATTTTTGAACAAGCGTTGCATCAGTAACAGAAATGTATCCGCTTAAATCCGTATCACCGCAAGTTAAACCGACCAGAGTATCTCCGATTATTCCGTAATCACAATGAGCTCCGTCTTTAAGTCTGCAATAGCGGTATGACATTACTTTTGTATCTACGCCAAGCTGTCTTGAAACATATATTTCAGCATAGCCGTCCTTATCGGGAGCAAAGGATGTTACCGCACCTCCGCTTGTCGCATATGCGCCGGATTCCGCATAGCAATTAACACCGATGCTGTCAGTTTCGAAATCTTCGTATGTAAAATCAAAATCCTTGTAAGAACCGTCGCTGAGCTCAGAAGTCATTGTTCCGTTTTCATTGAACAGACGGGAAAAATCGGAAAGCTTAATTTTCACCTTGACATATTCACCGCCTGTTTTGTCAAACTGATAGAATGTCTGAACATTACCGAAATAACCGTGTCCCTGCGTCATCATATATTTTACGAATTTTTCGCCCTTTGGAAGATTTACAAATTTCGGTGCATTGATACAATCCTTAAACCATATATCGTAATCCTTTTCTTCGGTTGTTTGGAACTTTGCACCGAAATTTTTATCGGTATTTTCAGTGTATCCCGTTGTTGTCACAAAAAGCTGATTGTTTGAGATTTTCTGCGTTGTACCTGTAACTTCAAAGTCCTTGTGATTTTCATCCTCGCTTACCGCACCTGTCATAAGAACCGAACCGACGGTAAGCACACCGCACATTGCGATTGCAGATATTTTTTTAATTATATTTTTCATTGTTTATCCTCCGTTTTTATTGTTTATCTGTCCGAACCGACAACATATTTCTGAAAAACAGTTGCATCTTCACCGCTTGTATTATTGAACTCATATTTGTAATGCTTGCCTGCGGATGAAGCGAGCAAATCTATAACAGTCCAACAATAATACTTTTGATTTTTTGGAAGATTCAACTTCATATTATACCTCTCAATTGTTAATACTTGTCTAAGTTTATCAATCTACTTTTCTTATGTCAATAATTTTAAAATAAATTCGGCATTTACGGCAATATATGCGTATTTTTCAAATATTAACTATTACAAATGACAGACAAAATACTCGGTCATTTCTGTTTTAAACAATCGGTCTTTAAACAAAAAACAGACTGCACCGTGATGCAGTCTGCTGTAAATTATGACACACGCTCACATATTACATAGTAACGGTCAAAACCGCCGTTGCCGTCACTTATGCAGGTAAACATCGTGAGCAAATCTCTGTCCTTCTGCAAATAGCAGTCGCCTGATTCGTTCGGCTTATTGACTTTGGTTTCAACGACCTTGTAATTGAGTGTATCCCAATAATTTGTGATTGAAACCCTGTCACCGATTTTGAGGTTGCGGAGGTTGTCAAAGAATATTCGACCGATGTATCCCGTGTGACCTGCAAGGACTGCGTTTGTATTCTTACCGCCGATCGGCAATGAGGTTGCACTCATATGTGCCGCACCGTAGCTCATATTTGAGCTGTTCGCACCGAGGTAAATCGGCAGACGCATATTTATTGTTTCAGCGGTAACATAACCGTAAATACCGTCGGTTATGCCGTAATCTTCAAGATTGACGGCAGCCTGTGAATAGGTATCGTTGCGGAGCATTTCATACTGGTTTGTTTCAAGTTTTTTGTTGTAGGCAACGCTGTCATTGAAAAGTCTGTCGAGGTCAGCCTTGAAAACAACGGGCTGTTTGGAGATACGCTTGCCCTCCCTGTCAATTTTGTAGCCCTCTTCGTCAACCTTGCCGTCCTTGACCGCCTGTTCAAAAGAGCCGTCCTCAGCTTCTTCAACACGGGTATCAAAGCCGTCAGCCTCACCGTTTGAAATCTGTGTTCCGATAAAATTTGATATAGTGGGGAATGCGACAAGACCTATTCCGACAACGAGCATTGCTATTGCCACACCCGTAAGTATTTTTTTAATCATCGGAATCACCGCCCAAATCATTCTGATTTTCGTCAGCCAAGTCATCTCTCAGCCGTTTTGCACCGTTTGACTTCTTCTTTTTACGCTTGAGCAGAAATACAACCACAAACACAACAAGTGCAACAAAGCCGACAATTATGCCGATTGCAACTGCATAAGGGATTTTGTAACCGAGAAAGAATATGTAACCGTTGTCAAATTTTGCAAGCGACTCGCCCGTTTCAATATACTTTGTATCGTCATAATCGACACGCTTGCCACGCACGAGAAGTCTGTGAGTATTAATGCCGTATGGGGTACAGGTGAGGAGCGTTACAAGGTCTTCGCCGTCAACAATCCGCAAGGAATTGATTTCCGAGGGGAGAACAACTTCGATTTGATCAACCTCATATTTCAGCGTTCTGTCGAGGATATGAACATAGAATTCATCGCCGACCTTCATATCGGTGAGGTAATCGAAAAATGTTTCGCCCGGATAACCCGAATGGGCAGAAATTACGGAATGTGTGCTTGCACCGCCGACAGGCAGGGAAGTATTTTGAAGATGTCCTGCACCTTTGGAAAGAACCTCTTCGCTTGTGCCGTGATAAATCGGCAGATAAACATTGATTTTCGGCACATCAATATAGCCGATAAGGCCGTTATCGTCAATATTGAGAGTTTTCTCATAATTTGCACCGATTTTCTGAAAAGCCTTTTCGTCGAACGGGTCGGTAATTATCATATTATTTGAAAGGCTGTTATTGTACTTAGCAGCCTCTTCAAACATTTTTTGAGTTTTCTCACTCGGCATCTGAGCAACCCTGTCGGTGTACTCCTTAACCATGCTTCGACTGACATAGTTATTAATTGCGGAACTGACAAGCGGATAGCTCATTATGCCGATTCCTGCAACAAATATTAAAACTATTAGTAAAATTGACAGCTTTCGTTTCATAAAATTTTCCTTTTCTGCGTGTTTTGTTCCATTGTTATTATACTATATTTTACTATTTATCGCAACTGCGTGCCGCAGTCCCAGTTCGTGAAGATAGTTTGTGCAATACCAAAACATATTCCGCCCGAGCGAAAGGTTTAGTTAAATGTAAAATTGAAAATGGAAAATGGAAAATTAATGTCGGGAAGACAGTTTGTAATGTAAAAAACATATTATGCCCGACTGTAAAAATGTAATGGTTCTCCCCTACAGACAATACACAATTTTCATCACATCAAAACATATTATATAAACATAAATATTCATCCGCTTCTACAGCTCTTCTGTAAATAGAACGGGGATGCGTTGCCGCATCCCCTGAAAATTACATATATCATATCACAGATTTTAAGATAAAGATATTCGATTAATTATTTAGCTGCTTTCTTTCTCTTAAGAACAAAGAGAAGAACGCCTGCACAAGCGATAAGTGCTGCACCGCCAACATAGAACATCATTGTACCCATACCACCTGTCTTAGGAACAGTTACAGGGTAGTTAGCAACAGCAACATTGTCACCGTCTGCAATGTTACCTACAAATGTATACTCCTTGCTCTTGTCAATGCTTACTGTAAATACTGAGCTGTTGAGGTTGTAGCCTGTAGGAGCTGCTATCTCTTTTGCATAGTATGTCTGTTTAGCATCAAACTTGAATGTTGTCATTGTGCCTTCGAGAACAAATGTAGCCTCACCGGTAGCGTCTGTCTTAGCAACTACTTTCTTGCCGTCAACTATAAGAGGTGTTTTAGCTTCTGCGTCTGTGAATATCTGGAATTCAGCGTCAGCAAGCTTCTGAGTTGTGTCATTGCCGTTAACCTTAACAACCTTCATGCCGTATGTAAATACATCAGGTGAATTTTTACCGGGTTCAAAGTTTGTATCAGAATCGTTGCCGTAAACAAGACCGTCTGTGTTGGTGATAGGTGTGTTGAGCTTAGCTTTTTCGTTTAAATCAGCTGTGTATGTAACAACAACTGTTTTGGCATCATAGAAATCCTTTGATTCAAGTGTAGCAGATTCGAATACAACTGCGAATGTAGCAGTTGCCTTACCGTTCTTGCCTGTGTAAGTATAGTTCTTTTCAATAGAGTAATCTGTACCCAAAGCAAGAGCATCAACTGCGCCGTCGTACTTAACTACAACTGAATTCTCGTTGAATGTAAGACCTTCATCCATTGTATCAACGATTGCATACGTTTTTAGCTGGTTGTCGATTGAACCTGCTGTTGAAGCTGTAAGTGTGTAGGTTACAGTCTTATCGTTGTCGCCTACATATGTCTTGTCAGCACTCTTGTCAACTGATACTGAGCTTGTTGAAACCTTTTCAGCAAGGTTGTGCTCTGTCTGGTCAACAGAAACATAATTTTTACCATCAAAGTAAGGAAGTGAAGCAAGTGAGCTCTGAACACCTGTTACCTTAGCGGGCTTAGAAGTACAATATACATAGTAAAGACCTGGGTCTGTTACTGTTGCAGTAGCCTCTGTAACTGTTGAAGAAAAGCTGATTGTTGTAGCAGCTGTACCGAATGCAGCTTTGTCTGTCTTGTAGAGGTTATCACAAGCCGTGATGATTTGCTGTGACTTTGCATCTGAGTATGTGCCCTTTACAGCATCCTCAAGTGCTTTGTCGGTGATAGTACATGAGTACTCACCTGTTGTAAGGTTGAGGTTTGCAATCTTGAAGAAGCTGAATGTGTAATTACCGACTTTGTCAGTGTCATTTGCATCAACTGCAAGTTTGTACGTAGCTGAATAGCTCTCTGCTGCACTTGCTGAGAATGGGATCATGAGAGCGATCATCATTACTGCGAGAACTGCTGCAAAGATTTTCTTTGTAGTTTTCATTTTTCTTTCTCCTTTGTGTTTGATTTAATATATGTAATTATATTCTAACCGAATGGTTAAACGGGTTGGGGTGGCTGCATGGCAGACACCGGCTAACAACGGTGTCCGTAGCAGTCAAAGAGGTTTTCTATGAAAGAAACATATGATTAAAAAATCACCTGTTCTAACAAGTTAAATCATATTGGGTTACTTTCTGCGTCCTGCTCTGCGTTTTTTACGAGCTTTTCCGTAATAGATTGCGTAACCCGTGAACATTGTCACCGCAAGACCTGCAACCGACAAACCGAGAACAACATAGCCGTTCATACCGTCACCGCTTGCCTTAGGCATTGTTATTGCACCGTCAACATAATTATATGTAACATCGTACTTACCCTCAACAGGAAGTGTGAAGTAGGAAAGTGTGTAGTTCGGGGTGTAACCCTCTGACGGTTTGTACTCAAACAGACAGTATGTTTGATATGTTGAAGTACCTGTTATATAATTGTCGGAACTTTCGTTCCATACAACTTTACCGTTTGTTTTTGTAAACTCGCCCTGACCGTCCTTGAAGATTGTCAGATTGCCAAACACAGCCTTACCGTCGCTGCCTGTCGTTTTAGAAACCATATGAGTTTTCATTGAGGTATCTTTAATGATTGTATTGATATCATCTGCAGTAAAGATACCCTCACCGGACACCTTCATCACCGCAAATTCCGTATCACTTACATTACCGCCTGTCTGATTCTTCTTGTTTACTGTTGCGCTTCCGTGTGTGGTTTCATTTGCAAACAGGGCTTCATTTTCTTTAACAGAAGTAGAATCGTTGAAGTATTCTGCAAGCTCAGCATCGGTTTTGTCTTTAATATCTGAGCTACTAACCTTAATATACTTAGGCGCTGTTACTTTACCGTTTTCAAGAAGTTCAATCTCGGCAAGCCAGGTGTTTGTATCCATTTTATAATCGGATGCATTTGCACCTTCGGCAAGAGCCTCGGTAATCTTAAATCTGTAAACACCCGCAGTGACTAATTTGAGGTTTTTGAATTCAACCTTACCGTTTTTGTCAGGTGTTTCCAAATTCGTGGAAATTGTTTTTGCGCTGTTTGTCTTGATAGGTTTGCCGTCGGCATCAGGTTTTGTTGTATCCATTGATTCAAGACCTGTCAATGTATAGACGAACTTGCTGCCGCTGTAAGCCTGACCGTCAAGAGTTTTATTTACCGAAATGGCAATGTTTGTAGGATTAACCTTATTGATAAAGTTAAGCGCATTTCCCGCTTCGGCGAGAGTACCGACAAATGTACCGTCGTCGAAGCTCTGATTGCCTACTTTGTAGGGAACATAACCTATAACTCTTTTCTCTGTAATCTTATAGGTTGCACCTACAGGAATATTGAGAAGCTTAATGCTTTCGCCCTTTTTGATTGTGAACGAACCGTCCAAGGGTGTACGGTAAGCTGTGCTTGAATAATCACTTGCGCCCTTCTCTTTGAGCTGATACTCAAGAGGATAGGTCTTGTAGTCATAGGTTGAATCGCTGCCGTCAAAGTCGAGAGCAATTGCAAATGTAAACTGCTGACTTGTGTCGTAGTCGGTTTTACCGTCTTCATCAACAACATTCTTTGAAATTTCAAGAGGTGCTGTCACTATCTTGTTAGTATAGTCGAGCTGGAGCTGTGCATAAGCCTTTTTATCAGCGGGATCCGCAAGATTGAATTCCGACTCCGTAGCTGAACCGCTCTTGATTATTGAACCGACTCTGTTGTTAACGAGTTCCCAGTTCGTTGTGTATTTAAGATTACTGCTGTCTGTTGACTCGTCAACCGTCATATAGTTGCCGGTCTTGAATGAGTTGTCAAAGTCAGCTATATAATTATCTTTAAGTGTGAAACCGCTGTTTGAAAGAGTTTCATTGCTTGTGCTTTCGTCTGATTTTGTAAGCTTGTAGCCTTTACCGGAGGTATCGTTGCCGTTCTCTTTGATTGTATAATCAAAAGTTTCATTAGCTTTGAGGTCATCTGAAATTTCAGAAACAACATCGCCTGTATCAAGTGCCTTTGTAACCTTGAGGTCATTGTTGGCAGGTGTCATTGTAAAGTTTACTGAGAAGTTAGACTCAGCCTCACCACGCTCCATATAGAATACTACCATATGGTATGTCTTGTTAGGATCAAGCTGAACACCATTGTTGATTGTCTTTGTAACGATGCCAAGATTTGTATGATGTAACACAGCGTCTCCGGTATACGGAGTGCCGTTATCGTTCCACATTCCACCGTAAAGGTCTGAAAGCGTAAGGGGGGCATCTGGTGTAAGATTGCCGTCAGTTATATTCTGCCACTTACAGAAGTTAGCTTTTGTATTTTTGCCAAGGTCTGCCTTTTTGAATTTGTAAAAACCGTCTGATTTGTCATAAGGTTCTACATAACGTTTACCATTATTATCTACACCAACACTTGTATCCTCCCAAACATTCAGACAGAAGTATTTATTATTTGTCTTAACCCAAAACTCATCACTCGGAACTGTAACTGTTGTCGACGATGATGAAGATGAGTAGTCGGCAAATACATCGTCAGCTGTTGCTTTCATTGTATTAAAGTTAATTGAACCTTTTGCCTCTTTATGGTCACCACCGAGGTCGAGAGCAAGTTCTGCGTTAGCACCTGTTGAATCTTCACCGATATAAACCCAAAGGTCATCGTCACCGCTGAAGTTAAAGGTTGCAGGTTTGTCGTCTGCAAGTAAACCGTTCTTCGGAACTCTGAAGTCTATATCAAGTCTGATACCGAAACCATAGTCAAGGTTATCGTTAGTACCCTTGCCCGATGATGTATTTGAAGTATTGTTGAATGGGAAAACACCATAACCGTTTTCTGTACCGCCGAATTGTCCCAAATCATCATGTACACCAAATTGTTCGCCCGCACCGTAGTTAATTTTGGTAGGTGTGAGGCCGTTCCATGTAAAGTAGATGTTATCTTTTGCATTTTTTGAAGTGAATTCATAAGTAGTAACACCATCAGGGTCAGTAGTTGTACGGAACGGGAAAGATGACTTATAAACATTGGCAACTCTTTTATCATTATATGTAGCGGTTGAAAGTGCCTCAGCATCAAAGTAAGGAGCCTTGACACCATTTGCAACCTGAAGATTGCCCTTACTGTCAAGCCTGTTGTACATAAGACCCTGTAAGGACTGGTTATAATTACCGTCGCCCCATGCCATACCGTTGGCGTTGTTTACTGCATAGTAATAGTTATCATTAAAATCGTTGATGTTTGTAAGTCCTTCTGCGTGGGTCTTAAATGTATCGTAGTGTTTATCACCCCTATACATATTACCGAAGTAGAGAGGATACTTCCAGTCCGATTTATGTGGTAAAGCAATCTTGCTTATGTAGTTGTTGAAGTTATCAAACTGATACCAATAGTCATACATATTGTCGTTACCCTGACACTGAAGATACCCGTTCGCCTGCTCCATATCCGACCAGTAGTCAAAGTATGTTGCGTCAACGCCTACGATGTCAGGATTATCTGAGAATGAATTTTCAACGACAGCACCATAGTTTACATTGTCTATTTCCGAGAATTTTGTCCAGCCTTCGCCTCTGGCTGTCTTAACATATGTAGCCGTGTTCTTGCTGTAGCCCGAATCATCATATCCCGAATCTGTCGGATATGATGTTGCAGAAGATGCACCGTTGAGGTTATGTTCGTTCGGATGGAATCTTAAAAGCGCACCCGCCGGAATTTCACCTTTGAACACCACAGAACCGCTTACCTTGGTGTCTATGGTGTCTTTTGTAAGCTCAACTGTTCCTTCATAGGCATCGTTGTAGTCAAAAGTTGCATAAACCTTTGTAAGCGACTTCCAGTCATCGTTTGAAACATAAACTGTTTTATATGTTGCTTTCGACTGTTTGTCGGGAGCTTGAACAGAAAGGTATTTACTTTCTTTGAACGAGCCGTCAGTCGTAAGATAAAATTCTGTGTCACCCGAAGCACCCGAAATGTCGATGGTCTTGATGAACGGGTTAGTCCACTGACTTTTTGAAGCATCATAAAGAGCATTATCGGCACTGTATGAGTCGTTAATACCGAGGTCGCTTGTTTGTGTTTCGCCCTTGTTGCTGAAGATTACATTTTTATGGGATGACTTAACATCTACATAGTAGTAATTGCTGTCTGAAGATGTCTTAGTCATTGCAACACCCGGCCACTCTGCGTTGAAGTCAGTATCGTTTACCCAAGAATATGCATAAGCTTCATTATAGGTATTATTGCTGTTATAAAGATAGATACGGCGAAAATCTTTTGCAACAGTCTTATCGGGAAGAGTAAAATTAACCCCGGAAGAAAGCTCAATTTTTGTTGCACCGGATGGTGCAGTGGCTTCAAAAACTCCCGACGAAGGATCTTTGCTTACCTTTTCTGTTTTAAGAACCGTGCCGTCATCCTGAGCAAAACGACATGTAACAGAAGAAAAACCATTCCATTCCTTATTCTTGTTCAGGTTAATGTAAATCTTCTGATCCAAAGATGTTGCCGCAAACACATTAAGCGACATACCCGACACGGCACATATCGAAAGCATGAGGGTAAGTGCAAGCACAAGAGAAAAGCTTTTCTTTGCGGTTATGCAAAGCTTTTTACTTAATTTCATAATTTTTTCTTCTCCTTCATTGCCGATTACTTTGTTTTGGCAGTCAAAGTACAATTAAACAGAACTGCATAGGACAGTCCAATATATCTGCCAACTAATTATGAAACGCAATTTTTTGAATTTGTTCTTCTTTTTTACTTGTATACAAGTATATAATATTTTATTGCATATTTGTAGAGGCAATACAGCCAAACTTTTGGTAATATTTTTGGCTATTTTGCATATCTGCAAGCACGATTTAATATTTTTGACCATAATGTGATTTTATTACTTATTTATCGCCATTTTTTGTGTTTAAGATAAATTATACCCATTATACAACCTTAACAGGCAGTTAAAAAGTCAATTTCAGCACTAAATTTGTTGATTTTTAATTCTTTTTTCAAAAATATCAAAAATTTTATGCAGGTTTACTCCATGCTGTGCGTGCGAAAATATGTATTATTTTGCGATTGCTGCTTTTAAAATGCCCCAAAACCAGCATTTTGCAGAATTTTTCAGATATATTTTTATAATCAATATCTATATCTCATCAAATTAATCACCGAACACCTTGAAAATTCGGCACAAATAAAGGGCAGAGTATTGCTCTCTGCCCCTCAAAATGTAATTCACTTAAATCGCAATTATACAAACCGCTTTATGCAAACATATTAAAGATCTCTGCCGCAGCACTTCTTGTACTTTTTACCGCTGCCGCACGGACAGGGATCGTTTCTGCCGATTTTCTTGCCCTTACGGATAGTCTTGTTGACAGAATCCGTACCGTCTGCAGAAGTTTCTGTAGGCTGAGCAACCTGCTCACGGTGAAGCGCCTGCTTTACGGCGTCCGACTGTTCAACAGCTTCTTCATCATCGGATGCAGACTTTGCCGCTGCGGCAGCCCTCTGAGCTGCTCTCTTTGCCGCTGCAATTGCATCCTGTCTTTTCTGAATCTCATAAACACGCTTTGGCATAATGAGCATCATCTTGACAGTATCTTCACGAATGCTTTCAATCATCTCATCAAACATATCGAAGCCTTCAACTCTGTACTCAACAACAGGATCGTGCTGACCGTATGAACGAAGTCTGATACCGCTCTTGAGCTGATCCATATTGTCGATGTGATCCATCCAATGTGTATCAACATTCTTGAGGAGGTAAACACGCTCCATCTCACGGATTGTTTCCTCGGGAAGAAGTTCTTCGTTTTCCTTGTAGATTTCAAGAGCATCGTCAACGAGCATCTTCTGAATCTCTTCGGGTTCCATATCTTCAAGATCCTCAAGACTGAAATCGTACTTTGATTCATCTCTTATAAGCCAGCCTGCGTAGTAATCCTTAAGGCTCTGGAAGTTCCAATGTTCTGCAGGACCTTCGGGGAGATACTGCTTAATTGAAGTTGCGATTGTATCCTCAACCATTTTGAGGATTGTTTCGTGGAGGTCCTCACCGTTAAGAACCTGATCACGCTGACCGTAGATGATTTCACGCTGTTTGTTCATAACATCGTCGTACTGGAGGACATCCTTACGAATGCCGAAGTTACGAAGCTCAACCTTTTCCTGTGAGCCCTCGATAATACTTGTGAGCATTTTATTCTCAATAGGCATATCTTCGGCAACATTCATACGCTCCATCATCATTTTCATTCTGTCACCACCGAACAGACGCATAAGGTCATCCTCGGTTGAGAGGAAGAAACGGCTGACACCCGGATCGCCCTGACGACCTGCACGACCACGGAGCTGGTTATCAATACGGCGTGACTCGTGTCTTTCCGTACCCATAATGTAAAGACCTCCGGCCTCTCTTACCTTTTCAGCCTCGCCTTTAATTTCTTCCTTATACTTGTCATTCAGTTCTCTGAATGTATTTCTTGCATTGATGATTTCTTCATCATCGGTTTCCGCATAACCTGTAGCTTCTTCAATAAGCTCCTCTGTAAAGCCCTGCTTACGCATTGCGGCTTTTGCCATATACTCTGCGTTACCGCCGAGGATGATATCGGTACCACGACCTGCCATGTTGGTTGCGATTGTTACCGCACCGAGTTTACCTGCCTGAGCAACAATTTCAGCCTCTTTTTCATGCTGTTTTGCATTGAGGACATTGTGCTTAATGCCTCTCTTTTTGAGCATTTTTGAAAGAAGCTCCGACTTCTCAATTGAAATTGTACCGACAAGGACAGGCTGTCCCTTTTCGTGAGCCTCAACAATTGCGTCAATAACAGCGTGGAACTTGCCGTTTTCTGTCTTATAAACCGAATCGGGGAGGTCTTTTCTTAAAACAGGCTTGTTTGTAGGAATTTCAACAACATCAAGCTTGTAGATTTCCTGGAATTCTTCCGACTCTGTCTGAGCAGTACCTGTCATACCCGAAAGCTTTTTGTAAAGACGGAAGTAGTTCTGGAATGTGATTGTAGCAAGAGTCTTGCTTTCGCTCTGAACCTTTACGCCCTCTTTAGCCTCAATGGCCTGGTGAAGACCTTCGTTAAAACGACGGCCATACATAAGACGACCTGTAAATTCGTCAACGATGATAACTTCGCCGTCCTTGACAACATAGTCAACATCAAGCTTCATAACGCCGTTGGCCTTGATAGCCTGATTTACATGGTGCTGAATTGTAAGGTTATCGGGATCGGTAAGGTTTTCAATACCGAAAAATTCTTCGGCTTTCTTAACACCGCTCTGTGTGAGGGTTGCTGTTTTCTGCTTTTCATCAACAACATAATCAATGTCGTTTTCCTTGTAATATTCCTCCATATCCTCTTTTGCGTCAAGTTCTGCAAAACGCTGAACTTTAAGAGTTTTTGCAAAAGCGTCAGCCTTTGCATAAAGGTCTGTTGACTTGTCGCCCTTACCCGAAATAATAAGAGGAGTTCTCGCCTCATCAATGAGAATTGAGTCAACCTCATCGACAATCGCAAATGCGTGCGGGCGCTGAACCTTGTTTTCCTTGTAAACTACCATGTTGTCACGGAGGTAGTCAAAACCGAGTTCGTTGTTTGTTCCGTATGTAATGTCTGCGGCATAAGCCTTTTTTCTGCCATCGTTATCGAGATCGTGGCAGATAAGACCGACCGAAAGACCGAGGTATCTGTAAAGCTTGCCCATCCACTCTGAGTCACGGCGGGCAAGGTAATCGTTGACTGTTACAATGTGAACACCTTCGCCTGTAAGAGCGTTGAGGTATGCAGGGAGGGTAGCAACCAAGGTTTTACCTTCACCGGTTTTCATCTCGGCGATTCTGCCCTGGTGAAGAACGATACCGCCGATAATCTGAACGGGGAAGTGCTTCATACCAAGCACTCTCCAGCCTGCCTCACGACAGGTTGCAAATGCTTCGGGGAGAATATCGTCTGTTGTTTCGCCGTTGGCAAGTCTTTCTTTAAGAATTGTTGTCTGGTTCTTGAGTTCACTTTCGCTCATAGCCGCATATTTATCTTCGAGTGCAAGCACCTTGTCACAGATTGGTTGCACACGCTTAACTTCACGCTTGCTGTAGTTGCCGAACATAGCCTTTAAAAAATTCATCAGGGTTCTTCCTTTCAATGTACCGAAAAAATCGGTCAAACTGTATTTTCAATAATATAATTTTAATTTACTGCACCGCAGACGCTCCAAGGCTTTTTGCAGCCTGAATCATTGCGGCCTCAACCACGGGACCGGCATATTGAAAACCGAAACCCGAATCCTGTACAACACAGGCAAAGGCGAGAGGGCAGTCCTCATCTTTTGAGTAGCCGACCATCCAGCCGTTAGGGTTCTTATCATCGCCGACTTCACCCGTACCTGTTTTGGCACAGACTGTAAGTCCGCCAAAAAGGTTGTCGCCGTAGTAATCCGAAACGGTGTATCTCATAACATCATCAAGCTTTGTCGCCGTATCGGATGAAAAAAGCTCCTGTCCGCTGCTCTTGTAGTTTATGCCGAGTGCGGAGAGTATGGACTCATCTTTGATAAGGGTAGGGTTTGTAGCCTTACCGCCGTTTGCGATTGCACCGCAGATAATTGCCATCTGCATCGGGTTTACCTTGTCATTATACTGACCTACGCCCGACCAGCCAAGCTGGTTTTCATTGGCATCGCTGACATCATATGAACCTTTTGCGGTTTTAATTCCGTCAACATCAAAGGAGCTGTTAATGCCGATTTTCTCGGCAGTTTTTGTCATTGTGTCACTTCCGAGTTCAACGGCAAGCTTTGCAAAAACAATATTGCAGGAATGTGCCATTGCCTCTTTATATGTCAGCGTTCCGTGAGTTTCCGTACAGGTAACTTCACTTCCGCCTATGTTCTCACTTCCGTTACAAACCCAAGTGCGGTCATAAAGGTCGGGAATATTCTCGATTGCCGCCGCAGATGTAACGATTTTGAAGATTGAACCCGGAGTAAAGGTTGACGAAAGCACATTATCAAGGTAAACGCCCTCGTATTCGCTTTCGTTGTCCTCGGTAATTTCGGGAGGAGCCTGCGGATCGTAAGCCATGGTGCTTATGGAACAGATAACCTCGCCTGTTTTGTAGTTATATATTACACAGGCACCTTTTTTGTTATAAGCTGCAAGAACATCATAAGCAGCCGCACAGGTTGCGGAATCAACTGTCAGCTTTATATCGTGAGAGGCACGCAATGATTCCGGCATATTAAGTCCAAAAACAAGGTTATAGCCTATCAGCTGAGAACGATACATACTTTGAACAGCCGTTGAAATGTTAAGGCTGTCATCACCGACAACATGAAGCAGAGATTTTCTTACGCTCTCGCTTTCGTTATAAACTCTTTTACCGTCAACCGTCTGTGCAAGAGCCGTGCCGTTGCGGTCATATATCGCTCCTGCCTGTGCAAGGCCGCCGTCACCTGCTATATGCGCATTATATGCCTGATCGACCCAGTCGTCTGCCCCTGTTACAAGCTCAAAGGCAAGATAGCCGAGTCCGCCGATAAACGCAAGCGCAACTATATATATAAGTGTACTTCTGCGAAGTATTTTTTTCAAACCTTACACCACCCTGTGTATCAAGTGAACAATCGAAAAATTAAAGAAAATGCGGCTTTGCTTGCAAAGCACTATGAATACGGTCGGGAGATAGAGCCTTTTATTTTGCTGTTTTTCCTCTCGACAACAATTTTCCATTTTCAATTTTTCATTTTCAATTTACTAAACTTATCTTTTTACCGAATAAGTTCTCTCGTCTGCGGCTTTGATGAATGCAACAAGTCCCCAACAAGACATAATACTTGAACCGCCGGCAGACACAAACGGAAATGTTACGCCTGTAAGCGGAAGGACATCGGTTGCACCGAAAACATTGAGAGAAAGCTGAACGACAAAAAGTCCTGCCGCACAGCACGCTGAAATTGAATAAAAGGTACTTCTGCTTCGGGTTGTAATTGCCCTTGCATAAATAAACATTGCACCTACTGCCACGGCAAGTGTGAACGCAACGATAACTCCCATTTCTTCCGAAACAAGTCCGAAAACAAGGTCACTTTCGGATGCGGCAACCTGCTTTAAAAAGCCGTTGCCGATACCTACGCCGAAAAGTCCGCCGCTTGCCATATATGTGAGAACTCTTGCCTGCTGATAACCGAGGTTGTCCTGAGTATGTTCCCACACATGACGCCAGCCCGAAAAACGGTCGGCAACATACGGTTTAAACTTGAGGACAAAGGTTACGCCGAAAATTGCGGCGGCAACAGCAAGAATAATCGTCTTAAAATCGCCCGAGCGCATAAACGCTGTGAGCAAAAATGTTACAAAGAAGATGAGCGCAGTACCAAAGTCACCCATAAGAGCCAAAAGACCGACGCATACTGCCGAGAAGATAATGTACTCAAGCAGGTTCTTCTTTGTCATCAACACATCAAGCGAACTTGCACCGATAAAGATGAAAATAATCTTTGCAAGCTCTGACGGCTGAAATGAAAACGAGCCGATATAAATCCAGTTGGCGGCACCGTTTGTAATCTTACCGAATACAATTGTTACGCCCAAAAGACCGACCGCACAAATCATTGCCGGAAGTCTGAGTTTATTTACCTTATCGGGATCTTCAATCAGCTTGATAATTATGCAGAAGAAAATCATACCTATTGCGGCGGCAACAAGCTGAACATAAGCCGAGCGTTCCGACTGTCTGATAAGCATCATTACGCCTATGCCCGTCAAAAACAGGGCGAGCGATTCAAGCTCGAAATTTACTCTGCGGATTACAAAATAGGAGATAAAGAAGAATCCCCATTCAACAGCCGCAAGAGCGCCGAACAGCACGAGCGGAGCCATTGTATTTGTGCCGTCATTCCAGAACATTGCCTGAACGCACATAAAGAAGTGAAAAAATGTAATAAGAAGCATAAGCTTCCACGATTTCATTGCAGGCTTATCGCTGACCTTTGAGAAAAACCAGCTCGAATGCAACGGCTGTTGGAACTCCTCGCCTCTTTTTACTATAAGGCTTGTACCGCCTATTGTTATTGTATCGTCAATAAGCACCTTTGCTCTGCCTCTTGTTCTTTTGCCGTTGAGCATTGTGCCGCTCTTTGAGTCGGTATCGCTTACATACCAACCGTCTTTACGGCGAAGAAGTACACAATGATTTCTTGAAACTGTCGGGTCATCAACGGTTACATCACTGCTTTTACTTCTGCCAATTGAATTTTCCCAGAAAAGCACGGGGAGCATCTCGCCCGTTGCAGGGTTCAAAAGTGAAATCAAAGGAGTTTCGGGACGGCGGCGACGGCGCATTGCGGCAAAGCACTGGTACACAATTATTATTGCATAAACAGGCATAAGAAAACGCAGTGCAACAACACCCATATCGAAAATTATCGAAAGATCCGGCACTTTTTTCAACTCCTTCACAAATCATCTGTCCTAAAAATAAGCATACTTAAAGTTATACAGTTTAAATAATAATCCAATTTCCTCCAAAAGTCAATAGCCGAGTGCCTCGGCAGTCAATTCGTGAAGACAGTTTGTACAATAGAAAACTAAAAATGCCAGAGCGTAGCATTGTAATTGTTCATTCAATTTCAATGTAACGGCGAACCGTGTTCGCTCGTCTGAAATAAGGAGCAAAACAAAAAACAATATTACTCAATAAAGTATTTTTATCAAAATTTGCTTAAAATATCGGCAAAGTTTTATTATTTTAATTTTGGATAACACCTTGATTTTTTTAATTTTATAGCATATAATAACTGTGATAGATGTTTGATTACTCATCTTATCGTTGAGTGTTTCGCCACTTGTTTAAAGAGCGAGTGTTTTTATCGTTGAGCGTTTCGCCGCTTGTAAAAGTGCGAGTGTAAAAGTAATCAAAAAGCGGGTACTCTTTGCCCGCTTTTATTTTTAATGAGGTAGAATATGAAAATCGCATTTTACAATGTAGACTTGGAATACATTGATTATCTTAAACAATACGAAACTTCAGTCCGTGGATTTACAAGAGTACCTAATGTTAATTATAGAAGCGGTAACAACGAGTTTTTCTATGGGACGGTTCTCAACATTAACAGAATTGACTACTTTGTACCTATATCATCAAAACAACACAATAGACAGGACGATATACAAATCAAACCAAAAAACGATAAATACTGTAATGAGTATGCAACATTAAGATTTGCCTATATGTTACCTATTCCACATAAGTGCATCAATATGTTGAATATCAACGGAATTACCAACAACACACGAAGAGAAAGAATCAGAAAAGAACTTGCTTTTTGTAACAAATATAGGGATAAAATTAAAAAGCAAGCACAAAACACCTACTACCGTATCACAAACAAAGTAAACGATAGACTTGTTCATAACAGCTGTGACTTTAAATTACTTGAACAAGCATACATAGATTTTTGTAATGAACATAATATTCCTATTGACAAAAATAAAGTCAATTAACGCAAAAGACCTCACGAAATTCGTGAGGTCTTTTATCATAATATATCTATGAGGATTAATGAAGATTTTTCATTTTATCGGCTTTATCACGGCATATATGCGACCATTTGCAGTCACCGCACACCTGCGAAAGCCTGTCTTTTAAAATTATATTTTCTCTTGCAATTCTCGAAAGCTCTTTCCAATCGGCAGTATCGCCGATTTTCATTCCGAGTAAATCAAGACATCTTTTGTCATAGCATGACGCCTTGCCCGTAACATCACAGCTGCCGTTGTCACGGTTCGGACACGATGAACAAATTTCGTCACAACCGCCCGTAAGCGTAAGGTTTGCGTTGTTATTTTCAAGAACCGACACTATTTTTGCCATTCCGCAGACAAATTCATCGCTGTAACCCTTGCCTTCAAAAAACTGCACACAAAGGCTGTGATGCGGTCTGAACTTAAAGCTTAACGATTTTGTCAAGACGATTCACCAAAACTGTTGCAACAACAATCTTTGCAGCATCTGCAAGAAGGAACGGAACAACGCAGGTGAGAAGTGCGGCAACAAAGTCTGTATGCATTGCAATCATAAACCAGATTGTGCCGAAAAGGTAGCATACTGCAAGGCCTGCAACCATTGAAACCGCAAGCACCCAAAGCTTTCTGCCGAGAAAATCAGTCATAAGTCCAACGATAAGTGCCGTAAAGAGGAAACCGATGATATAACCGCCTGTCGGACCGCCGAGAACGCCGATTCCGCCTGAGAATCCTGCAAACACGGGAACACCGATTGCACCGAGGAGAACATAAACCGCAACGCTGATGAGTCCTCTTTTCCAACCGAGCATAGCCGCAGCCATAAAGATGCCGAGAGTCTGAAGTGTGAACGGAACTGTCATCGGAATCTGAATCTGTGCGCACACTGTGATGATTGCGACGAACATCGCCATATACACAAGGCTTAATACATTACTTTTTGATTTACTGTTTGTTTTTGCTTCTGTCATAAAATTACCTCTCCTTTGCAAAACCGCTTCTTTTGTTTTGCAGATTGTCAACCAAATTATTTTATCGGTTGACAATTATTATAGTACCGATTATCGCATTTGTCAACCCGATTTATGTTTTAAAGTGACAATTACAATCCGTTTTGATGTAACAATTGACTTTACAACCGTCTTATAATACAACTGAGTTAACCAAACAGAACATAAAAACAGGGACAGCGTTTTGCTGTCCCTGAAATTTTTGTAAAGATTAAGTTTGCGTGCTTACAATTAAGCCTTGTTAACCGAACCGAAGAGTTCCATCTTTTCCTTAACAGTAGCCTTAATAGCCTCTGCACCGGGAGCGAGGAGCTTTCTTGGATCGAAGCCCTTGCCTTCGAGATCCTTGCCCTCTTCAATGTACTTTCTTGTAGCTGCTGCAAATGCAAGCTGGCACTCTGTGTTAACATTGATCTTTGAAACGCCGAGTGAGATAGCCTTCTTGATCATGTCGGCAGGGATACCTGTACCGCCGTGGAGAACGAGCGGCATCTCGCCTGTAAGCTGCTGGATAGCGTCAAGAGTTTCAAAGCTGAGGCCCTTCCAGTTTGCAGGATACTTACCGTGAATGTTACCGATACCTGCTGCGAGCATTGTTACGCCGAGGTCTGCAACCATTTTGCATTCCTTAGGATCTGCGCATTCGCCCATACCGATTACGCCGTCTTCCTCGCCGCCGATTGCACCAACCTCAGCCTCAAGTGAAAGACCAAGCTTGTTACAAGTTGCAACGAGTTCCTTTGTTTTTTCAATGTTTTCTTCGATCGGATAGTGTGAACCGTCAAACATGATTGAGCTGAAACCGGCTTCGATGCACTTCTTAGCGCCTTCATATGAACCGTGGTCAAGGTGGAGAGCAACAGGAACTGTGATGTTGAGTTCCTCGAGCATACCGTTTACCATACCAACGACTGTTTTGTAGCCGCACATATATTTACCGGCACCCTCAGATACACCGAGGATAACAGGTGAGTTGAGTTCCTGTGCTGTTAAAAGAATTGATTTTGTCCATTCAAGGTTGTTGATGTTGAACTGACCTACTGCATAGTGGCCTGCCTTTGCTTTTGTAAGCATTTCTTTAGCGTTTACTAATGGCATTTTAATCTTCCTTTTTTAAAAAATTTCAGCAGACAAGCGTCCCCACCTGCCGATTTAAATTTATTATACAATATATTTTTGAAAATATAAAGACCTAAAAAGAAGATTTAGTGAAAATTTTAACAATTAGTCGAAAAATTCTTCATTTTGTCCTGTTTTAGTCAATTATCACTAAACTTTCAAAATAAACTCACACTTCCGTAACACAACAAGGTTGATTTTGATTTTGTGAAAAGGTATAATATAAATGTAAATTACAATACTTGATTTTGGTCAAGCGTTGTATGATAATATTTTTTGTAAACTATCCCGTAGGGGTAGTCTTGCGACCGCAAGTAATGACAGATATTTTATTGCAAACAAAGTTTTATAAATATAACAAAACAACCGATATAGTGACTGGCGGATGATATCCGCCCCTACGAAATATTTGTTCATTTCGGCAATTTGCTTGCAAAAAATTTTGTTTCATTACTTAAGGACAAACGCAGTTTGTACCCCACGGTAACAAATAAATGTAGGAGTAACTTTTATGGACAATTTTGACAACAACAATATGGGTGGTTTTGAACCGCAAAAGCCGTTCACCGAAAAGCCCGTACAAAACAATAATATGAACACGGAACAGACAATTCCCGTTTCCGAACCCGAAACACAGGAAGAACAGACTCAGAATGTTCAGCCGCAGAACGGCAACACACCGTACGGTGATTATATTTTCGGCAACAACAATCAAAACACGGCAAACAATGCAAATCCGACTGAAAATGTTCCGCCGTATCAGCAGAATCAAAATCCGAATCCGAACACCTACGCTCAGCCGTGGCAGTACGGTTACGGTCAGCATCCCTACAGCGGACAGAATCCGCAGTATAATCAGAACAATCAGCAGTACGGACAGTATCAAAACAACACAGGTTACAATCAGAATGTACCTCCGTATCAGCAGAATATGTACGGACAGCCTCCCTACGGCAACAACGGTACATACAATCAGCAATACAATCCGCAGATGTTCGCACAGTACCCCCAAAAGAAAACAAAGGGCGGAATAATTGCGTTGATTATCGTTCTCTGTTCACTTCTTACAATCGGTTTTATCGGCATGATGGTGTACGGATTTTCGGCTGACATAAAAGAAGATTTGAACAGCGACCGAAGTGATTCGGGCAATTCGTTCAGACTTCCGAATAAAGACAGCACAACACCGTTTGAAACCCTTCCCGACACATCTTCGCAGGGTAAAACTCACAATGAGTCGGACTACAGTGACAAGGTGAACAAGGATTACTCGGGTATGAAGCTTGAAAGCAATCCGAAAGACGCAAAAACAAACAACAGCTACACAGCCGCAAAAGCGTCAGAAAAGGTTTCCGACTCGGTAGTCGGCATTCTCTGTTACTCGGACGATGTACCCGATCAGGCTGACACAACAACCGCATCTTCACAGGGAAGCGGAATTATCTTCTCACAGGACGGCTATGTTATCACAAACGCTCATGTAATCGGCAACAGCAAAACAGCCTATGCAATCAGAGTTGTAACATCTGACGGCAAGGAATACAAGGCAGGTGTTGTAGGTTACGATTCAAGAACCGATATTGCAGTTCTCAAAATGGACGATGCAAAGGGACTTACCCCTGCAACATTCGGCGATTCGTCACAGCTTGAGGTTGGTCAGGATATTATCGTAGTCGGCAATCCCGGCGGTCTTGACTATCAGAACACAACAACCAAGGGCGTTATTTCGGCGCTTGACAGAAAGCTTTCAACATCAAGCCTTACAAAGTACATTCAGACAGATGCCGCAATCAATCCGGGCAACTCGGGCGGTCCGCTTGTAAACTACTACGGTCAGGTTGTCGGAATTACAACTTCAAAGATTGTTTCCGAAACTTACGAAGGTATGGGCTTTGCAATTCCGTCACAGACAGTAAAAAGCATTGTTGACACACTTGTAAAGAACGGCTATGTTGAAGGCAGAGTAAAAATCGGCATTTCGGGCATTGCAGTAACCTCCGATCAGGCATCAAATTACAACATTCCGCAGGGCATTTATGTTCAGAGTATCGTATCGGGCGGCCCGTGTGACGGCACAAGCCTTGAAGAAGGCGATATCATCACAGAGGTTGACGGCGAAACAATTACAAGCTTTGCAGATGTTTATGCGATTCTTGAAACCCACAAGCCGGGGGACAAAATCAAGGTTAAATATTACAGCTCATCATCGGGCGACGGTGAGGTTGAAATCACACTTCAGGAAGATAAGTAATTTTAATATAATAATATCACCAAAAGCAAGAGGGCAGTCACGGCAATGTGACTGCCCTCTTGCTAATTGAAAATTAAAAGTAAAAAATTGCAGGGGTGAACCGTGTTCGCCCGTTCGTGTGCGATGCACACGATTGAACGCATAGCGTTCAAATATCATATGCAACTCATTTATATAATTTGATTTTACATAAACATTGCGTCATTATTTTTTAACGGGGATAAAATTCCGCAAAAATCCTGCACTTCTTCCTTTCAGGTAAAACCAACCTATGGTGTCAAAAACTACCGCTCCTACAAAATTAACAAGCAAATCTTTCATTGTATCGATCAGACCGATGTCAAGGTAACCGTTAATACCGAGATTTTCACCGTTCACAACGGTTGATGTTATATCTCTGATGTGCATTATCACATTCGGCTTGCCCGAAATCAAACCCGAATGTATTGCCGTGATTACGGTGTCCTTTTGCATATCCTTTTCAAAAAGCATATCCGCACCAAACTCAAAAAACTCCCACACAACACCGACTGTCATTGAAAAGCAGAACGAAAACAGGCACACAAACATGGGCGAGAGGCTCAATTTCACCCGCTCGCTTCTGTTCAAAATATCGGTCAGTCCAAAACCAACGCCTGCACAGATAAAGCCGTTCACAGTATGGAGCAATGAATCCCATATCGGAATCTTTTCGTAGAACGCACCGAGCTCACCCATAACATTTGCCGCAAACACGAACAGCACAACAATCGTTTCAAGCACACTCGGCAACGCTACCGACAGCTTTCGGTCGATGAACAACGGAAGCATCAACAGTCCGAGCGTTAACACGCAGGTCATGACATTCTCCCATTTTCCGTTTAAAATGCCGGCAGTCAAAAGTGACACAAGTATGAGCCTTATAATGATGTAAACGCCTGCCTTAACCTTGTGCTGTCGCATTTCACGCACATTCAGCCACCGTGCAAGCCTTTGAAAAAATCCTTTAAGTCGTTTTTTCATAATATCCCCCGATTTTTACACTTATTTTTTCCTTAAAAACGAGATAAACCCCTGTAAAATTGTATTAGCTTTTTCTGCCTGATATTACCGCAAAATAAAAAAGCCACCGCCATCTGCGATGACTCATAAGCATTGATATTAAATTACTTTTTCTCTGACTTCTCTGACGATTCGGCTTTTTCGCCATTTTTTTCAGCCTCAAGCTTTTTCTTGAGTTCCTCTTTGCCGACAGCAAGCATCAGCTTGATACGGTTCTCCTGATTTACCTTCGGCGCACCCGGATCATAGTCGATGGTAACGATATTGGCATTCGGTCTGATTTCTTTAATCTTTCTGATTGCGCCCTTACCGTTGATATGATTCGGCAGACAACCGAAAGGCTGTGTGCATACGATATTCTCATAGCCTGTATCGGCAAGTTCAATCATCTCGGCTGTCAGCAACCAACCCTCGCCCATCTTACTGCCGTAGCCGATAACACCGTTTACAAGCTCCTTTGTGTGAGCATATCTGTGAGGCGGAACAAAGCCGTACTTTTCAGCGGCATCAACCATAAGTCCCTCAAGCTTTGTGAGGTAGTTAAGAAGCATCGAACAGAATTTGTATTTAACTCTGCTTCCTCCGAACATCTTGTAGTCCTCAATACGGTTATCAACCTTAAATGATGCAAAACCCATAAGACCGGGGATGCAAACCTCGCAATCCTGATCTGCAAGAAAGTCCTCAAGACCGTTGTTAGCCATTTTGGAGTATTTTACATAGATTTCGCCGACAATACCGACTTTAACCTTTGGCACTTTATTAAGCTCAATTTTTGTGAATGACTTTGTAATTTTATCAAGGGTTTCGTCAATTTCTTCAAGAGTGTAGCCCTTGCCCTGTATGAGCATATCGGAAATCTTATCCGTCCATTCATCAACAAGCGCCATACTTTCGCCCTTGTTCACTTCATAGGGCTTTGTCTGGTTTGAAAGCAGCATTAACTGGTCGCCGTACACAAGACCGCCGACAAATCTGCGGATAAGCGGAAGTGTGAGCGAAAAACCGCTGTTGTGCTCCATACCGAATGAAAGCGAAATTACGGGAACGAACTCAAAGCCTGCCTTTTTGAGAGCCTTTCTCAAAAGGAAAATGTAGTTTGACGCACGACATCCGCCGCCTGTCTGAGTAATCATCAGGGCAACCTTGTGAACATCATACTTTCCGCTTTGCAGAGCATTGATGAACTGACCTATAACCAGCAAAGCCGGATAACAGGTATCGTTGTGAACATATTTAAGACCTGTCTGCGCAATCTCCGGACCTGTTGTGTCGAGCAAATCAGACTTATAGCCGTAGTAGTTGAACACCTTTTCAAGTATTTTAAAATGAATAGGCGCCATATTGGGCATAAGGATTGTGTATTCCTTTTTCATCTGCTTTGTAAACAGCAAACGACCTGTTTTTTTGTCATACTTCAACTCTGCCATAACAGAATTTCCTTTCATCAATCGTTTTCAAGCGCAGCAAGCAAACTGCGGATTCGGATTTTAACTGCTCCGAGGTTTGTAATTTCATCTATCTTAATCTGAGTGTAAATCTTATTTTTGCTTTCAAGAATTTCTCTTACCTCATCGGTTGTAATCGCATCAACACCGCAGCCGAAGGATACAAGCTGAACAAGCTCCATGTCCTTTCTTGTTGTAACATATTTTGCCGCCGCATAAAGTCTTGCGTGGTATGTCCACTGGTTGAGAACATGAGTCCGGAAATGTTCAACTCTCGGAGAAACAACATCTTCGCTGACGATTGCAACATCAAAGCCTGAGATAAGTCTGTCGATTCCGTGGTTAATTTCGGGATCAATATGATATGGTCTGCCTGCAAGAACAAAAATCTTTTTGCCCTCTTTTTCAGCCTTGGCAATAATCTCGCTGCCCTTGTCGATAACCTTTTTTCTGTAATTTTCCTGTTCCTGATATGCAAGCTTAGCCGCATTTCTGACCTCGTTAAGAGTGAGGTCGGGGAAGTGGAACGAAAGTCTTTCATAGGCTTTCTTAGGAAAATCGTTCGGGCGGTGAATACCGAAGTATTCCTTTATGAAGTGAACCTTGCGTATATCCTTCATATTGTTTTTGATAACCTCGGGGTAGTAAGCAACAACAGGACAGTTGTAATGGTTATCTCCGAGATGCTCGTCAAAATTATAGGAAAGACAGGGGTAGAAAATTGTTTCTGCACCCATATCAATAAGAGTCTGAATGTGACCGTGAACAAGCTTTGCAGGGAAGCAAACGGTATCGCTCGGAATTGTCTGCTGACCTCTCTGATAAAGCTTTCTTGTTGAATACGGTGAGTGGAACACCTCAAATTTAAGTTCTGTAAAGAATCTGTACCAGAACGGATAAAGCTCATACATATTGAGCGCCATAGGAATTCCAAGCCTACCTCTTATGCCTTCAACAGGCTTGTAGGAATCAATGAGATTCAGCTTATAGGCATACATATTCATATCGTTTGCAGGAGCCTTCTTTGTGATTGGTCTTTCACAACGGTTTCCCGCAATAAACTTTCTGCCCTTGCCGAATGAATTTATTGTAAGACGGCAGTTGTTGTTGCACATACCGCAGTTTGCAACCTTGATTTCGTGAACGAATTCACCAAGTCCCTTTTTGTCGGTAATTGTACTCTTGCCAACGCCCTTTGACTTTTTCTTTGCGTAAAGAGCCGCACCGTAAGCACCCATAAGTCCTGCAATGTTGGGACGGACAACTTCAACGCCCATTTCCTGTTCAAATGCACGCAAAACAGCGTCGTTAAGGAAAGTACCGCCCTGAACTACAACACGCTTGCCGAGTTCATCGGGGCTTGACGCACGAATAACCTTGTAAAGGGCATTCTTTACAACGCTGAGTGAAAGACCTGCCGAGATATCTTCAATTGTAGCACCGTCTTTCTGAGCCTGCTTAACGCTTGAATTCATGAATACGGTACAGCGTGAGCCGAGGTCAACGGGACGCTTTGCAAAAAGTCCGAGTTTTGCAAAGTCGGCAATCTCATATCCGAGAGCGTTTGCAAAAGTCTGCAAAAAGCTTCCGCAACCCGATGAACAAGCCTCATTAAGGAATATATTGTCAATTGCACCGTTATGTATCTTAAAGCATTTGATATCCTGTCCGCCGATATCGATAATAAATTCAACATCGGGCATAAAGTATTTTGCGGCGGTAAAGTGGGCGATTGTTTCAACAATGCCGTAATCAACCGCAAATGCGTTCTTTACAATGTCCTCACCGTAACCTGTTACGGCAGAAGAAACAACATTTATTTCGGGATTTATTTCGTAAACCTCGTCAAGGAATTGCTTCATAATCTCAACGGGGTTTCCCTTTGATGGCAGATATTTTGAATAGAGCAACTCACCGTCATCATTGAGAACAACGCCCTTTACGGTTGTTGAACCTGCGTCCATTCCTATATAAGCCTTGCCTGCGTAACCCTTTAGCTCCTTCTGCTTAACATCAGCCTTTGCATGACGGTCGCAGAATTTTCTGTACTCCTCTTCGTTTTTAAAGAGGGGCTGATTGAACGCAAAGTTACCGCTGCCACGGTAGTTCTTTACCTTTTCGATAACCTCGTCAAAATCAATAGTCTTTTCGGCACACAAAGCCGCACCGCAGGCAACATAATAAAGTGAATTTTCGGGGCAGATGCCCTTTGTTCCGAGCGTGCGGTCAAAGCAGTTTCTCAGTTCGCTCATAAATGTAAGAGGTCCGCCGAGATATACAATCTGACCTTCAATTTCTCTGCCCTGTGCAAGACCTGCAACAGTCTGGCTTACAACCGCATTGAAAATACTCTCTGCGATGTCGCTCTTCCTCGCACCCTGATTAAGGAGCGGCTGAATATCGGTCTTTGCAAACACACCGCATCTTGATGCGATTGTGTATGTCTTTTCGTGCTGTTTTGCAAGCTCGTCCATATCCTCAAGCTTAACATTCAGAAGTGTTGCCATCTGGTCAATAAACGCACCCGTTCCGCCGGCGCAGGTACCGTTCATTCTTACCTCAAGTCCGTTTGTGAGGAACAATATCTTTGCATCCTCACCGCCGAGTTCAATTATAACATCTGTACCCGGAATAAAAGTATTGGCGGCAACTCTTGTTGCGTAAACCTCCTGAATAAAATCAACGCCGACAGACTCGGCAACACCCATTCCGGCAGAACCCGAAAGAGCCACCGAGGCATTTTCAACGCCGTCAATCCTTGTCCGTACAAGTGCAAGAATTTCTGCAATCTTTTCCGTAATTCGGGAATAATGCCTTTCATATGTGCTGTATATTAATTTGTTTTCGTCGTCAAGCACAACACATTTTATTGTTGTTGAGCCAATATCCAATCCTAATTTCAACTTGTGCCTCCGAAATCAATACATAGTAATCTCATTGTGCATATCTAATTAATTATAGTATTTTTTGCCCAGAAAATAATTCTAATTCGGAATATTTTCATCTTTGATGAATTTTACCATTTTTATCACAAAAATTCAATACACATAAAGGGCATAATGTATAATCTACTGCATATAATTTGCCCTCAAAAGCAAGGCGGAGCATTGTTCCGACTTTAATATATCTTAAAAATGCAGAAAAACCTGCCGAAATCGGCAGGTCTTTAGCTTTAAGTATTTAAATTATCAGAAAAGTTCACCGTGAGGAGCTTCACCGTCATCTGCCTCGTCTGAATCTGCGGACTCGGAGAATCCCTCGTCACGCTTTGCCTCAAGCTCTGCCTTGAGGTCGCAGATGTTTGTAAGATGCTCGGGTTCTGCCTTTTCTTCAGCAACAGCCTCGGGCTGTTTTTCAACAGGCTTTTCCTCTTTAAAAGGAGATGACTTGTAGTCGCCCTCATTTGAGCAAGCTACTGTAATATCAACAATATCATCCTCTTTAACCTCGGGAGCAACCTCGGGATTGCCGTAGAAAATATCGTTTGAGCTGTTGACAATCTTTCTGTAACACTCTCTTGCTTTTGCGATTTTGGCCTTTGAAGTGTCAATAACCTTCAAAAGCTTTTCGCACTCGGCATCATTAATTTCAGTGCCTTTCTTTCTGCTGTCGTACATAATCTTTCCGAGAGCAATATATGCTCTGTTCATAAGCTCGCTTTCGCTTTTCATAACAAGTCTTAATCTGTTGAGCTTTGCGTTTGTTCTGTTCTTTTCTACTATTGTCTGAGCTACCGATGAAATTGTATCAACGGCTGTATTTACTGTTCCTTTTACACTGTCAAGTATCGTCATAGTAAATTTCTCCTTTAAAACCGCTTTGGCACAAACACTCTGACACATTCTGCCGTGGCGAATAATATTAAACTTATTTCTATTATTATGACAGATTTTTTTGATAAAATCAACATTTTTTTAAAATTTACTTGTTAAAATCACGGTCAATTGCTATAATTAGTTTCATAGAGTGTTAAAGAGGTGGTTTGGATGCCTGAAAAGAAAATTACCAAGGCAATCGTCTGCCCAATGTGCGGTGAAATGAGCAAGGCTGATGTTTACACCAGCATCAACCCATCCGTAACAAAGGGTGTGCGCAGAAGAGCGCTTGACGGTGAGCTTTTTGCGTGGAAATGTCCGTCATGCGGATACTCCGCAAGGCTCACATATCCGATTCTCTACAATGATATGAAGAATCGTTTTATGGTGTATTTCATTCCCAAAATTGATCATTTTCAGCTCTGCGACAACGAGCTTGAAGAAAAATACAGCAATCTCCGCAACATAAGCAAACGAATTGTTCCGACCTTCAATTCGTTCAAGGAGAAAATTTTTATCTTTGAGTCGGGACTTGACGATATGTCGGTTGAGCTTACAAAGCTTGCAATCAGCCAAACAGTTTCAAAAAAGCTTAACGGTGCGGAAATTCATGACGGATACCTTTCAATGTACGATCGTGAACGCAACACAATGGGATTTACATATTTTACAGGTGAAAAGCATACGCCGTATGTTCAGACAGCAAGACTTGAAATTTATGTTAAATCGAAGAAAATTGTCGATTCGCTTGCATATAAGGACAAAAAATTAAAGGGCTTTCTTAAAATTGACCGTGAATGGGCAGAAAACATTCTCTACCGCTACAAGCGTATGAAGCATATTGAAAAGCTTAACAAACTGAAAGAGTAAGCTGTTACTGTAGTCAGTCAATTCTTTTGGTTTAAAAAAGAATCTGCAAATAAGTAACATATACACTGTAAAGAATATCCGTAAACATAAACTCGTTAAAGCAAACATGCATAAAAAATTTCGCCATACCTGTCGGGGCGGCGGAATCATTCAGCTTAATATTTTTGTATTTGCAATTCCAACTTGTTAAAATGCCGATACAATCGGGGATTTTCGTTGCACAAAAAAAATCAGGGATCGACTCAAAGAGCCGACCCCTTTTTAATTTATTGAAAAGATTGGTAATTACTTGTTAACAGCTTCATAAACTGCAACTGCGCAAGCAACTGTAGCACCAACCATCGGGTTGTTACCCATACCGATAAGGCCCATCATTTCAACATGAGCAGGAACAGAAGATGAACCTGCGAACTGAGCGTCACCATGCATTCTGCCCATTGAGTCTGTAAGACCGTATGATGCAGGACCGGCACCCATGTTATCGGGGTGAAGTGTACGGCCTGTACCGCCGCCTGATGCAACCGAGAAATACTTAACGCCGTTCTCATTTGCCCACTTCTTGTATGTACCTGCAACGAGGTGCTGGAAACGAGTCGGGTTAGTAGAGTTACCTGTGATAGATACACCTACATTTTCATGCTGCATGATTGCAACACCTTCACGAACATCGTCAGCGCCGTAGCAGCGAACTGCAGCTCTTTCACCGTCTGAGAAAGCTCTCTCTTCAACGATTTTAAGCTCTGATGTGAAATAGTCAAACTGAGTCTTTACATATGTAAAGCCGTTGATTCTTGAAATAATGTAAGCAGCGTCCTTGCCAAGACCGTTAAGGATAACACGGAGCGGCTCTTTTCTTGCTTTGTTAGCGTTACGAGCGATACCGATAGCACCCTCTGCTGCTGCAAAGCTTTCGTGACCTGCGAGGAATGCAAAGCACTTTGTTTCATCTCTGAGGAGCATTGCGCCGAGGTTACCGTGACCACGGCCAACATTTCTCTGCTCAGCTACTGAGCCGGGAATACAGAAAGCCTCAAGACCGATACCGATAGCTTCTGCTGCCTCTGAAGCAGTCTTTGCGCCCTTCTTAACTGCAACTGCACAACCGAGTGTGTAAGCCCAGCCTGCGTTTTCAAATGCGATCGGCTGAACGCCCTTTACGATGTCGTAGGGATCAAAACCGAGATCGTTACAAATTTTTCTTGCCTCTTCAAGATTTGCAATACCGTATTCGGCAAGGCACTTCTCAATCTTAGGCATTCTTCTTTCCATACCTTCAAATGTTACTGCCATTATGGTGTCCTCCTTACCGAATTATTCTTCACGAGGGTCAATGTACTTAGCTGCGCCGTCAAAACGACCGTACTGACCGATGTTGTTCTTGTATGCTTCGTTTGGCTCAACGCCGTGACGAATGTCCTCGAGCATTTTGCCGAGCTTTACGAACTGATAGCCGATAACTTCATCGTTCTCGTCAAGTGCTGTCTTGAGAACATAGCCTTCAGCCATTTCCATGTAACGAACGCCCTTAGCGTTTGTGCTGTACATTGTACCAACCTGGCTGCGAAGACCCTTACCGAGATCCTCCATACCTGCGCCGATCGGAAGACCGCCCTCTGAGAAAGCTGTCTGGCTTCTGCCGTAAACGAGCTGCTCGAAGATGTTCTTCATAGCTGTGTTGATAGCGTCACAAACGAGGTCTGTGTTAAGACACTCAAGGAGTGTTTTGTTAGGAAGAATTTCTGCTGCCATAGCTGCAGAGTGAGTCATACCCGAACAACCGATTGTTTCAACAAGAGCCTCTTCAACGATACCGTCTTTAACATTAAGTGTAAGCTTGCAGGCACCCTGCTGAGGAGCACACCAGCCAATGCCGTGTGAAAGACCTGAAATGTCTTTAATGTCATAAGATTTTACCCATTTGCCCTCTTCGGGAATAGGTGCAGGACCGTGCTTAGGTCCCTTTGCTACAGTGCACATATTTTCAACTTCTTTTGAATAAATCATGTGTACTTCTCCTTTCAATAAATTGTATGAGTCCGAAATCCTCAAACACCTATATTATACGGCTTAACCCGACATTTTTCAAGCATTTTTCGTTAATTTTTACAATTCCCCCACATTGTAATATTTGCTGTGGCAATTTTCCGTTTGATTTTGAAAAGGTAAAAATAAAAACGGCAACCGTGAAACAAATCACCGATTGCCGTTAAAGTTTACTTATTCTTCCCAAAACAATTCGTCAAGGGTTTTGTCAAGCGCTTTACATATTGCTATGCAAAGGTTAATTGTGGGATTGTAGTCGCCCTTTTCAATTGCGCTTATTGTCTGTCTTGACACCTTTACAAGTTCCGCAAGCTGTTGCTGTGACAAATCCTTTGCGGCACGGGCGCTTTTTAATCTTAAATTCTTCATTCTTCAACTGCCTTTTTGTCAATTATTTTTTTGATGACAACTATCACAAAAATACTTATTGTCCAAATCATTACAATGATAGGAATAATGTCAAGATTTGCTATTCCGTTTGTAACAAAGGTTTTGTTGCCGAAAGCAATTCCCAAACATTCTGCTCCCGCAACAAATGCCAAAGAGCCTAAAAGACTCCTTCTGCCTTTATTCGATGTGAAATATGCGTCATTTAAAATGCTTATTCCGACGAATACGGCGGTTGAAAGAAACAGTCCTATGAACATTTGAACGCTGAGTTCAGCCCAATTAATCTCCAAAACATTAACTAAAGCGCAGGCAATTATGTACCCGATAAGCACAAAAAATGCCGATTTATAAGCCTTGCCCCGTGCAAGAATCTGTCGTTCATCGTATTCTGTGTAAGTGTTCTTTTTCCTTTTAATGTTTGCGATAATGAGCGTTACGATAACTACGGCAATAAAACCGCAACAAAAACCAAGCACCCAATAGTATTTTTCTCCCATAATAACATCTCCCAAATAAATCAGCCAATTTGCAGATTTATTCGTCCAACCGATAATCCGCAAATATATTAAAAAATTTTATGTGTTTAGATGTGAATACTTAAAAATCCACAATGCATACAAAAAGCTTTCTGTACCATTATAGTACATTAAAAGTCACTTATTGTCAAGTATATTTTACATAATTTCAAAAATACTTTTATTTGGCTGTTTTGGGAAATTAAATCCGTTAAGAAACCTGTCAGCTCAAACAAAACAAGACAAGCCCATATTTCAGAGCTTGCCTTGTGGAATTACTCACCGTCACGCTGCATTGTTTCATTAATAGCACGATTAACAAAGCCGTTCACGCTTTCGCCGTTCTTTTCTGCGTGGGCTTTGATAATATCCTTTCGACCTTTCGGCACAGCAACATTGATACGGTCATATGCTTTAGCGTTATATCGGTTGTTTGCCTCAATTCTCGCCCTGCTGTTCTTATTTTCTGCCATTTCTTCACCGCCTAAAATCTATTGACATCAAATTGTTGTTGTTGTATAATATAGGTGAAAAGGAACGGCTTTAGCTGTTTCGCATTTGCGTATTTTTTTATTAAAAACCGCTCTGTATTGCGACTACAGGGCGGTTATTTCTTTATATTCTTAATGACTTCATTAAAAGCCACGAAAACAATTGCGAGAACAAACAAGTATGTAATCTCTGCCATTGGAATACACCCCCTTTCGCAAGGGAGTCGAAACAGCCGCCACCGTTCCTTTACAAATATTATTATAGCGCACCTCTTTACACTTAACAAGTACCAATATGCACAAATTATATGCTTAAACAATTATGTGCTTAAACATTGTAGTATAATATAGTCACAGGATAAGGAAAGGGGAAAGCGATAATCAGTATGACCGCAACGCAATTGCAGTATATGCAAGCGTAGGCAGCGGCATAGCAGAACCCCACAGGCAAAAGAAAAGACAAGCCCATATTTCAGAGCTTGCCTTGTGGAATTATGCTACTTTGTCAGATGTATATTCAACAACCGCTATTTCGGTCATAAGACTGCTTACGGTTTTTACAATGTCATCAAGTCTTTTTGCCACTTCATCGGTAAAAACGGTTTCACCGCATTTTGAACATTCCAAACACGGAACATTCTTTACGATTACAATGCACTTTTTAAGATCAACAAAATGTGTTGTTGTACTTGGCTTCAAATCACCTTTGCAATAAAAACAAGTCATTGTTATTTCTCCTTTCGGGTTTGTGAATCACTTTCAAATTTATCTGAATCGGGAAAATAGGCAGTTACTATACAAACAACATTTCCGTTGCAACCTGCCACAATATGCAAATATTCATTGTTTGTACTTACACCTAAAACAAGGCAAGCGGGATATGGATAGCTGTCGGGATATTGTTCTATTATTTTGCCCGTATGTATTGCATTGAATACATCATCACGGTATATTCCTCGTTCCTGTAACCGTTTCAGAGCGTGCACAGACCATATGACAGATTTATCGTCACATAACTTTTGTAATGCTTCGATATTTAATTCAGGCAAGCTTGTCACCTCCTCTGTCTATGGTGTGTTTGATTTGTGTATTTATTCGCAACTAATTCGCAACCATTCTTTACAACTTTATTGTAGCATATCAAGATAGATTGTACAAGAATAATATTAATCAGTTTGGATTTGGTAACGGTATTGTTTTCTAAACAACAATAAAAGGTATCGGTCTTTTTAACCAATACCCTTTTATGGAGCTGATAACGGGATTCGAACCCGTGACCTCGTCCTTACCAAACTGCCTTGTGTGTTTTTATGAGATTTTGCAAGTTTTGATAAACGGCTTTATAATGCGGTTTTTAGCGGTTTATTCTTTTGTGGAGTTTGGTTATGTTTGGGGTTTATTCGCTTAATTAAGCCCCAAATAAACCCCAAATAAACCCCAGCTTTGCCGCTGCGTGCAGATAATAATTTATGCAGCGGCATAGGGCATATTAAGGGCGTGTTAAAATTCGATCCGGCAGCGGCATAGCAGAAATCCACAGGCAAAAGAAAAGACAAGCCCATATTTCAGAGCTTGCCTTATTTAGTGCATATGTTTTTGGTGGGGCGACACTCCCACATCTCCTAACCTCTTGCGAGGGGCAACGGCTGCCCGTTCCGTCCTCAAAAGCACACACAATATTGTTATCTTTCTATTACATTTATGCTTAATATATCTAACATTGTCTGACCTGAAACATATGTGCTCCCGTTCTCAACTATAAAAGTTTCGGGGTATAATTTGTTTTTTGAACCTATTGTTAAATGTACATAGTCTGTGTTACTGCGTTTGTAAAGTATATATTTTGTGAATTTAAGTTTTGTTTTAAAATCAAGTTTGTTTAAATCAAAGTCTATTATAATTTTGTTGCTTCTGTCAAAATTTAACAAATTAGGGAGTGTTTCAAAGTATTGTATTCGGCTTTCGATTAGGTGATAATATTTACTGTTTGAAATAAGACCATCGGTTATTCTGCCGCTTAATATCTGCTTGTATATCTGATTAGGCTTTTTGCCTTTAAGCTGTGTAATATCACTTAACTTTTCCAATCCTAAAAGGTGATAAAAATTTGAAGTAGAAAAGTATATGGAAAAATTTATGTTATTTTCAAGTGTAAATATGTATTCTTTTCCAAGCAGTGTTTGATAAAGTTTTGCACACTCTGATATAGTATTCATATTTTCCTCACGAATAAAGGCACTCCAGATATACCGAAGTGCCTTATTGCTTTTGAAATACGGTTTCTTTGCCTTTAAGACATAGTTGTAAATAGGTTCACCGAAAACCCTCTCGGCACCTCTGCACCAACTCATACAACGAAGAAGAATGCTTCAACGGTGGAGTTACAAGGATAAATACACCTACCTTGTATTATTATTATATTCTATTTTTCAAAAAAAATATACAGGCAAAATTTACAAAGATGATGATTGCTGTTGTTGCAAATTGTATAATTTACAGCGGCATTATTCCGTTGTATCACGCTGCATTGTTTCATCAATAGCACGATTAACAAAGCCGTTCACGCTTTCGCCGTTCTTTTCTGCGTGGACTTTGATAATATTTTTTTACTCTTGTTTGTTATCATCTGATACATATTCTATCAAATCGCCTATTTGACAATTAAGTATGCTGCACAGCTTTTCAAGGCAATCTGCAGATAATACAACATTGCCGTTGCGGAAGTCTTGTAAGGTTTTTTGACCGAATATTTTTTCTTTTCGTATGCGGTAGGAAGTAAATCCCTTTTCTTTTAAGGCTTCGAGAATATCAATCTTGTATTTTATTGGCATATCTTCACCCCTTTTTAAATAATACTCCTTTTCCACTGTAACAATTATAGCACAAGTATGCACTAAATTCAAGTGTGCATATTCAACAAATTAAGCACTATATCTTTGTGCATAATACCACTGTACAAGCACTAATATATGGTGTATAATATAGTCACAGGATAAGGAAAGGGGAAAGCGAAATGTTAAACCGTTCAATCATCTGCAAGGTAGCAAACAATCTCCGCAAGGGTGGCTATACACTTTCACAGGCTTTTAGAATGGCGTGGAAACTTGCAAAGGGCAAGGCAAGCGTAAAGGTTGCAGGCGTTACCAAAGAACGCAGACAAGAAGCAATAGAACATTTGAGCAGATACAACCCCGAAACGGTCAGCTTTATTCTGAACAGGGAAAGCGATAATCAGTATGACCGCAACGCAATTGCAGTATATGCAAGTGTGGGCAGTGGCAAGGCGTACAAAATGGGCTATATTTCCGCTGCTGTGGCGTGTTTGCTAAGCGGAATAATTGATAACATTACCGCAGTAAATGCACGCTTACAGGCTATTACTGGCGGTTTCTACGCTGATATGGTGCAGGGCTTGAGATTATCACTTTCAATCTAACTACGATATGAAAGGTGCGTAATATGGCAAAGATAAAACATACAGATGACATATACCGTAATAGCAACAATCCTTTTGATATGATTATAAACGCTTTTAAATTCGGCTATGTTCAAGGTTTTAAGGTTGCTAAGGCAGATAATAACAAAATAGGTTGCGAGGTGTAACAATGGATATTAGAAATATTTTTGAAACACAATACCCCAGAATAGAAGAAATTTACATACACTACATCAATACAGATGAGTATGCAAAAAATGAACTAATAAGAAAAGCAGATGAAAATTTTTACAGAGTTATAGGCAGTAGCTTTTCAAGCAAGACCGATACTGCTATTGATGATATTACTTCTGCTATTGTGGATTGCGAGCAAGCAGGTTTTACAATCGGTTTTGCATATGCTTTCAGTCTGATAAAAGAGGCTGACAAGCTGAATAATTTATTTACAGGGGGCAGCGGTAAATGAACAAAGTTACGGTATTGAATTCTGATGAGAAAATGACCTTGTTTTGTCTGAATTTACTTATTGATGAAATACTTGATATAGGGCTTACAAAAGATAATGTAGAAACCCTTGAATATTTGCAATCTAAGTTAGAAGATATTCTATCAAAATGATAAAATACAGGTGTTGAGCAGCGGTATTATTTGCTATGCCGCTGCTTGATTTTTTCTAAAAAAACATTGAATTTTCTTTACACTAAATTTTCATACTTTTTGCATTTGCAAAAACTGTGAAAACATAGATATAATCTATACTTTTGGGGATTTTTGGCAGTCCACGAAAAAAGGTCAAAATCGTGACGGAAGTAAATTCAGATTTTTGTCTTATTTTCGGTGTAATATTCGTATTCTATACTTTGAGCAATCATACAACCCTTATAGCAAAAAGAAGAACAAAAACTATTGAAATATTTGGTCTTGTTCGGGGCATTTTCAAAAAATAATGTTGTGCTTTTACTGCCTTGCACAGAGCCGTGACAATATATTTTACTCTGACTGTCACTTATGTAATACGGACATATTACTTTGTTTTCTCTCATTGCTGTTTATACCTCTTGTATCTCGGTACATTTTAACATAGATATACCACCAACCGTTAAATTCATTGTACACAGGAGTTACAGAAACAAGCCTATAGCCCTTGTATTTGCGTTCCCAGTATCTTGTATCATCTACACGCTCTCTTGCTATACGGGCAATTCCTTGCCGTGTATAGCCGCTGCTTTTGGTCTTTACTGTGGGTTGTTTAAGGTTCTTTGAACAGTTCCAACGCCTTTTGCCCATAGGCTTTTTAGAAATGTATTTTGCGAAAGCCTCGCCGCCCGTTTGTGTTGTAGGCTGAAAACGGTCAGCGTTTACAAAATCGCCGTGTTTCCACAATTCTTCTGCTATATTTCTATCCATTGCGGACATAATACCGTGCCAATGCCATTTGCCGCTACTGCTGCATTCAATTACATAAATGTACTTTAATGGTGGCAAGCCGTGTTTTTTTCTGTATCTGCTTATACGCCTAAAATAATTTTGAATATCTTTTAGCACTTCTTTTTCGCTTTCTGGCATTTCACCAGGGCGATAATTGCAATGTATAAGTAAATCACCTAACCCAAAATTGGTATTGACAAGGCGAATTAGTTTCTTTACTGCATTTTTGATATTAAGTTTCTGCTGTTCTGTTCTTGATAACCTATATTTCCTATCGTGTCTATATCCGTGTTCTGTGACGGGATAATGTTCTACTTCCAAATAGTTACCCGATATTATTCTTTTTTCTTGTGATTTCATTTTTCTGCCTTTCGGATAATTACTGTAATGGTTGATTTGTTAATACCTAATACAAGCCCGAAAAGCGGCAACAAAAGCCGCATTTTTATTGACTTTTGCCGCTGCATATGATAGAATAATACCAAAGGTTGTAGCGGTAAAAATCGCTTGTCCCCGTTCATTGTTAAGGAGTGAACGGGGATTTTTTATATTAGGTTGTTTATGTGTCTGTATAACGGCGGTTTTAGCTTATACGCCTTATATTGCCGTATGTACCGCTTGCAGATTGTGCAGCGGCATTGTACGGGTTTGAAAGATAATCTATAAGCCCGTCAAGGTTAATCAAGCGTTTTCTTCCGCACATTACAACGGGTATCTTTCCCGACAAAGCAAGTTGGCGTATGTAATACTTTGAAATGGCTGTGTTTTCGTCCATTGCTTTAATTTCTGCGAAACATTCGTCAAGTGTTCGCATTCTTGCAAGTTTTGACATTGTAAAATCCTTTCTGTTTACAGCCTTGTTGAAAAATGATATAATCACAACAGAGCCGTAAACCTTTTATATTGAAGAGTAGAGTTTTAAGACTTTAGCCGTTTGGAGTATTGGCGTACTTCAAACGGCGTTTTTTCTTTTTGTGGCATTGTATGTATGCCGCTGCATATAGTAAAGCATTTACACCGCCTTTTGGAGTTCTGCGGCTTTGCGTTCTGCGATATTGTCAATTGCTTTAAAAATACGGTTTTTTTCTTCCTGCGGCAGTTCATAACGCATTTTGCGTGTCATAGTAGGTTCGCTGATGTGTAACTTGTCCGCAACTTCGTACAGCCTTACAGCTTTGCTTTTTGCATAGGCTCTTATATCCTGATTTTTAAACATTTTTGATTTTCCTTTCAATAATTTATTGACAAACAATCATCAAAGAATTATTATAATACTAATGATGATTTATTTGCTAACTAAATTATACGGCAAATAAACTGTAATTGTCAATGGGAATTTACAAAAAAATAAAAGTGCAAATAAATTTAACAAAGAGGTGCGTTTTTTATGCCGAGAGCAAAAAGGATTGTTAAAGATAAATACAAGGTGTTTTCTGAGCGACTTTGCCAATTGATAGAAGAAAAAGGAATAACACAAAATCAACTTGCTGAAACTATCGGCAAAACAAGACAGACCATAAACGGGTACACTTTGGGGAACACTGCCCCCGATTCAGATACGCTAATTGAATTATCAAACTACTTCAATGTATCCGCTGATTATCTGTTAGGGCTTTCCAATGTGAAAACGCTTGATGTACAAATAAAGTCTATTTCTGGTTTTACGGGGCTATCTGATATGGCAGTTTTGCAATTACACGCATATAAGTATGATGTTGAAAAAGTTGATAATCTACCGAAAGATTATTCAAACTTAAAGCATTTATATATTTCACATTTTGCAAAAAAAGAGAAAAACGAAAAAGAAAATTTTATAGTTCTACTTAGCAAGCTGATTGTAAACCCTGATTTTATTAAGGTAATGACTTATTGCAATCGGTATATTTCTGGGAAAAAGGAAAAAAAGCAAAGATATAGCGAATTGGAACAACAGTTCGGTTGTGAATTTAATTTAGAGAGTTTAGAAGATTATAACGGTGTTAATTTATACTACGCTCAAAAATATTTAAGTAAGGTTATTGAACAAATTGCAGATGAATGTATAGCCGAAGAAGGTGGTGAATAATGGCAACTATTGAAAAGCGTAACAACGCATACCGCATAACTGTATGTTGCGGATATGACATAAACGGCAAGCAAATACGCCGCCGTATGACTTATACCCCTGATGAAAAGATGACCGCAAAGCAGATTGAAAAGGAAGTGCAGCGGCAAGCGGTATTGTTTGAGGAGCAATGCAGAGAGGGAACGGTTGGCACTGACGGAAGAATGAAACTTGCTGACTATGTACCCGTGTACCTCGAAAACGCAAAGCACAGACTTTCACCCGTTGTCTATGAAAAATACTGCCGTATGCTTGAAATCTGCATAGTGCCTATGCTCGGACACTTTAAACTGAAAGATATTAAACCTATACACATTCAGAGGTTCGTAAACGCCCTTGAAGAACGCACAACCCACCTTGACGGCAAAGAGGGAAAGTTGACACCGTCCACAATTCGCAGATATTACACAATGGTTCAATCGGTGTTGCACAGTGCGTATAAGCTCGGTTTAATCGGCACAAATCCAGCCGACAGCGACAGAATAACATTGCCGAAAATTGCAGAGCAGACAACGGAAATCTTCACACAGGAAGAAACAGCCGTGTTACTTGATAGGTTGGAAGATGAGCCGCTGCAGTTCAAATTACTGATACACCTTGCATTAAATACAGGGTGCAGGCGTGGCGAGCTTGTGGGCTTGAAATGGTCTGATATAAACTTTAACACGGGCGTTCTCACGGTCAGCAGGAGCAATTACAAGCTGACAGGCGAAAAGGAAATCAAAAGTAAACCCACAAAGACAGGCAAAAGCCGCACAATCATTTTGCCGCCGTATATGCTGAAAATGCTAAGACTTTACAGAACGGAGCAGATGAAAACAAGGCTTTTAATCGGCGATAAGTGGCAGGGTGACGAATGGGTGTTTATACAGGCTGACGGAAAGCCTATGTACCCCACAACTCCGACACTGCAATTTTCAAGATTTTTAAAGCGTGCAGGACTTGAACACCGTAAATTTCACGCACTCCGCCACACTTCGGCAACGCTCTTGCTGAGTAACGGAACGAATATCAAAAATGTTGCGTCAAGGCTCGGACACGCACAGCTTAAAACAACTAACCGCTATGTACACGCCGTTGAAGAGGCAGACCGACAGGCGGCAAATACACTTGAAACAATCCTAAACACCAACCGCAAAGCAAATGCAGGGTAAAACAAACGGCTGTACTTTCTGATGATTAACAGATAGCACAGCCGTTTTGTATTGCATATTAAATTGTTTGTGGGAGTTTGCGTTATTGCATAGTTTTCAGCCTATTTTTAAGGCAATAAACCCCAAATAAACCCCAAAACGCTCTATAATTCATTAATAGAAATAAAATAAACCGCCTTGAAACTGTCAAAAACGGCTTACCAATGCGGTTTATCTTATGGAGCTGATAACGGGATTCGAACCCGTGACCTCGTCCTTACCAAGGACGCACTCTGCCTACTGAGCTATATCAGCATATTTAATTGTAAGGTTGCAACCTTTATAATGTTAATCCCGCAAAATTTCGGACATTAACAGCCAAATCATTGATATAAAAAACAGTAAAAATCCAACAATAACAAAATCAAAATTAATTTTACTTTTTTCACACGGTCGCAAAACCACGGTGATTATATCACAAAAACATCGTAATGTAAAGTGTCCACGAAATATAATAACACATTTGCACGGTGATTTCAAATGTTTTTTTAAACTTTTTTGTAAAAAATACGAAAAGATTTGAAAAACACTTGATTATAAGCCGTTTTGGTGCTATAATTTTCCTGTAAATAATGAAAGCTAAAGGAGTGGGCAACAAACCCGCTCCTTATTTATTAGTTTTCACTTTGTTCCTCGGTGCGGTTTATCTGTCTGCAATATTTCGCACAGGGTATTTTTGCAGACAGGAAGGCAGTGAATTTATGGCAAAAAGCAAAGGCGGTGTAACCGTATCAAAAGTATGGGAACTTTGTCAGCCGATTGTTGAAGGCTTCGGACTTTCACTTTGGGATGTGCGTTATGTCAAGGAAGGTGCAGACCGTTTCCTGCGTGTTTACATTGACAAGCCCGAAGGCATTGACATTAACGATTGCGAAAATGTTTCCCGTGCAATCAACGGTCCTCTTGATGAGCTTGATCCGATTGAGGAGGCGTACTGTCTTGAGGTCTGCTCTCCCGGAATTGAGCGTGAGCTTATCCGTGACGAACATTTTATGCAGTTCATCGGTGCGGATATTATGGTTAAGATGCTTCGCCCCATTGATGGCATAGGCAGAGAATTTAAAGGGGTTTTAAAGGATTATTCCGACGGTAAGGTCACAATTGAGGATCACAGCGGTGAGAATGAAATCACAATCAGCAAAAAGGACGCCGCATGGATTAAGCTTGACGATTTTGATTAAAAATTGTAGTTTGAACACTATCAAGCCGTAGTGGCGAACACAGTTTGCCACTACAGATACACATAACAGCATAACAATTTGTATATAACCGAAAAATAAGAAAAGGATGATTTGGAAAATGACTAACAAAGATTTATTTGAGGCATTGAGAACATTTGAAAAGGAAAAGGGCATTCCTATGGACTATATGCTTCAAAACATTGAAAAGGCAATTTCCGTTGCCTGCAAGAACTACTACGGCGGTAATGAAAATGTTGTATTCAAGGTTGATCCGGAAAAGAACAGCTTTGACGCAAAGCTTGTCAAAACAGTAGTTGACGAGGTTTTTGATCCTAACTTTGAGGTTACTGTTGAGGAGGCTCAGCAGATTAACAAGAGAAAGAAATTTATTGTCGGCGATGAGATTGAAGTTCCGATTGATCCCAAGCACCTCGGTTGGACATCTGTTTCTTCTGCAAGAAATGTTATCCGTCAGGGCATTCGTCAGGGAGAAAAAGGTCAGACTCTTATCGAGTTTCAGAGCAAGCTCGGTGAAATTGTTACTGCAACCGTTGAAAGAATTGATCCTAAGTCGGGAGTTGCAACAATCAAAATAGGCAAGAGCGAAGCTACTCTGCCAAAGAGCGAACAGCTCGGTCATGACGACCTTAAAGAAGGCGACCACATTAAGGTTTATATTGCAGATGTCAAAGACAACGAAAGAGGTCCTCACGCAATAATTTCAAGAACACACCCCGGTCTTGTAAAGCGTTTGTTTGAACAGGAAGTTCCCGAAATCTATGACGGCGTTGTTGAAATAAAGTCAATCTCCCGTGAGGCAGGCAGTCGTACAAAAATGGCTGTTTACAGCTCAAATCCCGATGTTGACGCAATCGGTTCATGTATCGGCAACAAGGGTGCTCGTGTAAACAAGATTGTTGAAGAACTCGGCGGTGAAAAAATCGACATCGTGCTTTACAGCGATGATCCCGAAAAGTACATTTCGGCGGCTCTCTCTCCTGCAAGCGTTTGCAAGGTTGAAATTACAGATGAAGAAACAAAGAGTTGCCGTGCAACCGTTCCCGACGGTCAGCTTTCACTTGCTATCGGCAACAAAGGACAGAACGCTCGTCTTGCCGCAAGACTTACAGGCTGGAGAATTGACATCCGTCCCGAAAGCGGTTTCTACGGCGAAGATGAGGACGATGAACCAAAGACAGAAGAAAAGTCCGAAGATGTTCTCGACCTTGACGAAAGCACAGAAGGCGAAACAGTTGTTTCGGATGAAACAGAGGAATAATCAGATTAAACAGAGAGGGATTTTATGAAGCAAAGAAAAATGCCGTTGCGTAAATGTACGGGTTGCGGAGAGATGAAAGAAAAGCGTGAGCTTATCCGTGTTGTCAAAGCACCCGACACCAAAGATGAAAACGGTGAAATCATTGCAAAAGGCGAAATTTCGCTTGACCTCACAGGTCGCAAGGCAGGCAGAGGCGCATATGTGTGCAGAAATCTTGCCTGCTTTGAAAAGGCTCGCAAGGCACGCCGCTTTGAACGCTCGTTAAGCTGTAAAATCCCTGATGAAGTATATGAGCAGATGCAAAGTGAACTTGCCGCAGCAGACAGCGAGTAGGCGAAAGGATTTTTTATGAACGACAGAATTTTGTCGCTGCTTGGCATTTGCAAGAGGGCAGGCAAGCTGATTACAGGTGCCGACACGACGATTGACTCAATACGAAAAAGCAAGGCAAAGCTTGTTATTTTTGCAAATGATTTTTCAAAGAGCAGTAAGAAAAGCGTGCAGACAGCCGCTGATGAATGCAATGTGAAAACATTGACAATGAACCGAAGCAAAGAGGAAATCGGATTTGCTCTCGGAAAAATCTGCGGAGTTATGACAACCGAAGACAAAGGCTTTGCAGATAAGCTTGAACAGCTTATTGAAAACGAATCGGGAGGAGAATTGTATGATAAAATATAAGGTAAAGGACGCAGCAGCAGATCTCGGAGTTTCAAACAAGGAAATTATTGAGATTCTCGAAAAACATTGCGGTGTTACAAAGAAAACAATGACAACACTCGAGGAAAGCGAACTCGATGTGATTTTTGATGTAATCACAAAGAAGAACAAGGTTGAAAACTTTGACGAATACTTTGCGGCACGCAACAACAAGCTTGACAACGAAAGCAAGCCACAACAGGAAGATAAGCCCGCAAAGCAGAATGCAAAGGCTGACAATCAGAAGAAAAAGACCGATAAAAACGACAAAAAGCCTAACAACAAGGATGCAAAGCCTGCATCAAAACAGGAAAAGGTTGAAGTTACTCAGGAAAAGAGCGTTGAGGAGTCTGCTCCCCGCAAGCGCAGAGTAATTGACACCCGTGCAACAAATGTTGATGTTGAGCGTTACAACCAGAAGTATGATGACCTTGCAAGCGACAGCTCAAAGGGCAGAAGCACGGACAACATTGTTAAAAAGCAGAAATTCACAAACCGTACCCAGCGTCAAAAAGGCAGACGACAGAAGCGTGAAACAGAGCAGGAGCGTCTGAACCGTATTGCTCTTGAGCGTAAGCAGAAACCGATTACAGTTCAGATTCCTGACGAAATCGTAGTTTCAGAGCTTGCTCTCAGACTCAAGGCTACCGTTGCCGAAGTTGTTAAAAAGGCATTCCTTATGGGTACAATGGTAACGGCAACAGATACAATCGACTTTGACACAGCGTCACTTATCGCCATGGAATTTCATGCAAAGGTTGAAAAGGAAGTTGTTGTTACAATCGAAGAACAGATTATTGATGACAGCGAGGACGACGAGGCAAATCTCGTTGAGAGAGCTCCGGTTGTTGTTGTTATGGGTCATGTTGACCACGGTAAAACTTCAATTCTCGACGCTATCCGTCACGCAAATGTAACAGCAGGCGAGGCCGGCGGTATCACACAGCATATCGGTGCTTACAGAGTTATGGTAAACGGCAAGCCTGTTACATTCCTCGACACACCCGGACATGAGGCATTCACAACAATGCGTGCAAGAGGTGCTCAGGTTACCGATATCGCAATCCTCGTTGTAGCCGCCGATGACGGTATTATGCCGCAGACAGTTGAGGCTATCCACCATGCAAAAGCCGCAGGTGTATCTGTTATTGTTGCCATCAACAAAATGGATAAGGTCGGCGCAAATCCCGAAAATGTTAAACAGCAGCTCACAGAGTATGAACTTATTCCGGAGGAGTGGGGCGGCGATACACCGTGTATTCCTGTTTCCGCAAAGACAAAGGAAGGTCTTGACGATCTTCTTGAAATGGTTACTCTTGTTGCAGAGATGAAAGAACTCAAGGCTAACCCCGACAGAGCCGCAAAGGGTACTGTTATCGAGGCAAGACTTGACAAGGGCAGAGGTCCTATCGCAACCGTACTCGTTCAGAACGGTACACTTCACAAGGGTGATACAATCATCGCAGGTACTTGCGTCGGTCGTGTAAGAGTTATGACAAACGATAAGGGCGAAAGAGTTACCGAGGCAGGTCCTTCTGTTCCTGTTGAAATCACAGGTCTTGACGAAGTTCCGGTTGGCGGCGATATCTTTGACGCAGTTTCCGATGAGCGTCTTGCAAGAACGCTTGTTGACCAGAGAAAGGCCGCTAAGAAGGAAGAAATCTTCAACGCACAGACTAAGGTTACTCTTGACAATCTCTTTGATCAGATGAAACTCGGTGAAATCAAGGAACTTCAGATTATCGTTAAAGCCGATGTACAGGGTTCTGCCGAAGCAGTTAAGCAGTCACTTGAAAAGCTTTCAAATGACGAGGTAAGAGTAAATGTAATTCACAGCGCAGTAGGTGCAATCAACGAGTCCGATGTAATGCTTGCAGAGGCATCTAACGCAATTATCGTAGGATTCAATGTTCGTCCCGATGCAGTTGCCGCAGAAAATGCAGAGCGTTCGGGCGTAGATATGCGTCTTTACAGCATTATCTACGATTGTATCAACGAAATCGAATCTGCTATGAAGGGTATGCTTGCTCCTAAGACAAGAGAAGTTGTTCTCGGTATGGCTGAGTGTCGTAATGTTATCAAGATTAAGTCAGTCGGCACAATCGCAGGTTCATATGTTAAGAGCGGTAAGATTCAGCGTGGCGCAAGTGTAAGAGTTATCCGTGACGGTATCGTTATTGCAGATGACGCAATTGCATCTCTCCAGAGATTTAAGGACGCTGTCAAGGAAGTTAGCGAAGGCTACGAATGCGGTATCGGTCTTGAAAGATTCAACGACCTCAAAGAGGGCGATATGTTCGAGGTTTATACAATCGAAGAATACAGGGACTAACTTGCAGAGCAAATCAGTCGGTGAAATCCGCTGTGACAGATGCAATCGTCCTGCGGTCGGTTGTTTGTCAAACCAAATTTTATAAACGGCACAAATTTACCGTTATTTTGTAGGGGCGGTCATTGGCCGCCCGCAGGTAACGGCAGAAATTTTCAGTTTGAATAAATACTGTATAGTTCAAGTCAGTAGCTGTAAAATAACAAAATATTTCATCAAAGCGGGCGGCCGATGGCCGCCCCTACGGAAATAAGATAAAAGGATGTGATAGCATGGGAAGCCATAGAATTGAAAGAACAACAGAGGACATCAAAAGAGAGCTTACTGCTATTTTCAGAGAATTAAAAGACCCACGAGTTCAGCAGGCGTTTATCTCTATCGTAAGAGTTGAGGTTACAAACGACCTTTCATACTGCACGGTACAGGTCAGCGCAATTGAAGGTCTTGACAGAGCCAAAGAGGCTGTCAATGGCTTAAAGTCCGCATCGGGCTTTATCAGACGAGAGCTTGGACACAGACTTCATCTTCGTCATGTTCCCGAACTCATTTTCCACGCAACAGACAGCATAGAATACAGCGCAAACATCAGCCGTATTCTCAACAGCCTTGACATTAAGGAAGACGAGGAAGAAAATGATGAATCTGTATGAGGTTGCCCGTTTTCTTGAGGCACACGATAATTATGATATTCTGACTCACGCTTATCCTGACGGTGACACCCTCGGCAGCGGATTTGCACTCTGCCTTGCGCTCCGCCAAATCGGCAAAAAAGCAAGAGTTATCACAACAGGTGTTCCGACAAAGTTTACCTATCTTCAGAAAAACATAGAGGAAGAAGATTTTACAACCGAAACGGTTGTCAGCGTTGATGTTGCGGCTGACAGCCTTCTCGGTTCAAATATGAGCAAATATATAGGCAAGGTTGATTTGTGCATTGACCACCACGGTTCAAACACATTTACCGCTAAGGAAAAGTTTGTTGACAAATATGCGTCGGCAAACTGCGAAATTCTCTACAAACTGTTTCTCAGAATGCACATCAACTTTACAAAGGACATTGCAGACTGCCTCTACACAGGCATTTCAACCGACACCGGCTGTTTCAGATACACAAACACAACCGCCGAAACCATGCGTGTTGCCGCAAGTCTTATGGACTTTGGCTGTAACACCGCATACATAAACAAGGCGATGTTTGAAACGAAGTCGAAAAACAAAATTCAGCTTGAAAGAGCCGTTTATGAGTCAATGACCTATTGTGCAGACGGCAGGTGCGCAATAATTTACACAACGCTTGATATGCTCAAAAAGCTCAACACGGGTGATGACGAAATGGAGGGACTTGCCTCTATTCCCCGTCAAATTGAGGGTGTTCTCATCGGAATTACAATGCGTGAAAAAGAGGGCGGATTCTTCAAGATTTCCGTTCGTACAAACAATAATATCAATGCCTCGGATTTCTGTTCGCAGTTCGGAGGCGGCGGTCATCCTGCGGCGGCAGGATGCTCAATTGAGGGCGACCTTGAAACCGTAAAGACAACGCTTGAAAAAGCTGCGGAGAAGTTTTTATCATGAGCAATCTTAACGGTGTACTGCTGATTGACAAGCCGAAGGAATTCACCTCGTTTGATGTTATTGCCGTTGTCCGCAGACTGACAGGACAGAAAAAGCTCGGTCACACGGGAACACTTGATCCGAACGCAACGGGCGTTCTGCCTATTTTGCTCGGAACTGCAACGAAAACACAGGATTTGATTCTCAATCACGACAAGTCATACACGGCAGAATTTCAGCTTGGCAAAACCACCGACACCCTCGACATCTGGGGTACGGTGACGGGCGAATGTGAATCTTCGGTTACAGAAGAGCAGCTTTGCAGAGTAATTCCCAATTTCACGGGCGAAATTGAGCAGATTCCGCCGATGTACTCTGCCGTGCAAAAGAACGGTCAAAGGCTTTATGACCTTGCAAGACAGGGAATTGAAGTTGAGCGTGAGAGCCGAAAGGTTACTGTCTATTCTCTTTCGCTTGCAAATTTTGACGAAAAAACGCAGACAGGCACGCTTGAAATTTCCTGTTCAAAGGGTACTTATGTACGCACGATAATTGATGACATAGGCAGGGTTCTCGGTGTCGGTGCGGTTATGACGGCACTTTGCAGAACCTCGGCATGCGGATTTTCGCTTGACGAATGCATAACGCTTGACGAGTTGAAAAGCATTTGCGAAAACGGAAATATTGAAGAAAAACTGCGTTCCGTTGAGAGCCTGTTTATGAGTTTGGGCTATCTTGCCGTATCGTCTGCACAGGCAAAACGATTTGCAAACGGCGGTGCATTGAGTGCCGACAGAACATATCTTGCCAAGTCGGGGTACGAGAACGGTCAGCTTTTCAGAATGAAAACCCATGATGGTGATTTTTTAGGCATAGGCATTGCCGACAAGCCGAATAATCTCATCAAAATATATTTTCAAAACTGCAGGTAGCGTGTCGCTACGCCTAATTCGTGAAGACAGTTTGCGATAGTTCAAGCATTATCGCCCGAGCGTTACTTTTAAATTGAAAGTTGAAAATTGAAAATGGAAAATTACGGTCGGCGGTGAGCCACCGCACTCAATTCGAGAAGATAGTTAGATAAAGAAATTGCATTGATGCCCGATACAGCATTGATGCATTTTTTGTTTATATGAAAGTTATTGCACTACTTTCATCATATCAAAACATATGTGTATAAACATAACATTCCATCAAAGCGGGCGTCCGATGAACTCCCCTACAGATGAACAGAAAAATTGATAGTTAATCATTTCGTGTTTGCACACGATACGATTGGCGAACACGGTTCGCCGCTACATTATTTTGTGCAATAAAACAATTTGTTTGTAGGATTCACTTTACAGTCATTTTGCGTCACTATAATATGGGTGTAAAATGAATTTGGAGGTATATTTTATGGAAATTCTGAAAGTTGAAAATCTTACAAAAACCTACGGAAGCGGTGAAAACCTTGTCCATGCGGTTGACGATGTTTCGTTCTCGGTTGAAAAGGGCGAATTTGTTGCCATTGTCGGTGCAAGCGGCAGCGGCAAGTCAACTCTTCTTCATCTCATCGGCGGTGTTGACCGTCCCACAAGCGGAAAAATTTTTGTTGACGGCAACGATATAAGCAAAATGAATGACGACAAGCTTGCCGTATTCCGTCGCAGACAGGTGGGCATTGTCTATCAGTTCTACAATCTTATCCCGATTCTGACTGTTGAAGAAAACATCACGCTCCCCTGTGACCTTGACGGCAGAGGTGTTGACAGAGAAAGACTTGAGATGATTCTTGATTCGTTCGGACTGCGTGCAAGAAGAAAACACCTTCCAAACCAGCTTTCGGGCGGTCAGCAACAAAGAACATCTATTGCCAGAGCGCTCATTAACAATCCGTCTCTTGTACTTGCCGATGAACCGACAGGCAACCTTGATTCAAAGTCAAGCGAAGAGGTTATGAGTATGCTCAAAATGTGCAATCAGAGTTACGGACAGACTGTTATAATGATTACGCACAACCTTGACATTGCAAAACAGGCTGACAGAATTATCACAATAAGTGACGGTAAAATCGTTGAGGAGGGTTGATTATGAAACTTCTCAACAAGCTTACTCTTAAAAACCTGCGACTTAACAAGGTGCGTACCGCCGTTACAATCATTGGCATTATGCTCTCGGCGGCACTCATCACGGTAGTTTCGGGAATGGCACTCAGCGGACGACAGACTATGATTGACGGTCAGACGGAATGGTCGGGCAATTATGATGTTGCACTTGATATTATCGACACCGCAAAAATTGATAAAATCCGACAGAACCGTAATGTTGAAAATGCTTTTTATAAGGAAAGACTGGGATTTTCCAAGGCAACAGTTGCCGATAATGCCGAATACGGATATGCCGTTACCGCAATCAGCGAAAATGCATTTGACGGTTGCTTTAAGTTAAGACTTGAAAAAGGCAGTTTCCCGACAAATTCAAACGAAGCTGTTGTTACAGGTGCATTTAAAAACACTGACGGAAAAGATGTAAAAGTCGGTGATAAAATTACGCTTGAACTCGGAGTGCTTAAAGGTACGGACGGAAAGGTTCTTGGAGAAAGCGAGTTGCTTGACCTGTCGCCAAAGAGATTCAAAGAATCTAAAATAACCGATAAAAAGCAAAAGACATATACAATAACAGGAATTATCGAAAATCCGAACACAAGAGAGCTGAATCCTTCCTCCTGTTTCGAAATATATACCGTGTCTGATGAAAAAGCACCTGTCGAGGCAATCAGAACAAAGCATATGAATAAGCTGTATATCGCCTATACTCCTCAGAGCGAAGGCAATTATCTTCAAAATACAGCGGATATTTTAGGCTTTAAAGCTGATGATATGAGTAATGTAAGCAGCGATGAAATTTCCCCCGAAGATCAGCAAACCTCGGGAGTGAACGGATACAGCTTTAACACGACACTTCTCGCTATGAAAGGCTACGGCGGAAGTGAAGGTACAAATGTAATGATTTTCAGCCTTGCCGTTATTATCATTATTATAGTAATGCTTGCAAGCGTGTTTGTAATCCGCAACAGCTTTGCGATTTCAATTACAGAGAAAACGAGTATGTACGGTATGCTTGCGTCGGTCGGTGCAACCAAAAGACAAATCCGCAGGAATGTGCTTTTTGAGGGATTCATTCTCGGCTTAATCGGTATTCCTCTCGGAATACTTCTCGGACTCGGTGTAAACGCAATTCTTATTGCAATACTCAACAGCGTTCTCGGTGATATGCTGAGCGGTGCATCATTTGTATTTGTAACCCCTACAATTCCGATTATTTGTGCAATCGTTCTTTCTGCCGTTACAATATTCCTTTCGTCATTCTTTATTGCACTGCGTGCATCAAGAATCCCACCGCTTGTTGCAATCAGAGGCAACAAGGATATCAAGGTGAAGAACAACAAGCCGTACCGCACATCTAAGCTTACCAAAAAGCTTTTCGGTGTAGGCGGTGAAATCGCCTCAAAGAGCCTTAAACGCAGTAGAAAAAAGTACCGCACAACTGTTATTTCAATTGTAGTCAGCGTTGCAATGTTCATTGCAGTTTCGGCATTTATGGACTACGGAATGACATTTACAGACCATTACTACGGCAATGCCGATTACAGCTATATGGTTACCGGAATTGATGCAAATCAGGCTGAAACCATCGAAAAAATGCCTGAAATCGAGAATTATCTGACAGTCGGTTTGCAGTACGGTTATGTGTCGGCAGATGTGCCTGTTAATGAATGTGGCAAGAACTTCCTTTATGATGAACCTGACGGTACAAAGTCATTTGGTGCAGAGTTTCTTGAATTTGAACACGATACATTTGTTCAGATTTGCAAGGAATTAAAACTTGACTACAGCAAGGTCAAGGGCGGTGTACTTGTGTATTCTCAGGTAACCCCCGATAACAGTGAGAGTGGCAACTCTTCCAAGCCAATGAAACTGTTCGACAAAACCGCTCCGACAAAGTTTACCGTTCACGGAAATGATGATGAAGGAAACGCCTTGATAACAGGCAAATTAAAGGTTTCGTCAGTGTTTGATGAAATTCCAAAGTCGGCTGATTCTGTAATCGGCGAAGGAACAATTTTCGGTCAGGGATTGATAATCGGCGAACAGGGTGTAATCTCCCCTCAGCTTGGTGAACACGGATGCGGTATTACCCTCTATGCCAATACATCAGACCACACTTCGCTTACAAACCGTATTGAGTCTATGTCTGGTACAGGTGACTCGGAAAGCTATATTTCTATTTTTGACTATGAAGAAATTGTAAGACAGTTCAATGCCATTATGCTGATTGTCGGAATATTTGTTTACGGCTTTATCGGTGTTATCTCGCTCATCGGACTTACAAACATTTTCAACACAATCTCAACCAATATGCAGTTGAGGAGCAAGGAATTTGCATCGCTTAAATCTATCGGTATGACAAAGAAAGAATTTAACCGTATGATTCGCCTTGAAAGCCTTATGTACGGCATAAAATCTTTGCTTATCGGTATCCCTCTCGGCGTTCTCGGTGTATTTGCAATCTTCTCGGCATTTTCAAGAGGCAATGTTCCAATGAGCTTTGTATTCCCGTGGAAAGCGATTTTGATTAGCATTGCGGTTGTATTTGTTGCAGTATGGCTGATTATGAAATACTCAATTTCAAAGGTTAATAAGCAAAATATTATTGAAACAATCAGAAACGACAATATCTGAGCATCATATTCTGCCAGCAGACTGTATTTTGTTGAAATTTGTTGACAATAGTTTTACACTCTGTTATAATGTAGTTGTAACAACAGATACCACAATATTTTGTATGTTTTCATTGCTGACGGGCGGATTATTGATTTAATCCGCCCGAATTTCATTTTGGAGGACTTGTTGTGAAAATTCTTCTTGTTGAGGACAACCGTGCAATTTCAAAAGGGCTTGTCTATACTCTTGAACAAAACGGCTTTGAGGTTGCGTTGTGCGAAAATGCCGAATCAACCCTTAACTCTCTCGGCGGCGACTTTGACCTTTTTATTGTTGATGTGTCGCTTCCCGACGGCAACGGTTTTGAACTTTGTGACGAGATAAAAAGAGTGTGCGAAACTCCCGTGATTTTTCTCACAGCACTTGACGATGAGGACAGCATTGTAAAAGGCTTTGACCTCGGAGCGGAGGACTACATAACAAAACCGTTCTCAAGCCGTGAGCTACTCGCAAGAATTAAACGAATTACCAAAAAGCTCGACAAAACTATGGCTATGAATTTTGGCGACATCAGCATTGACTTTGACAAAAAACAGGTTTACAAAAACGGCAATCCCGTTGTGCTTACGGCGCTTGAGTACCGCCTGTTTGCAATGCTTGCCAAAAACAGCGGCAAGGTGCTGACCCGTGAACAGATTCTTGAACGCATATGGGATTTGTCGGGAAATTATGTTGAGGACAACACGCTGACCGTGTACATAAAAAGACTTCGCAAAAAACTTGATACAAATATGATTAAAACCGTAAAGGGCCTTGGTTACAGGCTGGAGGTATAATGAAAAACACATCAAAATTTCTTGCGGTAATGCTTGCGATAACGGGACTTTTCTGTTGTGCCGTTGCAGTAGGCATCGGTGCAGGATTTAACGCTGTTCGTGAAAGCACGGATAAAAAGATAATTGCCGTTGCGGAAAAAGTTAGAGAACAATATCCCGACATTTCGGAAAAGGAGCTTGCTCAAATTTTGAACAGCGACACTGCCGGCATAAAAGGCGACTTTGCAAAGTACGGAATAAAATCCGACAGTGGCTGGGTTGACATTCAAAGCGGAAGTTATGCAACAATTACAATTGTGATTGCAACCGCAGGTGTTTGTGTGTTCGGAATTTTGCTCTGCGTTGTGTTCATAGGATACTGTAAAAAGCAGAAGCGACAGCGACTTGAAATTGTAAAATGTCTTGAAAAAATAAACAACCGAGAGTACAACCTCGACCTTGACGGCTCAACCGACGACGATATGTCGCTGTTAAAGCAGGAAATTCAAAAAACAACTGTAATGCTTCGTGAGTATGCCGACAATTCAATGCGAGAGAAAGAAATCCTCAAAAATTCGCTTGCCGACATTTCACATCAGCTCAAAACACCGCTGACTTCAATTTTGATAACAACCGAAAATATCCTTGATGACGATGATATGCCCGTTGAAATCAGGCGGGATTTTGTTATGGATATAGCGCATAATGCCCATTCGATAAATTTCCTTGTAAAAAGTCTGCTCACGCTCTCAATGCTTGATTCGGGAACTGTTAAATTGAAGTTTGGAGATGTGTCGGTTGAAAAAATAATTGACGAGTGCATTTCACGCACAGAGGTTCTTGCCGATATCCGTGATGTGAGAATTGAAAAAACCGTCAAAAATGATTTTATGCTTAATTGCGATTTTCGCTGGATTTGCGAAGCTGTTTCAAACATTGTAAAAAACTGCATTGAGCATACCGACGGCGGTTATGTCAGAATTTCTGCCGAAAGAAACAGTATGTATTCGGAAATCACCATAAGCGACAACGGATGCGGAATCAGCCCGAAGGATTTGCCCCACATTTTTGAGAGGTTCTATAAAGCACAGAATTCATCCCCGTCAAGCGTCGGCATAGGTCTGTCGCTTGCAAAATCAATCGTTGAAAAAACAGGCGGATATATTACCGCAGATTCCAAACTCGGCGTCGGCTCAACCTTTAAACTCAGATTTTTGAATGTAAGACTCAGATAAGATAAAAATTAAAAAGCGAAAATTGCGGTCGGGAATAAAGTTTTGTTAAGTACAAATCTTATTATTCCCGACCGTATTTATATAATTTTCGGCAGGGGGGCAATTGAAACTGTCTTTATAAATAAAAACAGAAGAGCGACAAGGGTAATTTTGCATAAAATTCCAGTGTAAAGATTGTGTAACTTGCTATTTTTACAAAATAAAAGGATTATGTGTAGTTTTTGTGAGAGTTTTGTGATAAAATCAAATTGTCTAGGGATGTTTGACCCTACGTTTTAAAAGCTTTGAAAGGAGTAATCAAACAATGAAAAAAAGAAGTATGAAGAGAGCGCTCAGTGCCGTTTTGACACTTTGTATGGCTCTCCCCGGTGCTTCCGTAGCATTTGGTTCGGCAAGTGCTGCAACAGTTTCCGATGACAGCAGCACATCTGCATCATCAACTGCCGCAGGTTCACTTGTTGAAGATGACGGCTTTACATGGGATAATGCCAATGTGTATTTCCTGCTTACCGACCGTTTTAAGAACGGAAACACCGCAAATGACCATTCATACGGCAGAACACTTGACAAGGACGGCAAACCGCTTGAGGGCTGGGATACAAACCCCGGTACATTCCACGGCGGCGACTTTGCAGGTGTTACTCAGTCAATTGAAGAGGGTTATTTTGATAACCTCGGTGTAAACGCAATTTGGATCTCAGCTCCGTATGAGCAGACTCACGGCTATTGTGATTCAGGTAAGGGCTTTGCTCACTACTCATATCACGGCTACTATGTTCTTGACTATACCGAAACCGATGCAAACTTCGGTACAAAAGAGGAGTTCAAAACTCTCGTTGACACAGCGCATGAGCACGGTATCAGAGTTATCATGGATATCGTAATGAACCACACAGGCTACAACACCGTTGCAGATATGGAGCAGTTCGGCTTCGGTACTCTCCTTGACGGTGCGTTAGACTACAAATACAAGCTCACAGATGTAAGTGATGTAAACGACCACATTGACTATAAAACATCAGCAGAAGACTGGGGCAAATGGTGGAGCAATGACTGGATCCGCAGCGGTCTTCCCGGATATACAGAGGGTGCCGGCGGTGATCTTACAATGTCACTCAGCGGACTTCCCGACTTCAGAACAGAGCAGACAAAGGATGTTACAATTCCTCCGATCCTCAAAACAAAGTGGACTCAGGAAGGTACATATGCTCAGAAGCTTGCAAAATACGGTGAATCAAACACAGTAACAGGCTACCTTTCAACCTGGCTTTCAGAGTGGGTTAGGGAGTACGGTGTTGACGGTTTCCGTTGCGATACTGCAAAGCATGTTGATAAGGCTTCTTGGAACCAGCTCAAGCAGGCTTGTGTTTCTGCTCTCAGAGAGTGGAGATCCAACAACAAGGGCAAAGCAGGTGCTGACTGGAAAGAAGATTTCTGGATGACAGGCGAGCATTGGGATCACGGTGTAGGCTACGACACATACTATTCCGAGGGCGGCTTCGACTCAATGATTAACTTCGCAGTTACAGGCGGCGGTGCTCTTGCAAGCGGTAGTGTTGCAAACACATATCAGGGCTATGCAGACCAGATCAACACAAAGGAAGGCTTTAACGTTCTTTCATTTATGTCATCACACGATGAAACACTTACCCGTGGCGATGAGAACACAATGCTTTACAATGCGGCTGCATTCCTCCTTCTCCCGGGCGGAGTTCAGATTTTCTACGGTGACGAAACCAACCGTCCTCTCTATCCCGGCGTTGCATTTGACGGTTACGGCGGATCGGGTCATGCACTCAGAAGTGATATGAACTGGAACAACATGGACAAAACTCTTCTTGCTCAGTGGCAGAAGGTTGGTCAGTTCCGTAACAAGCATGTATCCATCGGTGCCGGCGCAAATGTTAAGCTCTCAGCTACAAGCGGTGTTGCTTTCGGTCGTACATACGATAAGAACGGCGTAACAGATCAGGCAGCTGCAGTAATCGGCTGTAACAAAAATTCAAGCGTAACTGTTGATGTTTCAACTCTTTGGGAAGACGGCAGCTATGTAATCAATACTTATGACAACTCATCTTCAGTTGTTACTGACGGTAAGGTAACTTTCAACAGCGGTGTAAACGGCACAATCCTTATGGAAAATGCTGACGGTCAGCCGCTTGTATCAATCACAGGCGAGCCGAAGTTCTACGGCACAGAGCAGGTTACTGTTTCTCTCAAGGAATGCGACAGCGCAAAGGTTTCTGTTGACGGCGGTAACAAGTTTGTTGTTAAGGACGGCGACACATTCACAATCGGTCAGACAGCTTACAAGAACGATACAATCGAAGTAACTGTTGAGGCTACAAACGACAAGGCAAGCTCAGAGGCTAAATTCACATTCCTCAAGCTCGGCGAAAATGACGAAAGACCTACAACCAGCCCGACACAGAGCACAACTGTTCCCGGTCCGACAGCAAGTCAGACATCAAAGCTTACAATCAAGAGCACAGCAGGCGCTCCGAATGTTTACGCTTGGACAGGTGCAAGCACAGCACTCAATGGTGCATGGCCGGGTCAAAAGGCAGCAGCCGTTTCAGGTCAGGCAAACACATATGAACTCACACTTCCTGTTTCAGCCGACAAGCCATTCAGCGTTGTTCTCAACAACGGCAGCGGCACACAGTCAGGCGATATCACAGGTCTTTATGACGGTGCTGTTCTCGAAATTCAGAACGGCAACTACACATCAGTTAAGACAGTAACCAACGGTAATCAGCAGGGAGGCGGCGGCGATCCAGAGCCTGCAGAGGGTTCTGTTTCCGTAACAATCAAGCCTTACAGCCCATCTGCAAGCTACAAAATCTATGCTTGGAATGATACACAGAAGCTCACAGGCGCATGGCCGGGCGTTGCTCTTACAGAAAAAGATTCTGACGGCAACTATGTTGTTAAGTTCGATAATGTTGACGAAGTAAGCATTATTCTCAGCAGCGGTTCAGGTCAGACAGCAGATATCACAGGCGTTAGAGACGGCGCTACAATCGAAATTACAAACGAAGGTTGTACAACATACAAGCTTACATCAAAGCCAATCGTTGTTTCACCTTATGAATCACTCAAGAAAGAAGCAAGAAAGATTCTTGCTATGACAGCATCAGACTACACAGCAGAGAGCTGGGCAAATGCTCAGAAGGTTCTCAAGTCAGCCGAGGCTATGATTAAAGCAGGCGAAGACGCTACAACAGCTGAAGATATGAATGCTATGATTGCAGACCTCAAGTCAGCTCAGAAGGCACTTGTACTTGCTCCTGCAACACTCACATATGCAGTTGTAGGCAAGAGCGTTGTATCAGGTGTTACAGCCAGCGCTGCAAAGGTAACTGTTACAGTTGACGGTAAGACATATACTGCTACTGCAGACGATGTAACAGGTGCATTCACAGTTGCAACATCAGCTCTCAAGGGAACAAGCACAATCAAGGTTGACGCAACAAGAAACGGTGTAAACGGCACATATTCATATGCTATGAAGAACGGCAACATTGAAAGCGGATTTGTTCCTACATCTCCTACACTTCCGACACAGCCTACTACTTCAACTCAGCCAACAACAGCTACTCAGCCGACTGCACCTACACAGCCTACAACAGCTACAGAGCCGACTACTGCTCCTGCTCAGAAGCTCACAGTAAACGCTACTTCAAATTACTTTGGTTCTGCATCAAAGACAGTAAGCACTGACGGCAAGAAGGTAACTGTTCTCTACAAGCTCAACTCAAACATGGGCGTTGTTGACGGACAGTGGGCTGTTAAGTATGATTCAAGCAAGCTCAAATTCAACATGGCTGATAACAAGGCAGACGGCAAGCAGACAATCATGCCTTCACAGTCAAACCTTATTCACAATGCTTACAGCAATGTAATTAAGGGTATATTTACTAACCCACAGGTACCTACTCAGTACAACGGAGATACATTTATCTCACTCACATTTGAGGTTATCGGTTCAGGTACTGCAAGCGTATATCTTGACACACAGTACCTTACATTAGGTTATGTAAAGGACAACAAGCTTAATCAGGCATCTGTTGTAAATAACAGCAAGGTTTGCGATGTAACAGGCATTGCAGGCTTTGAAAAAGTATCAGTAAACGCATCAACGGTATTTGTCGGCGATGTAACCCTTGGTGATGTTAACATGGACGGCGATATCACAGTTTTTGATGCAACCGAAGTTCAGAAGTATGTTGTTCAGCTCGTTGCATTCACAAACGACCAGTTTACTGCTGCCGATGTTGACCATGACAGCACAATCACAGTTAAGGATGCTACTACTATTCAGAAGTTTGTTGTAAAACTCATCAGCAACTTTTAATAAGTTTTAAAGCAATTGACATATCGTTCCGTTTAGTCGATATAGTAAGGAATGCCCCTCACAAAATGTGAGGGGCATTTTTTTGTACAGTTTTTTAAATAAGAAAATGGCAGACAACCGTGTGATTGTCTGCCATTTTGTCATGATGAATTTAAAATTACCGATTATACTTTTACAAGAACCTTTGTAATTTCGCTGATGTACATTTTATGGAAGTCGTTGTCATACCACTTGTCAACGCTTTCACGGTCGGTAATGCTTTCGGCATTAAGACTTTGTGCGTACATTTTTTTGCATTCAAGAACAAGCTTTGCCTCTTCAAAATATACAGAGCCGTTTTCCGTAAACGCAGGAGTAAGACCTGTTTCCTTTACCTTGTCATAATCCTTGCCGCTCTTTGAACCGCAGAATTTGAGGGCATCTCTGTACTTTTCATCAAAAAAGCTCATTGTATAGCGGTCGCCGTTCTCCATAAACGCAAATGTATATCTCTGCGGACGAATAAAGGTGAATACAACGGGCTTACCCCACATAATGCCTACACCGCCCCAGCTTATCGTCATTGTGTTGAATTTTTCTCTGTCACCTGCAGTAACAAGCGCCCAATCATCACCGATAAGCTTAAACGGACTTTCAACAATTTCTTTCGGATTTATCTCTTTGAATGCTGACATATAGATCTTCCTTTCAACAATTGTGTTTTATATAATATGCTTTCAAAATTCTATTTTGAATAGACTGCATCATTTTTTGCCAGAAGATAGACACAGTATTGATTCATACTTATGCCCTCTTTCTTTGAATGTTCGGCAAGTGAGCGATGCAGACTTTTCGGGATTCTCAGCTTGAATTGTCCCGAATATTCTTCAAGACTGTCGGGTTCGTGAATTACAACTCCGCTTTCAAAGGCGGCTTCAAACCAGGCTTTTTTAGCGTTCTCTGCATTTGCAACAGCCGATTCAATCGTATCACCGCAGGCTATGCAACCCGGAAGCTCGGGAAATGATACAACAAAACCGCCCTCGTTCCTGTCCTCGACAATTTCCATACGATATGACATTGCAAGATAATCGTTAAGTGTTTTCATCATCTTTCGCCTCACTTTCAACAATTTGTCTTAATGCCTGTTTTCGTATTTCCGAATAATATTATATATGGTATCGCATATGGTGTCAACAGGTTTTTGAAGTGATTTCAGCGGTTTTCACAAAATGAAAAATATGCAAAATGGATGTATATGTATGTATGAATATGCATAAATGGATGAATAAAATGAATATTCATTTTTTGTGCATATATGCATTTTTCAGAAATTTCGAGGGGAATGTGACATATCAACCGCCAAAAACACTGATAATACAGCGAAAATAAAGCAGATTTCGGTCAATTTGTACCCAAAAATGCAAATTTGAAAAAACATTGAATATTTATTCAAAAAACACTTGATTTTTTGAAAACAGAGTGTATAATGTAAGAGTAATAAAAATTAATTAAAGGAAACACCGACATAAAGTGTTTCCAAATTCCGGAGGAATCAAAAATGGCTGACAATAAGATTAAAAAGGTAGTTCTTGCATATTCAGGCGGTCTTGATACTTCAATCATCATTCCGTGGCTTAAAGAAAACTACGACAACTGCGAAGTTATCGCTGTTTCGGGTGATGTTGGTCAGGGTACAGAGCTTGACGGTCTTGAAGAAAAGGCTATCAAAACAGGCGCATCAAAACTTTACATTGAAGACCTCAACAAGGAATTTGTTGACGAATATATCATTCCCACAGTAAAAGCAGGTGCTGTTTACGAGGGCAAGTACCTCCTCGGCACATCTTTTGCCCGTCCTATCATTGCAAAAAGACTCGTTGAAATTGCAAAAGCCGAAGGTGCTGACGCAATTTGTCACGGCTGTACAGGCAAGGGTAACGATCAGGTTCGTTTTGAACTTGCTATCAAAGCTTACGCTCCTGACATGAAGATTATCGCTCCTTGGAGAACATGGGAATTCAAGAGCCGTGAAGATGAGATTGAATATGCTGAAAAGCACAATATTCCGCTCAAGATTAACCGTGAAACAAACTACTCAAAGGATAAGAATCTCTGGCACTTGAGCCACGAAGGTCTTGACCTTGAGAATCCTGCAAATGAGCCGATGTACAATAAGGAAGGCTTCCTTGAACTCGGTGTTTCACCTGAGCAGGCTCCCGATAAGGCAGAATATGTAACTCTTACATTTGAAAAGGGTGTTCCCACAAAACTTAACGGCGAGGCTATCGACAGCGTTGAACTCATTAAGGAACTCAACAAAATCGGTGGCAGAAACGGCGTCGGTATCACAGACATCGTTGAGAACCGTCTTGTTGGTATGAAGGCTCGTGGCGTTTATGAAACTCCGGGCGGTACAATCCTCTATGCTGCTCACGCAAAGCTTGAGGAAATCTGCCTTGACAAGGACACACTCCACTACAAGCAGAATGTTGCAAATGCTTTTGCAGAGCTCGTTTATGACGGCAAGTGGTACACACCTCTCCGTGAGGCTCTCTCAGCTTTCGTTGACAGCACTCAGGAGTATGTAACAGGTGATGTAAAACTTAAACTCTATAAGGGCAACATCATTGATGCAGGCGTAACAAGCCCGTATTCACTCTATGACGAGGAAATTGCTACTTTTGACGAAGATCAGGTTTATGACCAGAACGACAGTGCAGGCTTCATCAACCTCTTTGGTCTTCCAATCAAGGTTCGTGCAAAGAAAGGCCTTATCAAATAATTAAATCTTTGATTTGCATACATAATCAGGGGCAGGGAGTTTCTCTGCCCCGATAAGTGTTTATTACACCTTTTTATTTTTATGCGATTTCATGCGTTTAATCCCTATATTTTGGTGCAATGAAAGCCATTTCTCAATTGTAGCGGCGTTCAGCGAACGCCAATCGTTTTGGTCGTAAAACCAAAACGAACAGATGTGAATATATAATTGCATAACAATAAGCAGATGAATTGAATTAAGTCGAAACGATTGTACAATCGTTTCGATTGGCAATCAGTGATTGCCGCTACTGTATGGCAGTCGATTTGCCCATACAATCTATATGTAAGGAGAAATAATAATGCAGCTTTGGAAAGGACGCTTCAAAAAGGAGCTTTCAAAAACCACTAACGATTTTAACAGCTCGATTTCATTCGACAGCAGAATGTATAAAGAAGACATCGAGGGCAGCATTGCCCACGCAACAATGCTTGGCAGATGCGGCATTATTAAAGAAGAAGAGGCAAACGATATCGTAAAAGGTCTTAAAGGCATTCTTGCTGATATCGAAAACGGTACTCTGCACATTGATATGGAGGCTGAGGACATTCACACCTTTATCGAGGGTGAGCTTACCAAAAGAATCGGCGACAACGGCAAAAGACTTCACACTTCAAGAAGCCGTAATGATCAGGTTGCAGTTGACATCAAGCTTTACCTCAAGAAAGAGGTTGTCAATGTAAAAAATCTCGTTGTAGGTCTTATTAAGGTTATTGCCGACAAGGCTGAAAAGTACAGCGAAACCGTTATGCCCGGTTATACTCACCTCCAGAGAGCACAGCCGATTACCTTCGGACATCATCTCCTTGCTTACGGCGAAATGCTTTTGAGAGATGTTTCAAGACTTGAAGACTGCCTTAAAAGAATGGACGAAATGCCACTCGGTTCATGTGCGCTTGCAGGCACAACATATCCGATTGACAGAACAATCACAGCCGAACTCCTAGGCTTTGACAGAATTACAAACAACTCTCTTGACGGTGTTTCCGACAGAGATTACTGCATCGAATTTGCATCGGTGCTTTCGATAATAATGGTTCACCTCTCAAGATTTTCAGAGGAAATCATTATGTGGTGCAGTTGGGAATTTAAATTCATTGAACTTGATGACGCTTTTTCAACAGGATCATCAATTATGCCGCAGAAAAAGAACCCCGATATTGCAGAGCTTGTTCGTGGTAAGAGCGGCAGAGTTTTCGGCGACAATATGACGCTCCTCACAATTATGAAGGGTACTGCACTTGCATACAACAAGGATATGCAGGAGGACAAGGAGGCTATCTTTGACGCACTCGACACGGTTAAAATGTGCCTCACAGCCTTTACTCCCATGCTCGACACAATGCGTGTCATTCCCGAAAATATGAGAAAAGCCGCAGCAGGCGGTTTCATCAACGCAACAGACTGTGCCGACTGGCTCACAAAGAACGGTGTTCCGTTCAGAGATGCCTACAAGGCAACAGGCGAACTCGTTGCAAGATGTATTGAACTCGGTACAGACCTCGAAAATCTTCCAATGGACGAATACAAAAAGGTTTGCGATGTGTTCAACGATGATGTTTACAGTGCAATTTCACTTGAACGCTGTACAAACGAGCGTACAGTATTTGGCGGTCCTGCATCGGCAAATGTAAAAACTCAGGCTAAGCGTGTTGCAGAAATCGCAGAAAAGCTGTAAAAAATAAAATAACATTCCGAATTAACGGAATGTTTCAAATAATTTAATAAATAAGCAAACTCAATGCCGATAAACTCGATTTTCGGGTTTGTTGGGGTTGCAGGGAAGTTAAGGCGGTTGACACTCCCAAATGAATGGGGGTGATATGTATGACTGAAACGGTATTACTCGTAATTTTACTCGTAGCACTTGCAGAAGTCATTAAAAACATAAAAAAATAACCGCCCGACGCTCTACTTTCGGACGGTTATTACACCAGACAAAGTAGGTCAACCGCTTTAAACGGTTTTCCCTGTAGCCTTATTATATAGTATATGCAAATAAAAGTCAATATGAATTGACAGAGATATAAAGAACGGCGAGCCGCCGTTCCCGGTTCGTGTAGAAAGTTTGCAGTATTAAAAGCATATTCTGCCCGAGCGTAATATTGAAATTGTGTGTGCAAATCCGTGGTATTGAGAAAACTTTATGTTTTATCAGAATGTTTTTAAGCAACAGGAACAATATATAAATTTACAATAGATTAGGTGATAGCAATGAAAATAAAAGCAGGTATTGTCGGTGCAACCGGCTATGCAGGTGCAGAGCTTGTAAGACTTCTTACCGCTCATCCCGAGGCTGAAATTTCGGCAATCAGCTCTGTTTCCTTTGAGGGTGACAAGCTGAGCGATGTTTATCCGTCTTATACATTTTTGAACGATATGGTTTGTGAAAATCAGGACGCCGTTGTTGAAAAGAGCGATGTTATCTTTGCCGCTCTTCCACACGGTCTTTCACAGGAGCTTGCCGCAAAGTGCATTGATGCGGGCAAGGCATTCATCGACCTCGGCGCTGACTTCCGCCTTGAAAGCGAAGAAGAATACACCGAATGGTACGGCGGAACTTTTCTTGACAAAAAACTTCACGAACAGGCAGTTTACGGACTCCCTGAATTTTTCAGAGATAAAATCAAGGGCAAAAAGCTTGTTGCGAATCCGGGTTGTTACACAACCTGTTCACCACTCGCAATTGCTCCTGCAATTGTAAACGGACTTGTCAGCACAAAGGGCATCATTTGCGACTGCAAAAGCGGTGTTACGGGTGCCGGCAGAAAGCCAAATCAGGGCAACCACTATCCCGAACTCAACGAAGGATTCCACGCTTATAAGGTTGCAAGCCACCGCCACACTCCGGAAATTGAGCAGACTCTTTCAAAACTTTCGGGCGAAAAGGTTATTATCACCTTTGTTCCGCACCTTCTCCCCGTAAACCGTGGCATTCTCGCAACTGTTTATGCCGACATCAAAGACGGTGTAACCTTTGAACAAATCAGAAAGGCTTATGAGGACTTTTACAAGGACGAATTTTTTGTAAGACTTCTTGATGACGGCAAATGTGCCGACATTCACAATATCAAATATTCTAACTTCTGTGATGTTTCAATTCACCACGATAAGAGAGCCAACAAGCTCGTTGCCTGTGCCGCAATCGACAACATGGTCAAGGGTGCCGCAGGTCAGGCTATTCAGAATATGAACATCATCTTCGGACTTGACGAAAAAACAGGTTTGGTAATCGTTCCGCCTGCATTTTAAGGGTGAATATCTATGGAAATCAAGTATATTGAAAACGGCTCGGTCACTTCCGCAAAGGGCTTTACAGCCAACGGAATTTGTGCCGGAGTCAAAGCATCTAACACAACTAAAAAAGACCTTGCGCTCATTTACTGCGACAAGGTTTGCAACAGTGCGGCTATCTTTACAAAGAACCTTGTAAAGTCCGACACTATATATGTTACTAAAAAACACCTTGAAAACGGTACGGCTCAGGCTGTTGTCGTAAATTCAGGCAATGCAAATGCCTGTAACCCTGACGGCTATGAAAAGGCTGAGAAAATGTGCAGTCTTGCCGCAGACGCTCTCGGTGTTGACGAAAACGATGTAATCGTTGCATCAACAGGTGTCATCGGTCAGCCTCTCCCGATTGAACCCATTGCAAGCGGAATTGAAAAGCTCAAAGGCACGCTTTCAAAGGACGGCGGAATCTCTGCCGCAGAGGCAATTATGACAACCGACACCGTGAAAAAGCAGTGGGCTGTCGAAACGGTTCTTGACGGTAAAAAGGTTACAATCGGCGGTATTGCTAAGGGCAGCGGTATGATTCATATTAACATGGGTACAACTCTTTCCTTTGTAACAACCGATGCGGCAATTTCTTCCGAAATGCTCAAATCCGCACTTATCGAAGCCGCTGATGTCAGCTATAATATGGTAAGCGTTGACGGCGATACCTCAACAAACGATACCCTTGCAATTATGGCATCTGGTTATGCAGGCAACAAGGAAATCACAGAAAAGAACGATGATTACAAAACCTTTACAGCCGTTCTTACCGATGCATTCAAAAAGGTTGCAAAGAAGCTTGCAAAAGACGGCGAAGGTGCAACAAAGCTCCTTATCTGCAAGGTTGACGGTGCAAAAGACGATAAGAGCGCAAAGATTATTTCAAAGAGCATCATCTGTTCAAGTCTTGTAAAGGCGGCAATGTTCGGGGCTGACGCAAACTGCGGAAGGATCCTCTGCGCAATCGGCTACAGCGGTGCCGAAACAGATGTTAAAAGGATTGATGTTTCATATAAATCCGCAAAGGGTGAAATCCTTGTTTGCAAAGACGGCAACGGTCTTGTGTTTGATGAGGACAAGGCTAAGGAAATTTTACTTGAGGACGAAATTGAAATTCTCGTGAAATTAGGTGACGGCAATGCATCTGCCGAGGCTTACGGTTGCGACCTTACCTATGATTATGTAAAAATCAACGGTGACTACCGCACATAATATGCGATTTGATTGTGTGAGCGGAAATCAACTACATAAAGGATTGAAGAAAATGGATGTTTCAAAGAGAGCCAAGGTACTTATACAGGCAATGCCCTATATCAAGAAATATTCGGGCGAAACAATTGTTGTAAAATACGGCGGAAACGCTATGATAAACGAAGAACTTAAAGCGGCAGTTATGAGCGACCTCGTTCTTATGCAGCTTGTCGGAGTCAATGTTGTGCTTGTTCACGGCGGCGGACCCGAAATCAATGCAATGCTCAAAGCCGTTGGCAAGGAAAGCAAGTTTATCAACGGTATGAGAGTGACCGACAAGGAAACTATCGACATTGTTCAGATGGTGCTTGCAGGCAAGGTCAACAAGAGCCTTGTTCAGCTTCTCGGCAGTCACGGCGGTAAGGCTATGGGACTTTGCGGTCTTGACGGCAGAATGCTTATGGCTGAAAAGCTTGTTACAGGCGCAGACCTCGGCTATGTGGGCGAGATTAAGGAGGTTAACCCCGAACCACTCAACAACGCTCTTGCAAGCGGTTATATTCCGATTGTTTCAACCGTTGCAGGCGGTTATGACGGCAATGTATACAATATTAACGCAGACATTGCGGCATCGCAGATTGCCGCTAAAATCGGTGCAAAAAAGCTCATTCTTATGACAGATATCAGAGGACTTCTCCGTGATGTTCACGATGAGGATTCACTCATTCCCGTTGTCAATGTCAGCGAAGTTCCTATGCTCAAGCGTGACGGCATCATCAGCGGCGGTATGATTCCCAAGATTGATTGCTGCGTTGAGGCAGTCCGCAGCGGTGTAAACCGTGCCCATATCATTGACGGCAGAATCGAACATTCAATCCTTCTCGAGCTTTTCAGCGATGAAGGCATCGGTACAATGTTTTATTGATTAGCATTGCTGTTTTGCTGATTTGTAAAAACGGTAGAGGCGGTCATTGGTCGCTCGCTAAATAAAACTTTCTGTTTAACTTAAAATTTTCATTTGACAAAAGCAGTGTATTGTTTGTAGGGGAGCACCATGTGCTCCCGCGGGCGAAAGCGGTTCGCCCCTACAGATTAGATTTTGGAGGGTGCAATGATTATACGAGAAATGACAATTGACGACTATGACGAGGTCTATGAGATGTGGCAGATTACCACAAAGCGTGCGCTCTCCAAGGCTGATGAAAAAGATCAGATGGAGCGTTATCTCAAGCACAACGCCGGTATGAGTCAGGTTGCCGTGGTTGACGGAAAAATTGTCGGAACCGTGCTTGCAGGTCATGACGGCAGACGGGGATTTATCCACCATATGGCTGTTCTGCCCGAATTCAGACGAAAGAAAATCGGTCACGCTCTTGCACAGACCGCTATCCAAAAAATTCGTGAACAAGGCATCGACAAAACTCACATTTTCTGTTATCAGAACAACGAAACAGGTCAAAGCTTCTGGCGTGATTTCGGCTTTGAAAAGCGTGAGGATGTTTTTGTTTATTCCTTCAGCAACGATAAAATATGAAAGGGTGTGGCTAACTTGACTACAAAAGAGAAAGATTTAAAATATATTATGCATACATACGGTCGCTACGATGTTGCTCTCAAAAGCGCAAAAGGCGTTACCGCATATGACGAAAACGGCAAAAAGTACATTGATGTTTCATCGGGTATCGGTGTAAACAGCCTTGGTTATTGCAATGACGGTTGGGTTGAGGCTGTTTCAAAGCAGGCAGGCACAATTCAGCATATGTCAAACTATTTTTACTGTTCACAGGCAAGTGACCTTGCCGAAAAGCTTTGCACACTTACAGGTCTTTCAAAGGTCTGCTTTGGCAACAGCGGTGCAGAAGCTAACGAATGCGCAATCAAAATTGCCCGTAAGTACAGCTTTGACAAGTACGGCGAGGGCAGAAATGAAATCGTAACGCTTAACAATTCCTTTCACGGCAGAACTGTTACAACTCTTGCCGCAACAGGTCAGGATATTTTTCATAACTATTTCTTCCCGTTTACCGAGGGCTTTAAGTATGCAGACGCAGACGATATGGACGCTCTGAAAGCAGTTGTTTCGGACAAAACCTGCGCAGTAATGCTTGAACTCATTCAGGGCGAGGGCGGTGTAAATATCCTCGATTCCGAATATGTAAAAGAACTTGTTAAGTATTGCAACGACAACGATATTCTCGTTATTGTCGATGAGGTTCAGACAGGCGTAGGCAGAACAGGAAAGCTGTTTGCTCATCAGAATTACGGTATCCTCCCCGACCTTATGACGGTTGCAAAGGGGCTCGGCGGCGGACTTCCTATCGGTGTTTGTATGTGCGGTGAAAAGCTCAAGGATGTTATGTCACCGTCAACTCACGGCACAACATTCGGCGCAAACCCTGTTGTTTGTGCAGGTGCAAACTATGTTCTTGACACAGTTGCAAATGACGAATTTCTTGCCGAGGTTGAGAAAAAAGGTCAGTATTTTGAGGACAAGCTCACAAAAATTGACGGCGTAAAGAGCGTTCGCAGAATGGGACTTATGATTGGTATTGAGCTTGAAAAGGGCGATGCACACGACATTGCAATCAAATGCGTTGAAAACGGCTTGCTTATTATCACGGCAAAAGATTTGCTCCGTATGCTCCCACCGCTTGTTATTGATTACAATGAAATTGACGAGGCGATTAATATACTCGAAAAAACAATAAAGGAGAACAACTAATGAAACACTTACTTAAACTTGAGGATTGGTCAACAGAAGAAATTATCAACACACTTAACCTTGCTGATCAGCTTAAATATGAGCAGAAACACGGCATTGAGCATAAAATTCTCAAGGGCAAGTCTCTTGGTATGATTTTTGAAAAGTCAAGCACCCGTACCCGTGTTTCATTTGAGGTTGGTATGACGCAGCTCGGCGGTTATCCGCTTTTCCTCTCATCAAATGACCTTCAGATTGGCAGAGGCGAGCCTGTTGAGGACACAGCCCGTGTTCTTTCCCGTTTTCTTGACGGTATTATGATTCGTACCTTTGAGCAGAAAGAAGTTGAGGCTCTTGCAGAGTACGGTTCAATCCCGATTATCAACGGTCTTACAGACTATTGTCATCCATGTCAGGTTCTCGCAGACCTTATGACAATTCGTGAATTCAAGGGCAAGCTTGAAGGACTCAAGATGTGCTTTATCGGTGACGGCAACAATATGATGAACTCACTCATCGTCGGCGCACTCAGCACAGGCATGAGCTTCTCTGCCGCCTGTCCAAAGGATTATATGCCGCCTAAGCATATTATCGAGTTCGGTGAAAAGTACGGTAACGGCAAGTTTGAAATCGTAACAGATCCGCTTGAGGCCGCTAAGAATGCCGATGTTGTTTATACAGATGTATGGGCATCAATGGGACAGGAAGAAGAAAAGAAAATCCGTGAGGCAGCATTCGCAGGCTATCAGGTTAACAAGGAGCTTATGGCTGTTACAAACAAGGATTGTATGGTTCTCCATTGTCTCCCTGCACACCGTGGCGAAGAGATTACTGCAGATGTATTTGAAGAACACGCAAACGAAATCTTTGAGGAGGCAGAAAACCGTCTTCACGCTCAGAAGGCTGTTCTTGTTGAATGTATGGCAGATGAAATGCCTGAAAAAGTTTAATGACAGTTTGATTCTTTAAAACTTCATAAAAAGCAAAAAAGTCACATTGTACAACAGTAAGACAGCTGTTTTGTGCAATGTGACTTAATTTTTATTGCAAAACGGAGTATAATTCCATTGGGGGATAATAGCAAAATCAGAATTGCAGGTGTATAATTATGTTAAGCAATTACACGTTTTATGGCGAAAAAGGAAGTCTTTAAAATGACAAGAGAACAAAAACAGCATATTCTGCATTTTGCAGTCAGCTCTCTGGGCGGATTTATGGGCGGATATGCAATTTACAATCACTGTGATGTGTTCGGTAACGCACAGACAGCAAATATGATTCACCTTGTCAGCAAAATTTTTACGGGTGATTTTGAGGGCGTTGTGTTTATCGTCATCGCTCTCCTTACATATATTCTCGGCAATGTTTTCTTTGTAATTGCCGACCGTTTTATTAAGCTTGAAACCAAAACCGTCAGCCTTATTGCAAGTGCGGTTGCACTTCTGATTATCGCAATTTTTCCGAATATTTCAAACAACTACCTTGCAATTCTGCCGATTCTGTTCGTAACTCCTGTTTTGTGGAATTCATTCAGAACAGCCGGAAGTTATGTTACATCTCCGATTTTCTCGACAAACAACCTTCGTGTTGCAACGGTTTCAACATTCACGGGTATTATTGACAAGGACAAGGATATGAAGAAAAAGGCTAAATTCTATTGGCTTACGCTTGCAAGCTATCATATAGGTGTTGTCCTTGCCTGCGTTCCAAGCGTTTTTATCGGTGTGAACAGCATCTGGTTCGGCTTTGTAAGCATTGCCCTTTCAACAGCTTCATATATGTGGCTCTGCGGTGTGTTTGACAGAAAAGAATCCTTTGCAGCATCCGAAGGCTTAGCAGCACAATCGGAAATAATTTAAAATAAAAAATAATGTCGGCGGTACACCTCCGACATTATTTTTTTGTTTATAACTTTCAATCGGCAAAGTCACATTATCAACATCAAAACACCCATAATAACAGGCTGGTGGGCAAGATAAATCCACAGGCTGTATTTGCCGATTTTGTCAAACAGCGGAATTTTGAATTCAAAATATTTTGCAAGATTTTTTTGTGCGATTAAATTCCAAAGATAAAAGCCTGCCGTAAAGAGGAAAATCCACGGAATAATCGGGAAATAGTCTGCCGACACAAAGTCGGACGAGGGGAATCCCAGAAATGCAAGGTACTTGCACGAATAGAGAAAATCGGGCAATTTTACGATATCCAGCCCGAAAAATCCGACACAGCCTTTTTGCAAATCATACGAAACCGCATACAACAAAAGTGAAATCAACGCTCCCGACAGGGGGCTTATTTTTTTGAGGTTATCCGACAGAACGGAAACAATCATCATTGAACAGCCTATCAGATTCAGTACACCGAACCATACCGCCTGATTCGGTTCGGCTATCACGGTAACGCAGGTAACGGCAAAGCCCGCAAGATTCAAAAGAACACCTCTTTTTATGCCGTTTCCCGAAAAGTTAAGGCACATTCCCGAAAGCAGTATGAACGCTACGCAGATACTGCGTTCCCAGACCGCTGTCATGGGACAAAAGTACCAGCTTGTGTTAAGTCCGTACATCATAAAAATATCGTAACATAAGTGAAACGCAACCATACTGACAGTTGAAATTCCACGCAGAGAGTCGAGAAGATAATATCTTTTGTTTTCTTTTAACAAGGCTTTACCGTTTGGATTCATCAATTATTTATTCCTTTTCATCATAACGGAAAAGACGACCACAGCCAGAACAAGCAACACAACCGCATATCCGCAGACGGGGATAAGTTCGGGCATAATATCCGAATAGTTGCCCGAAATTGCATCCCTTGCGGCGTTTACGGCATGGGCAAACGGAAGTGCGTTTGCAAGGTTTTTGAACCAACCGCCGACCATTGCAGTATCGAACCAAATGTTTGAAAACCATGCCGAAAGGTTTGTGAGCAATGCACCGCAGATTCCGCCGACAGCCTTTTCATTCAGAAGTGTGCCGAGCAGAAGTCCGAGCGAGATAAACACAATTGCAATCGGAATGTTTACCGCAAGCATAAGCAAAATGTTCACGCTGACCTCAAGTCCGAGGAAGAACGCAACAACAACGCATACGGCACTCTGTAAAATTGCCATTGGCAAAAGCGGAAGTGTGTAGCCGATAATAAACTCGTGTGCTTTGAGCGGAGATGTGAACAATCTCATCATAAAGCTTGTGGTTCTGTCCTTTGCAATAAGCATTGACGAGAACAGCGAGATAAAGCTCATTCCGAAAACCGTAATGCCGGGCGTCAGCTTGTCGATGTTGAACATTGTCATCTGAGCCTGCTCGGGGATTGCTGAATTTATTGCCGACAACAAAAGAAGAAGTACAACGGGAAATCCGAGTCCGAAACAGAATGTCAGCGGATCACGGAGAATTTCCTTTGTATTTCGTGAAGCAAACGCAGTCAATCTCATTACAACGCACCTCCGTTTGTCAGCTTTACAAAAGCCGACTCAAAATCTTTTTCGCCCGAAAGGGCAACAAGCTCATCGGAAGTACCCTCAGACACAAATTTACCGTGAGCCATAATACCGATTCTGTCGCAGAGTGCAACAGCCTCTTCGAGATAGTGCGTTGTGAGAATAACGGTGATTTTACCCTTGAGCTTTTCAATCTCAACCCAAAGGCTGTGTCTTGCAATTACATCAAGTCCGAGCGTGGGTTCGTCAAGAAAAAGTATTTTCGGTTCTGAGATAAGTGCCATTGCAATGCTCAATCTTCTGACCTCACCGCCCGACAGCCTTTTAGCCTTGCGGTTTTCAAATTCCCGCATGCAAAAGCGTTCGATAAGTTCGCTTGCTTTGGCTTTTGCAACTTTCTTTGAAAGGCCGTAAACCTCTGCCATGAGTTCAAGGTTTTCTCTTGCGGTAAGGTTCATTGCCGCCGCACTTTCCTGCGGTGAAATTCCGATAATCTGCTTTACCGCTGCTCTGTCGGTTTTTATGCTGTGACCGAGAAGCTCTGCCTCACCCGATGTCGGCATAATAAGCGTTGTGAGCATTTTCATTGTTGTTGTTTTTCCTGCACCGTTGACTCCGAGCAAACCGTACATTTCGCCCTCGTTGATTTTAAGGTCAAGGTTTGATACAGCCGTTTTTTCCTTATATTTTTTTGTAAGTTTTTCTGTTTTTATTGCGTACATATTTTCTCCTCAATTCAGGATAAAAGGGATTCAAGTCAAATTTTACTTCATTAACTTATCAAAGGGATTTTTTATTTTTGCAAGTGTCATACCTTTTTTCTCATCACCGAGAACCAGAAGTCTGTCGCCTGCCTCAATTCCGAATACCTTTCTGGCATGTTTAGGGAGTGTAATCTGTCCTCTTTCGCTGACCTTAACAATGCCGAAAATGTACTTTCCGTCACCGTCGGGAGTGAGTCCGTCAGATTCTTCCTCGTAAAAAGGACACACAAGAAGCATTTCTACCGTAGTTTCAAAAATCTGCGCCATCGTCACGCATTTTTCGACATCGGGAAGAGATTCCTCGTTTTCCCACTTTGCAACAGACTGTCTTGACACCTCAAGCCTCTCCGCAAGGTCCTCCTGTGAATATCCGTACTTTTTCCGAAGATACTTCAAATTCATACCAATCATACTTTTCATACCTCCTGAGTTAAGTATATTTCATATGTAACGCAATTTCTACCAACCTGATTTTACACTTTATGTAAAAATCAGTTGCATAATCCCTTTATGATTTATGATAAACTCCCTTACAGATTTTGTCAAACAAAAGGCGGTTGCGTTTTTTTACGCCTTGTTTACATTATTCTAATGTACATATCATTGTTTGTTCACAAAACTGTCACATTTCAATGTTAGACTTAAACTAATATCGTATGTACGGAGGACATATTATGAAAAAACCTACTAAAAGAGATACAATCAATCTGTTTTTCTCTGCATTTCTGATCATCGCATTTATCGTTTGCGCACACTTCTTCTCACAGTACGCATCAGCCCTTTCACAGCCACTCGGTTCAATCATTCCGATTCTTGTGTATGCTGTGTTCGGTCTTTTGATGTTCTATGCAACCCGTGTCGGTGACGGCAAGGCGGTAAAGCGTTTTTCGCTCGTTACACTTATTGTAATGGTGCTCCCGTCACTCTACATAATCGTTGCTTCCCTAGCTCCGGGACTTCCGCTTTATGATGTATTTTCAAATGCAAACGGCTCGGGATTAAGCGTTATTGTAACGCTTGCAAGTATCGCACTCGGTTACGGAATTCCTTACTCATTCCTCAGCGGTTTTGAAGTTGCCGATGATGAGGCTGTTGAAGAAGAAACAGGCAACCCTGTTCAGGGAGGCATTGAGGCTGATCTTGCAGATGACGAAAACGCAGAAGATACTGCATTTGAGGAATCCGAAGAGGTTGAAACAGAGGAACTTTCCGAGGATGAAAGCGAATCAACAGACGAAACCGATAACGGTGAAGACGCTTGATTCACTGCTGATTTTTCTTAAATCGACGAGTACCTGCACGGCTTGTGCGGGTACTTTTTGTATATGGCAAAAATTATGCTTTTAAACTTAACAGTCCTAATATTCGGTTGACAAATTGTCACGGCTGATTTATTATTTTGGTACGGGGTGTGCAGAATAAATGCACCGTATTTTTCTGTTTCAAAATTTTTCTTTCAAAGGAGAATTACATAATGGACGATAACAATAAATATAATAGAAACAAGGATTATGAGCCTGACAACTTTGATGACGAGGTTGCGTTTCCTGCAAGAAGAAACAACGCCCCCGAAAGATCTTCCGATATTCAGGAGGATTACGGCGATAACTTTGACAATGATGTAAAATTTGTCGGCGATTATGACGAAGACGCCGTTCAGATGCCGGAAATCGACTTTGAGGACGATATGGAAACTCCCGTAAAAATGCCGTCGGAAAGGGATGACCGCACACAGACTCCCGACTATGGCGACAATTTTGATTCTCAGACAGGGGAGCAAGTGTCAAAGGCTACAAAGGATTTTCAGTATGACCTTTCATCTGACGATATTGGTAACTACTACACAAAATCAACGATACACCCAAAGCGTAAAAAGGTTGTTAAAAAGAAAAAG
>UMGR01032142.1_pt1 | contig 89136 bp, 81 predicted proteins | sample 1965321 | NCBI WGS metagenome assembly UMGR01 (sample SAMEA4836077, study PRJEB28245) | human gut metagenome | biome: gut microbiome; material: fecal sample | place: Denmark | collected 2008 | reverse complement strand
GTGGGCACCGCCGCCGCAAGGGCCAGCCCCGGCAGCGCCAGTGCCGGGCATGTATGGAACGCACTGCCCGGCGGCAGGGCTGCCACCGCGCACAAGGCCTGTGCAGCCCAAAGCTCCCACAAAAGGGTCGTCCAGCGGTGCTTCATCCGCATCACCTCCTGTTTTGCACAGTTTACCGCAGTGCGGTGGAAAAACAGGGCGAAGGGTGGCGGACAAAGTGACGATGTTCTGGTGTATTTCTTCTTCAGTTCTGGTCGTGACTTTTGCCCACCCAGCTGCACACCACGCCGCACACAAGGCTGGTGGTAACACCGGCCGCAGCGGCGGTCAGCCCGCCGGTGAGGATGCCCACAGCACCTTCTTCCTGCAGCGCGGTGCGCACGCCCTTTGCCAGCAGATGGCCAAAGCCCAGCAGGGGAACCGTGGCCCCGCACCCGGCAAACTCGGCCAGCGGGGCATACCACCCAATGGCCGAAAGCACCACGCCCGCCACCACATATCCGGTCAGGATGCGGGCCGGGGTCAGGCCGGTCAGGTCGATGAGCAGCTGTCCCGCCACGCAGATGGCCCCGCCCACACAGAAAGCCCAGAAATAGTTCATCTTACTTCTCCTTTTCCGGCGCACGCAGCTCCACCAGATGCGCCACCGCCGGGATGCTCTCCTTCTGCAAAAAGGTGGTCTGGCTCATCAGGGCCCCGGTGGCTGTGAACAGTACCCGCTTCTGGCTGCCCCGGCGCAGGCGCGGCAGGATGTGCCCGCACAGCACCGCCGCGCAGCAGCCCGGGCCGGAGCCGCCGCTCTTTACGCTCTGCTCGTTTGCGTCGAACAGGATGCACCCGCAGTCCACATGGTTTTTGATCAGCAAGCCTTCTGCGGCCAGCAGCTCCCGCAGCAGCTGACTGCCCACCTGCCCAAGGTCGCCGGTATAGATGCAGTCGAACTCCTGCGGTTCGGTGCCGGTATCCTTAAAATAGTGCAGCAGGGTGGAAGCCGCTGCCGGGGCCATGGCAGCCCCCATATTGTTGATGTCCTTTACCTGATAATCCTGCACACGGCCAAAGGTGGCAGCGGCAATGCCAACGCCTTCGCCCTGCGGCTGCAAAAGGCAGCATCCGGCAGCGGTGGCAGTCCACTGGGCCGTGGGCGTGCGCACCGCGCCGTAGCTCAGCGGCGTGCGGAACTGCCGCTCTGCCGCGCAGAAGTGGCTGGAAGCCATGGCCAGCAGATTGCGCGCAGCACCGCCCTCGCACAGAGCAGCGCCCAGCGCAAGGCCCTCGGCCATGGTGCTGCAGGCCCCGAACAGCCCGGCAAAGGGCACGCCCAGCTCCCGCATGGCATAGCTGGATGCCGTGCACTGGGCCTGCAGATCCCCGGCGAGGGCCAGCTGCACCTTTTCCTGCGGAAGCGCCGCCTTTTGCAGGCACAGCCGCGCGGCGCGCAGCTGCAGGTATTTTTCCGCAGCTTCCCAGCTGGACTGGCCAAAGCGGTTGTCTGCGCTCAGCTCGTCGAACTCTGCCGCCAGCGGGCCTTCGCTCTCTTTTTTGCCGCCCACCGCTGCACCCGCAGCGATCACCGGCAGTGTCTGGAACAGCAGGGTATCCCCGCACCGGACCGTCATAGGCAAAATTTCTCCTTCGTGGAAAATAGATGAAAAACGTTCCATAAAATGTTGTATAATAACATCATGCTGCAATCTTATGGCACACTTGCCCGTGTTTATGACAGCACAGGCACACCCGCCATGCCCAGCACCCACAGCACCGCGCCGTACACCACCGCCGCCAGCGTGCCGTACACGATCACCGGCCCGGCAATGGTGAACATCTTGGCCCCGGTACCCAGCACCCGGCCCTCGGCCTTGAACTCGATGGCCGCGCTGACCACCGCATTGGCAAAGCCTGTGATGGGCACCAGCGACCCGGCCCCGGCCTTTGCGGCCAGCTTCTGGTACCAGCCCAGCGTGGTAAGCACCGCTGAGAGCACGATCAGGCTGCAGCTGGTCAGGGTGCCGGCAAGGTCGGCTTCCACGCCCATGGCAAGATAGCTCTGGCGCAGCACTTCGCCCAGCAGGCAGATGCCGCCGCCCACGCCAAAAGCCCACAGGCAGTCCAGCCCCAAGGGCGAGTGCGGCCCGATGCGCCGCACCCGGCGCGCATATTCCTGTGCTGTCATTTTCATATTGTTTCCCCTCCGGGCATAGCTTGCCCATAGGAAGCAAACTCTATGCACATCCACCGGAAAGAAGGTATTCCAGATGAACCTGTCTGTCCATCCTCATCACCGCCGCCATCTGCGGCCCGCCGTGCGGCGCGTGCTCACCGTTACCGTCGTGGCCTGCATTGCCGTGGGCGGGGCCTCGTTCGTGCTGCACAGCCGTTCCGCTGTGCCTGCCGCCTCGGCAACTTCCACGTCCAGCGCCTCGGCAGCATCAGAGGCAGAAAGCAGTCTGCTGACCGCCCGGCAGGCGCAGGCCATTCTGGATGATCCCCGCATGGTGCTGGTGAACCACACGAACAAAATGCCGGACGATCATACCTTTACCACCAAGGCGTGCGGCTCGGCCACCGCTGTGAATAAGACCCTGCAGACCGAAGCCGCCGATGCGTTCCTCGCCATGCAGGCCGCCGCCGCAAAGGACGGCGTGACCATCTGGATGCAGAGCGGCTACCGCAGCGTGGACTACCAGAAGAACCTCTACGACCAAAAGACCCAGTATTTCCGCAATAAGGGCCTGAGCGAAGCCGAAGCGAAAAAGCAGGCGGCAAATATCGTGAACCCGCCGGGCTACTCGGAGCACAACTGCGGCCTTGCTGCCGACCTGAACAGCCCGGAGCACACCGACCTGACCGAGGGCTTTGAAAACACCGAGGCCTTCCGCTGGCTGAGCGCCCATGCCGTGGAATACGGCTTCATCCTGCGGTACCCCAAAAACGCAGAAGCCGTTACCGAGATCACCTACGAGCCGTGGCACTGGCGCTATGTGGGGCCGGAAAATGCGGCCCTGATCCAGCAGAGCGGCCTGTGCTTTGAGGATGCCGTTGCCGTGCTGCAGAAGCTTGCTGCAGGGGAAAAGATCACCGGTTAAAAATCCGTAAAACCGAGGGGCTTTTCGTTGCATTTTGCACACAGTTATGGTAAGATAACAATAGTCTGCCCTGATGCAGGACCGCTTTGGGCAGCTGCAAAAATGTTTTGAACAAAAGAAGGAATATTTTATGATAAATCGCACAAAAATCTTTACAATTGCTCTCACCGGCGCGCTGGCTGCTGTCGCTCTTACCGGCTGCGGCGGTTCCGCCAGCTCTTCGGCCGCTCCCTCCTCCGTTTCCACCGCTGCTGCGGAATCTCCCGCTTCCAGCGCCGCCGCATCCGCTGTTGTGGACAATGCTGCCGAGAACGGCTCTGATGCACTGGACGGTGTTTTCAATGCTCTGCTGGAAGCCGACCCCATCTCCAACCAGTTCGAGATCGCAGCTATGAACATTGAGTACGATTTCGGCCTGAAGGCTGAGGACGTGGTGAGCTACAAGGGCGTGAAGAGCAACGACAACGGCGATGCCGGTCTGGTGCTGGTGCTCGAAGCTGCCGACGGCAAGGCCGAGGACGTAGCCAACCAGCTGGCTTCCTACCAGCAGGATCAGGTGGCCTTCTACGGCAACTACGCCGAGTTTGCTCAGGCGCAGGATAACGTGGAGAACGCTGTTATCGCCTTCAAGGGCAACACCATTGTCATGGTGATCGCATCCAACGAGTGCACTGCCGATCTGGACAGCGCCGTGGACAGCGCACTGGCAGACTGAATCTGGATCCACCCAAGGCCGGTGCCATTTGCGGCATCGGCTTTTTTCGGCTAAAAGGAGGCTGACGCTTTGGTTTTCAGCACCATCATCTTTCTGTTCCGGTTTCTGCCCATCACGCTGGCGCTGTATTACCTTGCGCCCGCAAAGCTCAAAAACACCGTGCTGTTCCTCTGCAGTCTGGTGTTCTACTGCTGGGGCGAGGTACGGTTTTTCCCGGTCATGGTGGCCCTCATCCTCATCAACTACATCAGCGGCCTGTGCATCGAGCACTTCGACCAAAAGCCGGCCCTGCGCAGGACATTTCTGCTGGTGGCCCTCATTGGCAGCCTTGGGATGCTGTTCTACTTCAAATACGCAAACTTTGTGCTGCGCAGCGCAAACGCCCTGCTGGGCACCGCCTTTGCCGAGATCCAGGGCATTGGCACTCTGCCGCTGGGCATCAGCTTTTACACCTTCCAGACCCTTTCCTACTCCATCGATGTTTACCGCCGGGATGTAAAGGCAGAGCGTAATATCATCGACTTTGGTGCCTATGTGGTCATGTTCCCTCAGCTGATCGCCGGCCCCATCGTGAAATACCGCGATGTCTCGAACCAGCTGCACGTATACCGGCACCGCTACAGCCTGCAGCAGATCGAAGAGGGCATGACCCTGTTCACCTTTGGCCTTGCCAAAAAGGTGCTGCTGGCGGATGCCATCGGTGCTTTGTGGACAGACATCATCGGCGTTGCGGACAGCCCTTCCACCACCTTTGTGGGCCTTGCCAATGCATCCACCCCGCTGGTGTGGCTGGGCATCATCGCCTACAGCCTGCAGCTCTACTTTGACTTTTCCGGCTACTCCATGATGGGCATTGGCATGGGCAAGATGCTGGGCTTCGACTTCCCCGCAAACTTCAACTACCCTTATATCTCCGCATCCATCACCGAGTTCTGGCGGCGTTGGCACATGACCCTTTCCGGCTGGTTCCGGGAGTATGTGTATATCCCTCTCGGCGGCAACCGCAAGGGCCTGAAGCGCCAGATCTTCAACCTGTTCGTGGTGGAGCTGCTCACTGGCATCTGGCACGGCGCGAACTGGAACTTTATCTGCTGGGGCCTGTACTACTTTGTGCTGCTGGCTGTAGAAAAGCTGTTCCTGCTGCCCCACCTGCAAAAGGGCAGAGTGTGGCCCCACATCTACACCCTGTTCCTCGTGGTGGTGGGCTGGGCCATGTTTGTGGGCAACGACACGGGCGTAAGCTTCGGCCTGCTGTTCCACAAGCTGTTCGTTCCTTCCGGCGGTGTTTCGCCGCTGTACTTCCTGCGCAACTACGGTGTGCTGCTGGTGGTCAGCATCCTCTGCTGCACCCCGCTCATTGAAAAGATTTGGAACCTGCTCAAAAAGAATGCCGTCACCCGCTGTGCCGCCATTCTGGCGCTGCTGGTGGTCTCCACCGCCTATGTGGTGGGCAGTACCAACAGCCCGTTCCTCTATTTCAACTTTTAAGGAGGCGTGAAGATGGACAAGCATTCCAAAAAATCTTCCTCGCTCCTGCACTACCCGGTGCTGGTGGTGTTCAGCCTGTTCTTTATTGGTCTGTTCGCACTGGACCTTATTACACCGGACCGCGCCTACAGCGAGATGGAAAACACCACCCTTTCCCAGCGCCCGGCGCTGACCCAGCTTTCCGCCAAGGGGCTGAACAGCTACTTTACCGCCTACACAAAGTACGTGAAGGATCAGGTGTTCGGCCGCGATGAGTGGATCAGCCTGCAGAGCGTAGTGGAGACCACCCTGCTGCAGAAGGAGCAGAACGGCGGCATCCTGCTGGGCAAAGAGCACATGATGTTCCCCCGCACCTTCAGCCTGCTGGACAGCGAGAACCGCACCCTGCCCAAGAACACCGCCGCTGTGGAGGCACTGTGCCAGCGCCACCCGGGTAAGGTGGATGTACTGCTGGCCCCGGCAGCATCGGTCATTTACCCGGAAAACGTGCCTGCAAACGCGCCGCTGCTGGACGAGGATGCCTATCTCGACCAGCTTTCCGCCGCCGTACAGGCCGCCGGAGGGCGCTTTGTGGATGTGCGGCAGACCCTTGCCGAACACAAGGACGAATATATCTACTACCGCACCGACCATCACTGGACGAGCCTTGGCGCTTATTACGCCTACCAGCAGCTGTGCGGTACGCTGAGCCTGACCCCCTTCGACCCCGCCGCGCACACGGCTCTGACCGCCGAAAATTTCTACGGCACCCACTACTCCAAGGCCCGCACATGGAATGCCGTGCCGGATACTATCACCTACTACGACCTGCCGAACAGCCTGACCATCTATAATGTCACCGCTGCAGGTCAGCCCGCAGACGGCCAGACCACCGGCCTGTACGACACGGACAAGCTGAACGTGTACGATAAGTACGCCATGTTCCTGCATGGCAACAACGGCCTGAGCCGCATTGAGGGCGACGGCACCGGGCGCATTCTGGTCATCAAGGACAGCTACGCCAACTGCTTTGCACCGTATCTGACGGCAAACTATGCCCAGATCGATGTGGTGGACTTCCGCAACTACAACTACGGTCTAGATCAGCTGATCGCGGATAACGATTATGACCAGATCCTGGTGCTGTACAGCTTTGACAGCTTCAAGAGCGACCCGTACCTCTACCGTGCCGGTGTGGCCGGGTAAACATGGCAGCGCCTTTTCCACAAAGGAAAGGGCGCTGTTGTTTTATGTCAAATTATTGCAGTCTTTTTTCACAAATTTTTCTAGTTCTTTTCGGAAGTCTCTCCAGTTTTTGCGCACTCTGCCCATTCACCCCTTGCAAAAAATCAACGGGTGTTGTACAATGGCGATATAGAGCAGTTGCTCTTCATCGATGGTTCGATCTGGTGTGAACAGTGCATAGAATGTGCTGATACGATCTTTGATTCAAAGGAGTGTTATTATGGAAAACAAGATCATGATGCCTGCTTCCTACAACGTTCTTTCCTGCGAAGAGATGACCTACACCGAGGGCGGTGCTACCTTTACGGAAGCTCTGCTGAACTGGATTCCGCCCATTGGCTGGTACATGGGTGTTACCGCCATGCGCAACTACCGCAAGAGCCACCCCAACGACTGGCTGGATACCGGTCTGGATGCTCTGAGCCGCGATATGGATTCCAGTGCGCAGAACATGCTGCGTGATCTGGGACGCATCGTCTGGGTCACCGCGACCAGCGCTACCGGCGTTGGTTTTCTGGTCAATGCTGCCATCGTCCTGCTCTGACCCTGCTCATAAGATCCGTCCGGAGAGACCAAAGACCCCTTTACCCGCGGCCTTTTCCGCCAGAGAGGGCCGCGGGCTTTTCATCAAGCAGAAATAAGAAATCGGCTGCCTGAGCACTGTATACCGTCTGAACGGTCTTTTGCCTGCAGAGAACAGCACTGCTTTCCTTTTCCTGCAAGCAACTACTCGCGTCATGCGGCGGCGCGCCCTGCTTTATGAGAACGATCTCCAAGCGCATATCCCGGTTTATTTTTGGGTTTTAAACAGTGCGATCTTGCACTGTCTGGATAGCTTTGATTCAAAGGAGTGTTATTATGGAAAACAAAATCATGATGCCTGCTTCCTACAACGTTCTGTCCTGCGAAGAAATGACCTACACCGAAGGCGGTGCTACCGTCGGTCAGGCTGTCGCTGCATGGCTGTGGCCCGGCTACGCTACGGTTATCGGCATCAACACCTGCCGTGAAGCACGCAAGAAGGATCACGACAACTGGGTATCCAACGTCTGGAGCGATATCAAAGCCGACTGCAAGGGCAATGTGACCAACACCTTCTACCATGCCGGCATGATCTTCTGGAATGCTGCATCGACCATCAGCAGCTTTGGCCTTTCTGCCGTTATGTCTCTGGGCATCATCTACTTCTAATTTTCAGGAGTACACCAAAGGGCTTTTTGCGGCGGCTCTTCAACGGAAGAGCCGCCGCTTTTTTTATCAAACCTATCAAACCTAAAAAGGAGTTTTGCTTTATGACGAACGCCATTACTTATCCTGCTGCATACAATGTTTTGTCCTGCGAAGAAATGACCTACACCGAGGGCGGCGTAGGTGTTGTGGAAGCCGCCATGGCATGGTTCCCGCTGTACGGCTGGTACAAGGCTGTTTCTGCCATCCACGATTACCGCAAGGCAAATATCAACTCCAACTGGGTGGAAAACGGCATGAACGCTCTGGTTGCCCATGCTGAAAAAAGCCCCACGAACACCATCCATGACATCGGCTGCAGCTTCTGGTTCATTGGTTCCTGCGCAACCATCATCGGCCTTGTGCCCAACGCCCTGTTGATCTTCGGCAACTAAGTCCCGGTCTCTGTTCTGAAAAAGCAAAAGCGGCGGCACCTCCCGTTTGGGAAGTGCCGCCGCTTTTTATGTCATGCGGTTTTCAGTCTCAGTTGTTGAACATGTCCTTCAGCTTTTTGAAGAAGCCCTTGCGCTTTTCGTAGTTTTCTTCTTTCAGGGTGCCCTCGAACTTCTTCAGGGCCTCCCGCTGGGTCTTGTTCAGCTTCTTGGGGATCTCCACCTCGCACTTGACGTACATATCACCGCGGCCGCGGCCATTCAGGTACTGGATGCCCTTGCCGCGCAGGCGGAAGGTGGTGCCGCTCTGGGTGCCCTCGGGCACGGTGTACTCCACCTTGCCGTCAATGGAGGGCACCTGCACGGTGTCGCCCAGCACGGCCTGACTGTAAGTGATGGGCACGGTTACCCACACATCGTAGCCGTCGCGCTGGAACACCTCGCTGGGGCGCACCGTGACCATGACGATCACATCACCGGAGGGACCACCGTTTGCACCGGCATCGCCCATGCCGCGCAGTGCAAAGCTCTGGTCGTCGTCGATGCCCATGGGAATGGACACCTCCAGCGTCTTTTTAGCAGCCACCTTGCCGCTGCCATGGCAGACCTTGCAGGGATTCTTGACCAGCTTGCCCTTGCCGCCACAGCGGGAGCAGGGCTGCTGGGTCTGCATCACGCCAAAGGGGGTGCGCTGCTGACGGATCACGAAGCCGCGGCCGCCGCAGTCCGGGCAGGTCTCGGGGCTGGAACCGGCGGCACAGCCGCTGCCGTGGCACTCGGTGCACTCCTGCTGACGGGTGATGGTGATGTTCTTCTTGCAGCCGTGCACGGCCTCGTCAAAGCTCAGGGTGATGCGCACGCGGATATCCTGACCCTTGCGCGGTGCGTTGGGGTTCGCCTGACGGGACGAGCCGCCAAAGCCGCCGAAGCCGCCGCCAAAGATATCGCCGAAAATGTCGCCCAGATCCACGCCGTCGCCGCCAAAACCGCCAAAGCCGCCCGCACCGGGGCCACCGCCGTTCTGTGCTGCATAGGCAGGGTCAACACCTGCAAAGCCGTACTGGTCGTACAGCTGGCGCTTCTTCGGGTCCGAAAGCACCTCGTTTGCTTCGTTTACTTCCTTGAACTTTTCCTCGGCGACCTTATCGCCGGGGTTATAGTCCGGGTGGTATTTCATTGCAAGCTTGCGGTATGCCTTTTTGATCTCGGCATCGGTCGCAGTCTTGGATACCCCCAGCACTTCGTAGTAATCACGCTTTTCCTGTGCCATATCCACTCACCTCTCCGGGAACGTTTGATCCGGGAAACGCCCCGGTTGGTTCCTCGCTCTATAACCAGCAAGAGCCGCTCCGGCAAAACCGGAGCGGCTTTTGCTATTCCACGCGTGCGTCCGCCGGTTTGGCCGGGCACACACTGCTGTGTTTTTTATCAGACTTCCTTGAAGTCGGCATCCACAACGCCGTCATCACCCGGCTTCTGCTGGTTGTTTGCACCTGCGTCGGGGCCGGGCTGTGCACCGGCGGCCTGCTGTGCGGCAGCGGCTGCCTGATACATCTTCTCGAACACCTGGCTCAGGGCTTCCTGCTTTGCCTTGATGTCGTCCACGTTGCCGGACTGAACAGCGGTCTTCAGGTCGGCCAGCTTGCTCTCGGCCTCGCTCTTCACGTCGGCGGGCAGCTTGTCGCCGTTCTCCTTCAGCATCTTCTCGGTCTGGAACACCATCTGGTCGGCACCGTTGCGGATATCGACCTCTTCACGCTTCTTCTTATCGTCGGCAGCAAACTGCTCAGCTTCCTTCACAGCCTTGTCGATGTCCTCCTTGGACATGTTGGTAGAAGCGGTAATGGTGATGTTCTGCTCCTTGCCGGTGCCCAGATCCTTTGCGCTGACCTTCACGATGCCGTTTGCATCGATATCGAAGGTAACTTCGATCTGAGGCACACCACGGGGAGCCGGAGCGATGCCGTCCAGATGGAAGACACCCAGGCTCTTGTTGTCGCGTGCGAACTCACGCTCGCCCTGCAGAACGTTGACCTCAACAGAGGGCTGGTTGTCTGCAGCGGTGGAGAACACCTGACTCTTGTGGGTGGGGATGGTGGTATTGCGGTCGATGATCTTGGTGCACACGCCGCCCAGAGTTTCAATGCCCAGGCTCAGCGGGGTGACATCCAGCAGCAGCAGGCCCTTCACATCGCCCTGCAGCACGCCGCCCTGAATAGCAGCGCCCACAGCCACGCACTCATCGGGGTTGATGCCCTTGAAGGGCTCGCAGTTCAGTTCCTTCTTGACTGCATCGTAGACAGCGGGGATACGGGTGGAACCACCGACCATCAGAACCTTCTTCAGGTCAGAGGGACGCAGGCCTGCATCCTGCAGAGCCTTGCGGACGGGGCCCATGGTGCGATCGACCAGATCAGCGGTCAGCTCATTGAACTTTGCGCGGGTCAGGGTCATATCCAAGTGCTTGGGGCCGGTAGCATCGGCAGTGATGAAGGGCAGGTTGATCTGGCTGCTCATTGCGCTGGACAGCTCGATCTTTGCCTTCTCGGCAGCTTCCTTCAAACGCTGCGCAGCCATCTTGTCCTTGCGCAGGTCGATGCCGTTCTCGGTCTGGAAGGCATCTGCCATCCAGTTGATGATGCGCTCATCGAAGTCATCGCCGCCCAGATGGGTATCACCGTTGGTGGCCAGGACCTCGGTAACGCCGTCGCCCATCTCGATGATGGACACATCGAAGGTACCGCCGCCCAGATCGTAGACCATGATCTTCTGGTCTTCTTCCTTATCGATGCCATATGCCAGAGAAGCGGCAGTAGGCTCGTTGATGATACGCTTGACGTTCAGGCCTGCAATGGTGCCTGCGTCCTTGGTAGCCTGACGCTGGCTGTCGTTGAAGTATGCAGGAACGGTAATGACAGCCTCGGTAACAGGCTCGCCCAGATAAGCCTCGGCATCAGCCTTCAGCTTCTGCAGGATCATAGCGCTGACCTGCTGGGGAGTGTACTCCTTGCCGTTCAGGGTCACCTTGTGGTCGGTGCCCATGAAGCGCTTGATGGAAGCAACGGTGTTCTCAGGGTTGGTGATGGCCTGACGCTTTGCGACCTGACCCACCAGACGATCGCCGGTCTTGGTAAAGCCGACCACAGACGGGGTGGTGCGTGCACCCTCAGAGTTTGCGATAACAACGGGCTCGCCGCCCTCCATGACAGCCACGCAGCTGTTGGTAGTACCAAGGTCGATACCAATGATCTTACTCATAATGAAAACTCCTCTCGAAAGAACAAATCTTATTGTTTATGTGATGCTCAAATGTTTGTAAGCGGATGTTATATTCAAAACCCTTTCGGGTTTCTGCTTTGTTATTCGGCCACTACAACGGTCGCATGGCGGACGATCTTATCGCCCAGCTTGTAGCCCTTCTGGTAGACCGTGATGACGGTGCCGCTCTCCTGTCCGTCCGGGGCGGGGATCTGCTGCACTGCATTCATGAAGTTGGGATCAAAGGGCTTGCCCAGCGCCTCGATCTCCTCCACATGGAGGGCATCCAGCGCCTTGGCGGCCTTGTCCAGCGTCATGGTCACGCCCTTTTTGTAGTTCTCGTCGGTGGTGGGGGCGTTGGCTGCCATCTCCAGCGTATCCAGAATGGGAATGATCTGGTTCACCGCAAAGGAAATGCCATCGTTGAACTTCTGGTCGGCTTCGCGGGTGGAGCGCTTGCGGTAGTTCTCGTACTCCGCTGCCATGCGCAGCAGCTGGTCTTTGGCCTGTGCAGCGTTGGCTTCGGCCGCGTCCAGCTTTGCCTTTACGGCTTCCAGCTCGCGGGCCTTCTTGTTGAACCAGCCGCCATCCTTCTTCTTGTCATCCTTCGGGTCGGCAGCTTCGGCAGCAGGTTCCTGTTCGGGTGCTGCCTGCTGGGCCTTTTCCTCGGGAGCCGTTTCGGGCTGCTCCGCTTCCTGAGCCGGAGCCGTCTTTTTTGCTTCTTCGCTCATTCCAGATCCTCCTTATAGATCACAGTCCGCCGGGGTACGGCAGCCTGTGGGGTGTCTTTTCGTTTGCCGCTCATGCCCTCGCCCAGCTGGTCTGCAAAGTAATGCAGCAGCGGCATCAGCTTCTGGAAGGGCATCCGGGTGGGGCCGATCAATGCAATGGAGCCCCACAGGCCTCCGCCCACCAGATACCGGTCGCTCACGATGCACAGACCCGGGATCTGCGGTTCCAGATCCTCGCCCAGCAGCACGCTCTCACTGCGTTCTGCCGGAGGTGCGATCAGGCCAGCGGCCTGCTCCTCGTCGTTCAGCAGTGTGAGGATGTCGCCCACCTTGCCGTCCAGCTGGGGCCAGTCCAGCAGATACTGCTCGCCGCCCAGAAATACGTGGGGCTTGACGGAATCCTGCAGGATGGCAGCCGCTGCACTGATAACGGGCACCAGCTCCGGGTCGATCTGGCTGCACAGCTCTGCCAGCAGCCGGGTGGAAAGATCCACCGGCGCTACAAAGGTAAGGTTGCGGTTCAGCAGTGCGGCAAGTGCTGCCGCATTCTCGCGGGAAAGACCGGTGCGCACCCGTGCCACACGGGTACGAACGTAACCGGCCGTGGTAACGGCCAGCACAGCCGCTGCGCTGCGGCCCACCTGAACCACTTCATAGTGGGCGATGCACAGGTCTTCGGCACAAGGGGTGCTGATGGCGGCGGTGCAGCCGCTGATGGCGGCCAGCGCCTTGGCGGCACCTGCGGCCAGCTTTTCCGGCTCATGGTCGAGGCTTGCGAACACCGCATCCACACGGGCGCGGCTCACACGATCCAGCGGCTGATCGTCGGTCAGCAGATTATCAAGGTAGTAACGGTAGCCCTTGGCGCTGGGCACACGGCCCGCGCTGGTGTGGGGCTGCTCCAGCAGACCCAGCTTTGTCAGCGCCGCCATCTCATTGCGAAGCGTTGCGCTGGAAACTGCCATGTCAAAGTAGTTTGCCAGCACGCTGCTGCCAACGGGCTCGCCTTCGAGACCATACAGCGCCACGATCGCCTGCAAGACTCGCTGCTTGCGTGCATCCATCGTCATAGCGCCTGCCTCCTTTTTGCGTTCGCTTTGTTTGTTTAGCACTCCTTGTTCCTGAGTGCTAAGACCATTATAGCCAATTTTCCGGTGCTGTCAAGCCCCTTGGAAAAATGTTTTAAAAGATTCATAATTCTGTCATAAACGAAGAAAGCGCCCTCCTTATTATAAGGAAAGCGCTCCGGCATGTTCTTTACTCTTCCATCTGCCTTGCCAGAAATGCCGCTGCCACATTCACGGCCTTGAGCTGGGCGGCATCCGGCGTGGCCGTGCGGTCTTCGGTCAGCAGGGCCACCACGCCGGTCACATCGCCCGCCGCAATGATGGGTGCGGCACACAGCACTGCTCGGGGCGAGCCTTCGCAGGGCAGGATGCACTTTTCGGCAATGCCCTCGCTCTGGTACAGCCTGCGGCCATCCATCAGCTTTTCCAGCGGCTGGCTGATGCTGCGGTCGGCCAGCTCCCGCCGGCCGCTGCCGCTCACCGTAAGGATGCGGTCGCGGTCGGCCACCAGTGCGGTCAGCGCAAAGCTTTTGCTGAGCACCTCGGTATACTGGGCCGCTACTGCGTTCATCTCGCCAATGGGCGAATACTTTTTAAAGATCACCTCGCCGTCGCCCGTGGTGAAGATCTCCAGCGGGTCGCCGCGGCGGATGCGCTGGGTGCGGCGGATCTCCTTGGGGATCACCACCCGGCCCAGCTCGTCGATGCGGCGCACGATTCCTGTTGCTTTCATGTTTTTGCTCCTCCGTTTCCTTAAAAATGCCTGCAGCACTAGTATCTGTCAGACCGGGCCATTTATACCTGCTGCCCCCGCGCAAAAAGACCTGCACGGAAAGCTGCCTCTTCGTTGCGTTTCCGGCAGGGTTCTGCTACAATGATACAAAAAGCCATTTTCATAAGCACAGCACCCCGCTTATGAAGACAGATCCTAAAATTCTACTGAGAAAGGCAGGTGTCCGGATGCCGAACATCCTCATTCTGGGCGGCGGTGCCGCCGGTCTTGCAGCCGCGCTGGCGGCGGCACAAAGTGCCCCAGCTGCACAGGTCATTGTGCTGGAGCGCAACCCGAAGCCGGGCAAAAAGCTGCTTGCCACCGGCAATGGCCGCTGCAATCTGGATAACACCGGCATTGCACCGGAGCTGTATTTCACTGCCGACCCGGCAGCACTTCGTCCGCTGCTGGATGCCGTAAATACCGCCGACCCGCTGCGCTGGTTCCGTGCGCTGGGGCTTTACACCCGCACCGACGAGGCGGGCCGGGTGTATCCGTACTCCAATCAGGCGGCGGACGTGCTGGCCCTGCTGGAGCACCACCTTGCGCAGCACCATGTGCAGCTGCGCACCGGCTGCACCGTGCGCACCCTGAACCAGAGCCGCAGCGGCTACGCCGTGCAGTTCGAGACGGCAGAGGGCTCTGCCGAAACGCTGCGCGCCGATGCCGTCATCTGCGCCATGGGCGGCGAGGCAGGGCCGCAGTTCGGCACCGACGGCTTTGGCACCCGGTTCGCCGCCCAGTGCGGCGGCAGGGTGGAGCCGCTGTACCCCTGCCTGACCGCCCTGCAGTGCGCAAAGCCCCGCAAAGCGCTGGCTGGCATCCGTGCCAAGGCAGCAGCATCCCTGCTGGACGGTGCCCGTGTGCTTGCCTACGAGAACGGCGAGGTACAGTTCACCGATTACGGCCTTTCCGGCATCTGCATCATGCAGCTGTCCGGCCTGCTGGCCCCGGGCCGCGGCCCCAAGGCTCCTGCTGTGGAGCTGGACCTCTTCCCGGCAGTGGACGAAACCGCACTTGCCAGCCTGTTTGCGGCCCACGCCGCCCAGACGGCAGGGGGCAGCGCCGCTGACTTCTGGCTGGGCCTGCTGAACCAGAAGCTGGGCCGTACTGTGTGGTCTGCCGCCGGGCTGCAGGACAGCGACGCGCCTGCCGTGCTCACCGCCGCACAGTGGCAGAAGCTGGCCCACACCGCCAAGCACTGGCGCTTTGAGGGGCTGACCCCCTGCAGCTGGAAGCAGGCCCAGACCACCGGCGGCGGGCTGGCCCTGCGGGAGGTGGATCAGCACTTCCAGTTCAAGGGCTGTCCGGGCCTTTACTTTGTGGGCGAAACGCTGGACTGCGCAGGCAGCTGCGGCGGTTTTAACCTGCACTGGGCGTTCGGCTCCGGCCTTGTGGCCGGGCGCAGCGCTGCAGGCCATGCTGCAGCAGGCCGTGCTCTGCCAAAAGCCTCCGCGCCCGCAAAGAGCAGGAAAAAGCCGCACAGGTAAAAATGAGCTTTAAATTTTCAACAAACGCTTGACATCTTGTGCAGATCGCATTATCATAAAGACAATAAAAGTTTGTTCAGAGGATCGAGCAGAACAAGCAAGGGGAGAGTCGAAAGGCCCTTTTGTTTGTCCTGCTCTTTTTCTTTTATTCGGCAAACGGAGCGATCAGGAGGTTTTTATGCTGGATGTAGCAATTATCGGCTGCGGTGTCATTGGTGCGGCAGCCGCCTATGAGCTGTCCCATTACCCGCTGCAGACCGCCATTTTCGAGGCTGAAAATGACGTGGCAGACTGCACCACCAAGGCCAACAGTGCCATTCTGCACGCTGGCTACGACCCCGAACCGGGCACCCGGATGGCGCGGCTCAACGTGGAGGGGTCCGCACTGGCCAAGGAGATCTGCGCCCGGCTGGATGTGCCGTACCTGCAGTGCGGCAGTCTGGTGCTGGCCCTCAGCCCGGAAGAGCTGCCCCACCTGCAGAAACTGTATGAGAACGGCATCGCCAACGGCGTGCCGGGCATCCGGCTGCTTTCCGCAGAGGAAACGCTTGCCATGGAACCGAATCTGGCCCCCACTGTCGTTGGCGCGCTGTATGCGCCCAGCGCCGCCATCGTCAGCCCGTGGGAGTTTGCACTGGCCATGGCAGAAGTAGCCGTGCGCAACGGCGTGGAGCTGCACCGCAGCTGCCCCGTGACCCGCATCGAAAAGACCGCCGGCGGCTGGGCACTGACCACCCCCTCCGGAATTGTGGAAACGCGCTATATCATCAATGCGGCAGGCATCTCGGCGCAGGCCGTGCACGATATGGCCGCACCCCACAAATTTACCATCCAGCCCACCCGGGGCGAATACTACCTGCTGGATAAATCCGAGGGCAGCCGTGTGCACCACGTCATCTTCCAGTGCCCCAACGAAAACGGCAAGGGCGTTCTGGTGGCCCCCACCGTCCACGGCAACCTGATCGTCGGCCCGAACGCCGACCCCGTGGAAGGGGACGATACCGCCTGCACCGCCGCCGGGCTGGCCTTCGTCAGCGCCGCAGCGCGCCGCAGCGTGCCGAACATCCGCTTCAGCGAGTCCATCCGCAATTTTGCGGGTGTCCGTGCCAATGTGGACACGGGCGACTTCGTTATCGGCGAAGCGGAAGGCGCACCCGGCTTCATTGATCTGGCGGGCATGAAATCGCCCGGCCTTTCCAGTGCACCGGCCGTTGCCAGAGAAGCCGTCAAAATTCTGGAAGCTCACGGCGATCTGCCCGCCCCCAAGGCGGATTACAGGGATGGCCGCACCCGGGTGCGCTTCAAGGAGCTTCCGCCCGAAGAAAAAGCCCGGCTCATTGCAAAGGAACCCGCCTATGGCCGCGTGATCTGCCGCTGCGAGACGATCACCGAGGGCGAAATTCTGGATGCTCTGCACGAAGAGATCCCTGCCACCACCATTGACGGTGTCAAGCGCCGCTGCGGTGCCGGTATGGGCCGCTGTCAGGGCGGCTTTTGCGGGCCGCGGGTGCTGGAGCTGATCAGCAAAACGCTGGGCATCCGTCCGCTGGACGTGCTGCAGGATAAGGCCGGCACCAACGTCTTACTGTGCGAAACCAAGCAGGAGGGAGAGCACCATGATTGATCTGGTCATCGTCGGCGGCGGCCCTGCAGGCCTTGCCGCAGCTTACAGCGCATGGCAGCATGGTCTGCGCGATATCCTTATCTTAGAGCGCGACAACGAGCTGGGCGGCATCCTGAACCAGTGCATCCACAACGGCTTCGGCCTGCACCGCTTTGGCGAGCAGCTCACCGGCCCGGAATACGCAGGCCGCTGCATTGAACTGCTGCGCTCCACCGGTGTCCGGGTGGAGCTGGGCACCATGGTGCTGGACGTCACCCCGGACAAAAAGATCCACTGCGTCAGCCGGGAAAAGGGCTATCAGATTTTGGAAGCCAGAAGCATCATCCTCTGCATGGGCTGCCGGGAGCGCACCCGCGGTGCCATTGGCATTCCGGGCAGCCGCCCTGCCGGTATCTACACCGCCGGTGCGGCCCAGCGCTATGTCAACATGGAGGGCTATCTGGTAGGCAAGCGGGTGCTCATCCTCGGCAGCGGCGACATCGGCCTGATCATGGCCCGCCGCATGACGCTGGAAGGGGCCAAAGTACTGGCCTGCGTGGAGGTCATGCCGTATTCCGGCGGCCTGACCCGCAACATCGTGCAGTGCCTGCAGGACTTCGACATCCCCTTGTATCTGTCCCATACCATCGTGGATATTCAGGGCAAGGCCCGCGTGGAAAAGGCCACCGTTGCCAAGGTGGACGAAAACCGCCGCCCCATCCCGGGCACCGAGATAGAATTTGATGTGGACACCATCCTGCTCAGTGTCGGCCTGATCCCGGAAAATGAGCTGACCCGGCAGGCCGGGATCCCCATGGACCCCCACACCAAGGGCGCTGTGGTCTACGAGAATATGGAGACCGGCATCCCCGGTGTGTTCGCCTGCGGCAATGTGGTGCACGTGCATGATCTGGTGGACTTCGTTTCGGGCGAAAGCGACCTTGCCGGTGCTTCTGCGGCGGCCTATGTTTTGAAGGGCGAAGCCTCCGATACGGTTGTGCTTGACCTTGTTCCGGGCAATGGCGTGGGCTACACCGTGCCGCAGCGGGTGCGCCCCGCTGATGTGGACAGGAGCGTGAACATTTCCTTCCGTGTGCGGCAGAACTACGGCCCCAGCCAGATCACCGTGACCTGCAGCGGCAGGCAGCTGGCCCGGTTCAAGCGCCAGCGCATGGCACCCGGTGAGATGGAACACATCGCACTGCCCAAAGTCCTGCTGGAAAAAGCAGACGGCCCGCTGACCGTTGCGGTAGAGGAGGTTATTGCAGAATGAGCAGCATCAAAGAAGTCATTTGCATCTGCTGTCCCTGCGGCTGCCACTTGCAGGTGGACCCGGAAAATGATTATAATGTAACCGGAAACGCCTGCCCCAACGGTGCCGCCTACGGCAGGGAAGAGCTGACCCATCCCACTCGCATCATCACCAGCACGGTGCGGGCGGAGGGCGGGCTGTACCCGCGCTGCCCGGTAAAGACTGCGCAGGCCGTGCCCAAAGAGAAGATGACCGAGGTCATGGCTGCGCTGGACCGCGTCACCCTGCACGCCCCCGTCCGCACCGGACAGGTGGTGCTGGCAGATGTGTGCGGCACCGGCGTGGACGTTGTGGCAACGCGAAATCTGTGATACACACTCCTGAAACGATACGGAGGGAGCAAAAGCATGAGTACAAAATATGTTCTGGCGCTGGATCAGGGAACCACCAGCAGCCGTGCCATCCTGTTCGACAATGAGCAGAACATCATTGCGGTGCAGCAGCGCGAGTTTGAGCAGATCTATCCGCAGCAGGGCTGGGTGGAGCACAACCCCATGGAGATCTGGTCCACCCAGTATGGAGTCATGAACGAGGTGGTGGCCCAGAGCGGTGTCGATGCCCACGATATCGCCGCCATTGGCATCACCAACCAGCGGGAGACCACCATCCTGTGGGAAAAGGCCACCGGCCGCCCCATCTACAATGCCATCGTCTGGCAGTGCCGCCGCACGGCTCCGCTGGTGGATGAACTGCTGCAGCAGCCCGGCATGGCAGACTACATCCGGGAGAATACCGGCCTGATGCCTGATGCCTATTTCTCCGCAACGAAGATCAAGTGGATCCTGGACAATGTGCCCGGTGCGCGGGAGCGCGCCGAGGCAGGGGAGATCCTGTTCGGCACTGTGGACACATGGCTGGTCTGGAAGCTGACCGGCGGCAGAGTGCATGTCACCGACCGCACCAACGCCAGCCGCACCATGCTGTATAACATCCGCACGCTGGACTGGGACGACACCCTGCTCAAGGCACTGGATATCCCGCGCTGCATCCTGCCCCGCGTGACGGATTCCAGCGAGGTCTACGGCACCACCGATCTGTGCGGTGTGCAGATCCCGGTGGCCGGCATTGCCGGTGACCAGCAGGCTGCGCTGTTCGGACAGAGCTGCTTTGGCAAGGGCGAGGCCAAGAACACCTACGGCACCGGCTGCTTTTTGCTGATGAACACCGGCGACACCATCTGCCGCAGCCGGAACGGCCTGATCTCTACCATTGCCATCAGCCTGAACGGTAAGGTGGAGTATGCGCTGGAGGGCAGCGTCTTTGTGGGCGGTGCCGTCATCCAGTGGGTGCGCGACGGCCTGCGCATGATCCAGGAGAGCCGCGATGCGGAATACTATGCCCAGAAGGTGCCGGATAACGGTGGCATTTACATTGTGCCGGCCTTTACTGGTCTGGGTGCACCGTACTGGGATATGTACGCCCGCGGTGCCATTGTGGGCATCACCCGCGGCACCACCCAGAACCATATCATCCGCGCGGCAGAGGAGTCCATTGCCTACCAGAGCGCAGACCTCGTGGCTGCTATGGAAAAGGACACCGGCGTGCCCATCACCTCGCTGAAGGTGGACGGCGGTGCATCCCGCGACCAGTTCCTGATGCAGTTCCAGGCCGACATCCTGAACAAGACCGTGCTGCGCCCTGCCATCCGGGAGACGACCGCTCTGGGCGCTGCCTATCTGGCGGGCCTTGCCACCGGCGTATGGAAGGACCGGGACGAGATCCGCAGCCTGTGGCACTGCAACATGACCTTTGCCCCGCAGATGGACGAGGCTGAGCGCACCCGTCTGCTCTCCGGCTGGCACAAGGCTGTGGGCCGCAGCTGCGACTGGGCAGAGCATTGATAGTTTTCGCCCAACTTTATGGTTCACGCACAAAATATTTTTTAATTGTTTATTTTCTATTGACATTTTGTTACAAAACGCTATACTAGAAGCATCCCAAGAGAAGTGAGATGGGGATGCACTGTATCGTCCAGATGCAGTGTGTCCCCATTTTTATTACGGAAAAATCAGATTCAAAAAGGAGGTCCCCCATATGAACGAGAAAAAACTTTCAAGGCCGCTGATCAGTCTCATCGTCAGCATCGCGCTCATCATCGTAGGCATTGCCGGTTCTTTCATTTTACAGACGAACTCCGGCAAAACGACCATCCGGAACGTTACCATTGAATCCGAATCCGGTCATACCCTTGCGATGGATGTTTATATTCCGGAAAACGCCACCGCTGAAACGCCTGCGCCCGCTATTTTTGTACAGCATGGCGGAAACAACAACAAAGAAGAAATGCAGCACTACTGCATTGAGCTCGCCCGCCGCGGCTATGTTGCGATCGGCGTGGATATGTACGGCATGGGCGAAAGCGAACCTCTGCCGGACTCCGAATGGCTCACCCAGGGCCGCGGCCTTTATGATGCGGTACGCTACGGCGTGACTCTGCCCTACGTTGATACCGACCGAGTTTCGCTGCTGGGCTACTCCCGCGGTGGCAAGGCAGCTGGCGAAGCACTGCAGTGCGATAACGACAGTCTGAATGTTGTCAAGGCCATTTTCCTGATCCACAGCGATCCCATCGTGCGTAACAGCGAGGGCTACACCGATGTTTACGGTGCCCGAGATGTCGCAGTTCTCGCAGACAAGAACGACGAGTTCTTCTTCTCGGAAAAAGCTAATGATAACGGTACCTATTCCAACGACGCCAACAAGTATGCAGCCAACCTTTCCAGCCCGGCAGAATATGTGATCAACAACAGTGCACAGTCCTTCCTGTATTTCGGTATCGACCCCGCAACCACCAGTGAACAGCGCGTGGCAGAGACCGTTTATGAGCAGGATTACGGCGGAAAGACCGGAAGCCGCCAGATCTTTGTTTCTAACGAGACGCATATGGCTGGTTGGTGGTCCCCGCTGGTCATGAACCGTGTGTTGACCTTCTTTAACCGTGTTATGCCCACTGGCACTGCTCTGAGCGCCAGCAGCTACACCTATACCATCTGGAACATCTTCAAGATCATCGCCCTGTCCGGTCTGCTGCTGTTTGCCGGGTCTCTGATGGTTTGGCTGGTCAACTCCGTCAAGACATTCCAGTGTGCCGACAATGGCGAGCAGGACCTTCGCCCAGTTGGCGATAAGAACGCAGTTGCATGGTTCTGGGGCATCCAGATCATCAGTGCCGTCCTGTCCATCCTCATTATTCGATTCCTGAACAAGCAGGGACTGGCATCTTACCGTGATGCACTTTTCCACTCGGCCAACCCTGCGTACCACGGCCTGATCTCTCTGCTGTGCGGCGCACTGACTCTTGTTCTGTGCACGGTGTGGTACATGGCCTACGGCAAAAAACACGGTTTCTCCTTCCGGAATACCGGCATCGCTATTTCCGGGCATGCACTCCTCAAATCCATCGGCGCGGCCCTGCTTGCAGTCTTTGCCCTGATCCTGATGGTTTTTGCCGTCGACTATTTTGTGGATGTGAACTTCCTGATCGTTTACTGGGGCTTTATGAAGTTTGGAGCCAACCGCATCCCGGGTATGCTCCTTGTTGTACCCATGTATCTCGTGTACTACATTGTCATGTCCATCAGCGTCAACAGTTTTAACTTTAGCACGGCGCTCGGCAAAAACAAGCTGCTTTCTAACCTTCTGATCAGCTTTATCGCATCGGTTCCCACTCTGTTCGTCCTCTGCTACGTTTACGGCATCTTCAAGGCTACCGGCTCGAACCCGATGTTCGGCGGTCTGGCTTCTGCCGCAACTGCAGTGTATGCGCTGCCCGGCTTCATCTTTGTTGCGATCCTGATTTGTCGTCTCCTGTACCAGCACACGGGCAATCCCTACCTTGGCGGCATCTTCTGCGGCGTTCTTGCAGCTGTCAGCGAGTGGGGCATCTGCGAGATTCGCGTGCACACCCCCGGAACACAGTACGCTGGCACTGCTCTGGTCTACGCACTGATCGCGATCGGCTTTGTAGTTACCATAGCATGCGCTGTACTGCTGAAGAAAAATAATGCAGCCGTGCAGGCACATAAATAATGCCTCTTTAATCCTCTTTACAAACCCCTCAATTTTTTATAAACTTGGTTTACGCATGGTGCGGCCCTTTTAGAGTTTTCTGAAAGGGCCGTATCTTCTGATTGCTCCCTATCTCTGTAAATCTGGCTCGAAAGGAGTCTTACCCAATGCATCCTCTTGCTGAAACCCTGCTGGACGAACCGGTGATCGCCGCTGTGAAAACGGACGAAGCCCTGACTGCTGCGCTGGCTTCGCCCTGCAGCGCCGTTTTTCTGCTGGCGAGCACCCTGCTCACCGTAGACGGGCTTGTGCACCGCATACATGATGCCGGAAAACTGGCCGTGGTTCACATCGACCTTGTGGACGGCCTTTCGTCGCGGGAGATCGCGGTGGACTCCCTCAACGCCCTGTGCCACCCGGACGGCATCATCTCCACCCGCCCGACCCTGATCCGCCGGGCGCGCCACCGCGGCCTGCTGACCGTCCAGCGGGCATTCATCCTGGATTCCCTCTCGCTGACCAGCCTGTCCGGTCAGCTGGAGCAGGGCAAGCCGGATTTTGTCGAGATCCTTCCCGGCATCATGCCCCGGGTCATCGCCGAGATCAGCGCCCGCACACAGGTGCCTGTCATTGCAGGCGGCCTGCTGCGGGACAAAGCCGACGTCATGGCCGCCATGCGCGCAGGTGCCGCCGCAGTTTCCACCTCTGCGCCCTCCCTGTGGGATATCTGAGCCAGAACAAGATCCCAGCTGAAGTACGAAAAGCATAATCGTATCCTGGTGTTTTATTGGATATGCCCGCCCACCGATGGAGCCGGATCTCCACGGTGAGCGGGCATTTTTTCGTTTTCATTCGATTCGAGGGAATCTATTCAGCCTGCGGATTAACTCGATAATTTAAAGCAATCCTACAAGTCGCACTCCCCTTAAAGTCTTTCTGCTTCCTGCATCTTAGCATCATACTGGATGGCAGAGATCGGCACGAAGCCCTCGATCATATCCAGTTTGCTGTTGACAAGGTCATCATACACATCTTTGGTGGGCAACATAATGGAAGGCTCCTGTTGTTCATTTGCAATTACGCTTTCCACCAGTGCTTGTTTGTTTTTCAGTTTCTGCGCCATATCGGGCAGGAAGTGATAATTTTCAATCATGCGCAGAATGATGTTTGCCATAAAATTGCCGCGGATGCTGCTCAACTCGATATAAATCGCTCCGGCATCCTCCACGGAAATTTGTGCGATGCTCATCAGGTAATCAGCCAGAGTCGTTTGCGTATCGTTCAAAATTCCCTGACTTGCCATACTGCGTTGCAGGATATTCATTTTTCGATAGTCCTGAATTATACCGGTTTTTATCATTACATTCCACTACTTTATGCCGTCACATGGGTGGCATTCTCTTTCACCGAATTGATCGTATCCATCAGTTCACTCCCTGTTTTGCCATCAAACAGGCGGGTAAACAGGATGGGCTGGTCAAAGGGTGGTTTCATCAGCACCGCTTTGCTTTCCACATAACCGTTCTGCTCGATGTAATGAATGACCTTCTGCACGAACGCGATCTGCTTTGCATTCAGCGATTCGTCATTGATGAACTTGGAAAATGCCTGCATGGCAGCATCGTGGTCCAGCTTTGCCACTTTACGCACCAGCAGACCAAAGGGTGTATCCCGAAACTCCCGTGCATAGTCCTCTTTGCTGCCCAGCTCACAGGTGAAGATATGTTCCAGCTCGGTATAGTCGCCCCTGGAAAGCGGAATGTTCTGGGTCAGCTTGTGGATGGCCAGCGTATCGCTGCGGTGCTCCATGATGTAGCGGTTCACACGTTCCCGGTACTCGCCGAAATCGTAGCCGGAATCCAGCGCTTTGCCCTCGGTCTGTTCCAGTACCGGGTCGGCAAGGGCCGTGTAGACAGGTTTTTGCCCTTCTACACCGTCCACCAGAAACTTGATAAGCTCCCGCAGTTCCTGCCGCATTTCCTCAAAGCGGAGCAGATCGTGCGAGGTCAAAAATTCGTCTGTCTGCACCTCCCGGATGAGCGGCAGCTTTGCCTGCACCTGCGGGATGGTAGCTTTTCCTTCCAGCATTGCCGCCGTGCTGCGCAGCTGTTTCTGGGCGCGGCCCAGCCCCGGCAGACCTTCCAGTTCACAGAGCAGCAAGCCATACACAAAGTTATCGAACCGCTTGGCGGCTTCATCTTTGTCGTCCAGCGAGATGAGCGGTGCCACCTCTTTCATCAGAGTACCCTTGTCCGTTTCGGTCAGGCTGACGAAGGCTTCCGGCTTTTGATAGTGTTCCACGGCCTGTCGGTGCAGCCGCACGGATACCAGCTCCGGATTCAGCGCTCCCACTTCGGCACGGCAGGTCTCCGTTAAGATCTTGCGCCAGTTCTGGTAGTTTTCGTCCCCATAGGCTCCATCCTGCAGCGCGGCGGCGATCCGCACTTGCTTGCAGAAAATGCTCTCGGACAGACTCTTGGTGTCCGCGCTCTCGTAGCCGTTGGGTTTCTGACGGAAAAATTCAAAGTTGCCGCAGTAGTCGAAGATCAGAAACCGTCGTTTGCCCGTATATTCGCCGTCGATGGCATCCACGCAGGCAAGGGATGGGCAGAGCCGCGTACCACGGCCGATCATCTGCCAGAACTTCGTTTTGCTGCGCACTTTTTTGAAGAACACCAGATTCACACACTCCGGCACATCGATGCCCGTGTCCATCATATCCACCGAGACCGCAATAAACGGCGGCTTGTCTGGCTGCTTGAAGTCGTCAATAATGGACTGCGCATAGGCATCATCGCAGACCACCCGCTGGATGAAACCCGGGTATTGGGTCTCCAGCTGCGGGTAGAGCTTGCCAAAGCGCTCCCGGATAAACTCCGCATGGCGCTTGTTCTGGGCAAAGATGATGGTCTTGCCGATGCGGTCACCGCCCGCCGTCTGGATGCCGCGTTCCATCAGGTCTTGCAGCACCGTGTCCACGGTGTTGGCGTTGAAGATGAACTTATTCAGCTTTTCGGATGGGATGAAGGTGGGCAGGGTGTCGTCCTCGGCAAAATCGTCCTCGTAGCGGGCCTTGTCCTCCGGTGAAAGCTGGTCGTAGTGGATGCCCTCTTCTGTGAATTTCGTCTTGACCTCGTAGTTGTAGTAAGGCACCAGCACATGGTCGGTGTAGACCGCCGTGTCGTAATCGTAGGCGTAGGTGGGGATGCCGTGTTCCATCTCGAAAAAGTCGTAGGTGTTGCGGTCCACATCGGTTTTCGGGGTGGCGGTCAAGCCCACCAGAACCGCATCGAAATAATCAAAAATGGCGCGGTATTTCTTGAAAATGCTGCGGTGGCTCTCGTCCACGATGATAAGGTCAAAGTGAGCAGGCGAAAACAGCGGCACGCCGTCCTTGGTCTTGGCGTTGTCGATGGCGTTGAGCATGGTGGGATAGGTGGAAAACACGATGCGCGCGGCCTTATCGTCCTTAGAGGAGCACAGGTTGCACAGCGACTGGTCCGGCAGATACTTCTTGAAGTCGTCCTTCGCCTGCTTGACCAGCGCGGTGCGGTCCGCCAGAAAGAGCACATTGGTCACATGACCGCCCCGGCTCAGCACATCGGTCAGGCTGGATGCGGTGCGGGTCTTGCCCGTGCCAGTAGCCATGACCAGCAGATTGCGCCGGAAGCCCTGCGTAATATGGGCGCAGACTGCCCGGATGGCGTTTTTCTGATAGTAGCGGTCGGTGATTTTATCGTCAATTTCGATGGTGTCCAGCAGTTTTTTCTCGGTGCGGCGGTTCATCAGCTTCTGCAAGTCGTCCTTGCAGAACACCCCGCTCACGGCACGCTGCGGGCCGCTCTGCTCATCCCAGAAATAGGTGGTGTAGCCGTTGGTGGTAAACAGCATCGGACGGCGGCCAAACTTCTGTTCCAGACAGTCTGCATAAAGCTGAGCCTGCTTGCGCCCGATGTTGGGGTCCTTTGTGCTGCGCTTGGCTTCAATGACCGCCAGCGGCAAGCCGTCCTTGCCCATCAGCACATAGTCCGCATAGCCCTTCTGCCCCAGCACGCCGTTCATATTGTCCACTTCGTACTCGGTGCGCACATCGGCGTCCGGCCCGGTGAATTTCCAGCCCATGGCCTTGAGGTCGATGTCGATGATCTTCCGCCGCGTCTCGGCCTCGGTCATCAGGTCGGCGGCGGTGAAACTGCGGCTCTGCTGGTTCTGCTGTTTGCTGGCCGTGTACGCCGCCGAAAGACTCTCCACCTGCTTGCGCAACGCTTCCAGCTCGGCATCTTTCTGGGTCAGCAGGCTTTCCTGTTCCCGGATCTTCTTTTCGTCCAGCGTTACCTTTTCGTCGGGGATGGCTGTTTCATCAAAGGAGCGCTCCACATAGTCCGTGCCGTAGCAGTAATCCACCCACTGGATGAAATCGAACAGCCCCCGCAGGCTGAACACTGCATCCGCCGCCGACACACTATGCCCCGTATGTACCGCCAGATTGCCCGCCTTCACGATGCTGGGCAGCACGCTCCACACATTGCGGTCCACTGCGAACCGGAAGCTCGGCTCATGCAGCAGGGATTGCAGGTTGTCCTTGTAGGGCATCGTGATGGTTTTGTCTGCCGCATACACCCACTTCACCGCCAGCTCCAACGCCTTCCGGCACCCCACCGCGCACATCGCCGGAGAGGTGGAGAACACTTTCTCGGCCTCGATGGCAGAATTAGCGAAGAGGGAATATTCGGGGCGGGTGGAGAGATAGGAGAAGTTGGACATAAAATCAGCTCCTTTATGTAGGATGATTATTGGCAATATTGTTGCAGCTCCGGGTATTTTTCCTTTGCATCTCGAATCAACCAACGCTTAAAAGCAGTGAATTCGGAAGTGGACTTTAACTCTAGTTTTATTAATTCTAACGTATCCAGTTTTGTCTGCCCCTTAGCCGCTTCATATTCCAGTACATAGTTTTTAAATGTGCGCATGGATTTTACAATCTTAACATAAAGTATTTTGGCTTCTGCTTGCTTTTGCGGCGTAGAGCCATGATGAATCTCTTCTAATAACTTAACTGTCATTTTCGTTTCTGCATCATCAGATAGTGCGGTGAACTCTAGATATTCTTCTGTTCCCCAATATCCATGCTTTCGAAACGCAATTTTTTGATCAACATCCACTTTACAGCAATCCAGAATCGGAGTGTATTTGTCTCTTTTTATATTATTACAATGAGGACAGGCTAAAAACAAATTGTTCCATTCAAATTCAAGATCTTTGTTGCCTTTATGTGGAATCAAATGCTCGACCTGGTAAAATCCCCGTTGTTCGCACAAATAGCATTTTCCGTGAAATATTTCATTTATTGCATCAAAAATTTCAGAGGCGTTGTAATTGCCGTTCTTTTTCTGCTTTTCTTTTTCAAGAGACGCTATTGCAATTTTAGCGTTTTCCCCATTTGTTCGTTCAATCTTAACCATTAGAATCCTTCTTTTCTTCAATTCGATTGAATTCATCGGAAATGTCTTCTTCTAATAGTTTGTTCGCGGTCTTCAATTCAATTCTCAATTGGGCACGCTCGGCCTTTTCACTATCGGAAAGCTCTTCCTGCTTAACAAGATGCTGATACCGAAGAATTTTATCCTGCATAGTGGCAGAATAATTTGGTGCGTCAAAATAGCCCTCAGCAATCTCATCTGCTGAATAGCTTGAAAAATCAGCAAACCGCACTTGCTTTTCCAAATCGTAAATACAAGCATTGCTGATAGAATTGAGAATATAAGCCGAATGTGTTGTAATAATAAATTGAATTCTCGGGAAGAACTCCGTCAGGAAAGGCAAAATTTTGCGCTGAAGCTCTACATGCAGATGCGTTTCCAATTCATCGATCAGCACAACGCCCTCCACATCGTACTGGCTCAGTTCGCCTTTCAGCAACCAGTTGCGGTCCATACGGAGGATTAGGTCTGCGACAATACCGATGATTGCAGAATAGCCATCAGAAAGTTCATCCAAACTATATGGATTTCGACCTTTCTGTTCAATTAGAAAATTATAGTTTTTATAGTCATATATCAATCGGATGCTGTCATCGCTCAACAATACTTTTAGCGCATTTTCGAAGCGGGAAAACCATTCCGCGATTTTCTTCTCGACACTTAAATCATTTTCATTCTTTGCATATGCCTGTTGAGTTTTGAGATGAACCATATATTTCAGCAAAATATTTTCTGGTGTATCATCCAAACTGTATTGATTTTCTAGTTTTACATCTTGAACTCCCTTTGCGCGATGAATCACTGTCTTTCTGTCTGCCGGAAAGTAAGCAGTTACAAATTCTCCCTGACTATATAAACGGTCTAAGCCTACTACATTTGAAACGTCTACTTCTACTCCAGAATTATACTTTGCAAATGTTTCGGCAACAATTTTTTCAAGTTCAGAAAGCTTATCATTCGATTTATAGGATCTCCGAATACACAATTCCTGATAGACCCCATCATCGATTGCCTGCAGATAATCTTTCATCGCCTGCAATACCGAAGTTTTACCGGAGCCATTTTTACCAGTCAGGATAAGATGCTGACGCTTTTCAGGGTTCAGTTTGATTTCAATGTCTTTTAGATGTCGAACCTCATTGATGTGGACACTTGTAATAAAATGTTCCATAATATCACCTCTGACCGTTGCATAATTGCTTAAATGTCTGCCACATTGCAGCATACGCTTCTGCTCCAACCAGTTCTTTTAGCAGTTGCTCCCGAAGCTCAGGTTTCAGCTTTTGAATCGAGTTCTTTGCCTTGATTGCATCAAACTTTGCATTATTGTAGTCTCTTTCTTCTTCAAAAGTCATCATCGTATGCTCCTTTCGTGGTAAAATGTTCTGTTTAACGTTATTATACCGCTAAAATCCGCTGCTGCACACCCTTTTACCCAAAATATTCCTGCATCAGCGCCTTTTTCATCAATTCCAACTTTTCAAGGCTTTGCTGTACGGTCTGCTTCTGCTTGTCTACACGCTCTACAAAGGTGGCAAATTGATTTTGAAACGTAACATCAGGGAAATAATATTCAAAATTGCGTATCTTTTCCATGTTAATCGATGCCTGTGCAACTTGTGATGCAAATCTCATAATGTAATCGTTTGAATATAGGAAAAGGTACATTAAAAAAATTGGATTATACGCTTTTTTATTATTTATCGATACTTTGGCAACATTTGGTGCGAGATGGTATTTGTCGTTTTCATCAACCATTGCAACATCGCCAATCGTTCCTGCATATGTCATAAGAATATCTCCGTAATAGAGTTTTGAACGCGGTAGCAAATCTGAAGTTTTCCTATCAATCCACTTTACGTCATCTAGTATCAGCTTTCCTTGCTTGCAGTTTAGTCCCCGTAGCATGATAATGTCACCGTGTTCTTTATATTGAATATATTTTGTGAATTCAAATCCCGCCAATTTTGTAACTGATGCTATCTCTCCGATTTTTTTCTTGCTAGTTTGTATTTTATCTCCGACAACCAAGTCTCCAAACATCTCCACAAATCGCGCCTTTACCAGCTCGTCCAGTTTAGCAAGTTGCTGGTCTCGAAATGCTATCAATTTATCGACCTTGCTCAGCGTTTCTGCAATTTTTCTTTGTTCTTCTAAGGACAAAACAGGAATTTCAATTTTGTTCAACTCTTTTGCAGACAAATGCTTTACTGTGACAAACGGCGTTTTTTCCTCGATTCGCTTTAGTGCGATAGGCATAAAGTAAAATAAGTAGTCTTTATCAATACTATCCTTTGGTGCTAATCGGCAAACTCGCTGATTCAAAAGTGCGGGTGTTTTTCCCCACTTTGCAATGTTGAACTCACCATCCATACCGATGAGTAAATCATTTTCGTGTACGATATATTCACTCTTATATTCTTCTGTTGTATAGGTTTCAGAATATCCCCTTACCACATCGCGGATTCTGATAAGCGGCATTCCATTACTATCTGAAAATTTTGCAGAGTCAAAAGGAAATCCATACTGAATAGTACAGACTTCTGAAAGAAGTTTTTTCATCACACCATCTCCTCCAACTCTGCCAAACCCTTGGTGATCTCCATTTCCAGCTCGTGCAGGTCAGCAAGGATCTCCGTGGTCGAGGGGTACTCCACCGGCACATACTCGGTCTCTTTGTACTTATTGATGGATAAATCGTACCCGTTGGCGGCAATTTCCGCTTTGGGCACAAAGAAACTCTGCTCGGTGCGCTTGCGGTCGGTTTCGGCATCAAGGTTCTGAAACCTGGCGATGATGTCCGGGATGTCGTTCTCCTTCACCTCGGTGCGCTTGTCGTCCAGCGAGAAGCCGTCGGCTTTCATATCGTAGAACCACACCTTGTCGGTGCCGCCCGCGCCGGTCTTGGTAAATACCAGCACCGCTGTGGACACGCCTGCGTAGGGCTTGAACACGCCGGAGGGCATGGAAATGACCGCCCGCAGCTGATGGTTTTCGATCAGTTCTTTTCGGATGCTCTGGTGCGCCTTGCTGGAACCGAACAAAACGCCGTCCGGCACGATGCAGGCGCAGCGTCCGCCGGTTTTGAGCATCCGTAGGAAGAGCGCAAGGAAAAGCAATTCTGTCTTTTTGGTGTTGGTGACGGCTTTCAGGTCGTCGTTGATGCTCTCGGCATCCACAGTGCCCTTGAACGGCGGGTTCGCAAGGCAAACGGTATACTTGCTGCAAATGGAGTTTTGCTTCGACACGCTGTCCTTGTAGTCGATCTCCGGGTTCGTGATGGAGTGGAGCATCAGGTTCATGGCCGAAATGCGCAGCATGGTGCGGTCCGTGTCAAAGCCGGTGAACATCGGGCCGGCAAAATGCTGCCACTGTTCCGGAGTCATATCGTCCCCATAGTGCTTGCGAACATATTTTGCGCTGGACACCAGAAAACCTGCCGTACCGCAGGCGGGGTCGCAGATGAAGTCGTCCGGCGTGGGCTGCACCAGCTCCACCATCATATCAATGATATGCAGAGGCGTGCGGAACTGGCCGTTCCGACCCGCCGTTGCCAGTTTTCCCAGCATATACTCGTACAAATCGCCCTGCATATCAAGGTCGGCGATGTCGTGGGTGTAAAGATCCTCCAGCCCGGTGATGATCTTTTGCAGCACCTGCGGCGTGGGGATCAGGAACATGGCATCGTCCATGTACCGCGCAAAGGCGGTGTTGCCCTCATCCGGGCGGGTGGGGTCGTCTGCGATCTCCACCAGCTCGCCGTTTGCGTCAAAATCCGGCAGACGGCCATATTTCATCTTTTTGATGGCAGGGAACACCCGCTGCTGCATGGTCAGGAAAATCTCGCGGGAATCTTTGTCCTTGAAGCGGCTCCACCGCATAGACTGTCCTGCCGCGCTGGCCGGGAAGATGTGCTCCATCTTTTCGCCCGCCATGTTCTCAAAATCTTCGGTGGCAAGCTCTTTCTCGTCCAGTGACCGGATGAACATGAGATAGGTCAGCTGTTCAATGACGGTCAGCGGATTGGTGATGCCGCCTGCCCAGATGTCCGTCCAGATCTTGTCTACCTTATTTTTAATGGCTCCTGTTACCATGCGTTCCTCCTGAATGTTTGCCAATCGCAAACGCTTTTCATCTTGAATTTTTGGTGATAATATCACAATTTTATTATAGCAGTGTACGATTATATTTTCAATGTAGAGCGTTTAGCGGAAGTGCCTTCTTGATCGCAAGGCAAGAAATTAGTGGAACGTTAAAACAGCAATTTTCGATATGCAATTCAACGCTGTTGCTATTACATGAAGAAGTTGAATTGCTATAAAACGGTAAAGTGAATTTTACCTGCTTTGCCGTTTTTTCACATCTGGACTCCAACATGCTTTTGTGCTATTCAGCGATTCCATCGCGCAGCCTGCGCTCTGCTTACCAACTGATGATCTCCGGCGGTGATGTGAAAGCCGTACAGGGCACAACACTTGTGCAGGCTGCCCCGGTTGAAGCAGAACCGGCCATCTCCGTGTCGGCTCTGCTGGAGCTTTTGAAAGACGCAGACCCTGCCGTAAAAGCGCAGCTCCGCCTGGCTTTGCTGACCTGAATTGCAAAAAATAGCACGAATTACAGAGTAATTCACAGACTTACTCCATCTGACACGAAAAATGCGGACCGTGCAAAAGCCGTGCAGAGACCGTGCAAATGGCGTATAAAAGAAAATCCCACGAGGAATCTTACGACTCTTCGTGGGATTTTGGTGCGCTCGAGGGAACTCGAATCCCTGGCCCTCTGATTAAAAGAATCCAAGGTGCATCATTCGTCAAATTTCAAAAGTTCGAAGAAACGTTATTTTTATCGTATCATCGCAAAACACGCCTTTGCACACACCGCATTGTTTGCATACGGCGTAATGCTTTGCAACCGTTATCCAGCTATTCAGGTGTGCAAAAAGTGTGCAAAAATGTGCAGATGGGCAAAACAAAGCCCAATGGACAAATCAATCAACGGTTTTATGGCAGGGTTTAGGACATCCGAACAGACACCGTTTGATATAGAAATGAGGTTCACCATGAACAAACTGCTTTCCTGCCGCTTCAATATGGACACCAACCGGGTGGAAGCCCGGTTCGAAGATGGCACCACTCTTGCCATCGACTGCATCGCCGTCGAGGATGAGTACGGCAACACCTCGGCACAGCGGGCGGAGCTGGACTGGCTGCTCTACAATAGGCCGTTGGAGTATGCCCAGCTTGTACTGAGCGGAGAAATCGAGCATTACCTTTCCCTCGGCTGCGACCATGGCAAATTGGAAGATTGAGAGGAAAGACCATTGCCATTTAAGCGCAAATCGAATATACTGTGAATAGGAAAGCGGACGTCATTCCGCTGGTGTGGCTGACACCTAAAATCCGATCAAATGCAGGACGTAAGGGCCTGAGGTTGGCGGGCAACGATAAAACCAGAAAGCGATGCAGGACATAGGAGCCTGAGGTTGGCGGACAACGATAAAATCAGTCACAAGGGGCATCGGACAGCACCACGGTGTTGTAGGTGCCCCTTTTATGTTATTGCTGTCCAGTTTGCCGCTGAATAACAAAAAGCACCCGCCCACCGATGGAACTGAATCTCCATGGTGAGCGGGCATTTTGCGTTTTTGTTCGATTCGAGTGAATCTATTCGGCTTGTGGTTTTCGCTTAACCCACGGTTTGGCTCCATAACAGGCTGATGCCGAACCGGTCCATTACTTCAACGCCACCGATAGCTGGTCATTGCCGCTATCCTCTAAGGGTATTATACATCAGTGATGTAACATTTCAAGGAAAAATATTTGCATATCATAGCAACTGGCCACCCACTGCACTGGCTAGTACGGCAGGTGGCCATTCCCTCTTCATTTCCTTCTTACAAACTGAATCGGTCAGGTCAAATCTTCACCGTTGGTTGCAATGACCTTTTTATACCAGTAGAAGCTGTCCTTGCGGTAGCGGTCGCGGGTGCCGTGGCCCTCGTTGTCCAGATCAACGTACACGAACCCATAGCGCTTCTTCATCTCGCCGGTGGAGGCCGAGATCAGGTCGATGCAGCCCCACGGCGTGTAGGCACGCAGATCCACGCCATCCTCATTGATGGCTTTCTCCATAGCCTGAATGTGACCGCGCAGATACTCGATGCGGTAGGGGTCATGCACGCTGCCGTCCGGCTCCAGCGTATCCACTGCGCCCAGACCGTTCTCCACCACCATCAGAGGGATCTGATAGCGGCCATAGATCTCATTCAGGTAGTAGCGCAGGCCGGAGGGGTCCATGCCCCAGCCCCAGTCGGAATACTTGATATAGGGGTTCTTTGCGCCGAGGCTCAGATTGCCTGCGCCGTCCTTTGCCACGTCCTTGTGGGTCGTGACACAGCTGGTGGAGTAGTAGCTGAAGCTGTAGAAGTCCACTTTGCCTGCCAGCAGGTCGGCCTTGTCCTGCTCCGTAATGTCCAGCTGCACGCCATACTCTGCCCAGATGCGCTTTGCAAAGGCGGGGTATGCGCCGCGCACCATAACGTCGCCGCAGTAGTAAGTTGCCTCCTGCCATTTCTGCTGGGTCTTGTGCATATCCGCCGGGTCACAGGTCAGCGGGTAATAGCACGATCCCGCAATCATGCAGCCAACCTTATAATCCGGGCTGACGCTGTGGGCGTACCGCACCGCATGGGCGCTGGCCACGAACTGGTGATGCAGCTTGACATAGGTCGCTGCCGCCATCTCTTTCGGGCAATTGGGGATGAACTCGAGTGTCAAGGTCAGCGAATTAATCTCATTGAAAGTCAGCCAGTATTTTACCTCATCCTTATACTCGTCCAGAATGGTCCTGGCGTATTTGTCGAACAGGGCGATGGTATTGCGGTTCTCCCAGCCGCCCAGCTCTTCTTCGATATACAGCGGGGTGTCGTAGTGGCACATGGTCACCAGTGGCTCAATACCATACTTTTTCAGCTCGGCAAACACCTTATGGTAGAAGTCCAGACCTGCCTGATTGGGCTTTTCTTCAATGCCTTTGGGGTAAATGCGGCTCCAGCTGATGGACATCCGGAACATCGTGTAGCCCATCTCGGCCAACAGGGCGATGTCCTCCTTATAGCGGTGATAAAAATCCACCGCCTGCTGGTTGGGGTAATAATAGCCCTCTGCCACCACAGGCTTTGCTCCTGCCGGGCAGGGCATCATACTCGGCAAAGCTTTGATGCTGCCGTCCGGCATCTGATAGGTTTCCATACGGGGTGCCGTTGCCGTGCCTGCTGTGATCACGTCGGTCAGGGCTGGGCCGCGGCCGCCGGCATCCCAGCCGCCCTCGTACTGGTTGGCGGCGGTCGCTCCTCCCCAGAAAAATCCTTTCGGGAATGCACTCATGGTCGTTTACCTCCTTATTTTAAGACAGTGAGCAGCGGCTCGCCTGCCTTTACGGTCTGGCCTGCCATCTCTATCACATCTGCATAATCATCGGCGTTGGTTACAAGAACAGGCGTTTCCAGAGAATATCCTTTTTCATGAATGGAATTGATATCTACTTCCAGCAACTTATCACCTTTTTTTACAGTATCACCCTGTTTGACAAAGGCCTTGAATCCTTCACCGTCCAATCTTACGGTATTCATCCCGATATGAATGAGCACATTGCAGCCTGTTTTATCGGTCAGGGCAATAGCATGACGGGTAGAAAACAGATTTTCTACCACACCGTCAAAAGGAGCCATCACAATACCGTTTTCCGGCAGGATGACCACGCCTTTGCCCAGCACCTCGGTGGAGAATGCCTCATCACTACATTCACCCAGCGGCTTAACGGTGCCAGACAGGGGAGCTGCAATTTCCACTTTCTGAAGAGCCATTGCGGACTTTTCAGTTCGAGGGGCACTCTTTTTTTGATTCTTTTCCCCTTGTTCTGTCAGAATATTTTCACTGGTGCCATCCTCATCTTTATAAGTAAACCAAGCCATCACAAAACTGAAACCAAAGGCAACGGCTACCATCAAAATAATGCCCACAAAATTCGTTGCACCATTAGGATTAATCATTCCCAGCAAGCCAATAACACCCATGCCCGCATAGCTATACAGAGTCAGGCCAGTGATTGCACCAACCGCAGAGCCTGCTGCTGCACCAATACAGGCAATGACGAACATTTTAATGCGCGGGAGGGTCACGCCATAGATAGCGGGTTCCGTCACACCAAAAATACCGGAGAAGAAAGCAGGCAGCGCGATATCTTTGAGCTTCTTGTCTTTGGTCTTAAGGCAGACAGCAAGTACAACACCTGTCTGGGCAAAGGATGGAATAAGAGTGCATACCAGCATTCTGACAGGATGACCCTGTAACAACTCCATAAACGGAACCATGCAGATTGCGCCATGAATACCAAACAGAACGAAAACCTGATACAATCCACCAAAGATAATGAATGCCACCAACGGAACTGTGTCAAAAATCACCGTAAGAACGACATTCAGAGCATTGCCGACCATGTTTGCCGCAGGTCCGACTAAAGAAAATCCCAGCGGCACAGCCACGGCTAAAGCAATAGCAGGAACCATAAAGGACTTAACTAATTTGGATACACGTTTTTCCAGCCATTTATAAAGAGGAATCGCAATTGCCATTGTAAAAACGACCGGCAGGAATGTAGAGGTGTATGTGGCATTGACCGTCATGCCAAAAAGGTTCAGGTCTACACCTTGAATTGTAGGATACAGCATTGCTGCTCCTACCAAAAATCCAAAGACTGGATCGATTGCAAACTTCTTAGCCAGATTCATGCCCAGCAACATCGGCATAAAATAGAAAATCGCATCACCAATAGCGTTGAACAGCTGATAATAACCGCTATCTGATGGCAACCCGCATAGAACGGCAATCGACAAAATGCCTTTGATAATGCCCGCAGCGCACATCAAATTCATCAGTGGAGCCATAGCCGCCATAACGATGTTGACTACCTGCATCAGCGGATTTTTCTTCTGAGCAGCGGATGCATCCGAATTTTTAACTTGACCACTGTCTCCGGCATCCACGCCAAGTACTTCACACACATCCAGATAGACATCGTGAACGTGCTCACCGATAACGACCATGTATTCTCCACCAGCATTAACGACCGATATTACGCCGTCCCGATTTTTCAGGTAGGCGGTATCTGCCTTTTTATCATCTGCCAGATTGAACCTCAGTCGTGTAAAACAGTGTCGCAGACCCGTCACATTTTCCTTGCCACCAACATGGGCAACGATATCTGCTGCCAGTTCTTTGTATTTACCCATTTTGTATCGTTCCTCCAATTAAGTTGTATTTGAAATTGAAGGTCAAGCCAACTTAATGTAACCATCCTTACCGTTCCAAATGGGTTATGTGTTTATCGTTCTATGCGCAAAAGCTGCACGACACCTCAACTGTTCTGTCCTCCTTTCTCAGGTGTTTTTTCGAGCGGCATTTTGGAGCCTTTATTGACCACCAGCCGGATGTGGATTGTCAGATACATTCGTTCTTCTTCCAGCAGCTGATAGTGGTATTTGCGAGATAGATAGTCACCAATTTTACAAGCGCAGCGATAGGCTTCCTCATACTTTGCGAAAATGATTTCGGCTAAGTCTGTGCTGGAATTATCCTCGTATTGCTCTTGTCTGAGCACTCGGCGCGCAAAGTATTTTAGATGTGTGATAAACCGATAATAGTAGCTGGAGTCTGCATCCATCTCAATACGGAAGTACACACGTACGATATTACATATATCCTCAATGATTTTTGTAATGGCAAAAGTTTCTTCCATTGTGGAATCATCTGTTTCACCATTGGCAATATGCATAGCGATAAAGGCGGCTTCACTCTCTGGCAGGCGCACCTTGAATTGGCTTTCCACCATGTCCAGCGCCATCAGGCCGACTTCATATTCTTTCTGATAAAAACGCTTGATTTCCCATGTAAGGCTATTTGCAATTGGAGTTCCTTCCAGAAAACGCTGGATGGCATAAAAGAGATGGTCTGCCAAAGATACCGCCATAACCGGATTGAGCTTCATATTCAGACTGACATTAGCTGCTTCCACGATATGCTGCGCCAGCAGAAGATACTCTTCCGGTAATGCTTCCAATGTTCGTCTGATTTGTTCAAAGCTCTGATCACCTTCTTTGACGTAGACAGTTTCCACCAATTTATCATCTACATTATCGCCAGGACGTTTTTTATAGCCAATCCCTTTGCCACAAACAATTTGCTCTTTACCCTTTTCATCCAGAACAACAAGCGCATTGTTGGTCAAAATCCGGCAAATCCGCATTTTGCATTCCTCCAAAAAAATAGACCCGTCCACAAACACTTCTCCCAGCATTTGCAAACAGGTCAAGCTCACCACAAGAGGTGATCACCATCCTAATTTCGAGGTTAGTATAGCAGATTTCAAATACTCTTTCAAGTCAACCTTCAAAAAATCGTCATATCGTGCAATAGTAAAAATGAATTTTGTGAAGAATGCCCGCAACTAATCATATAAGTCCTACTATCACCGCTTTACCGCAATAAATTTTGCAAAACCATCTTGACGCCCCCAACAATCCATGATACCCTCTATCGCAAATCTCGCCGTGTTAGCCGTAAATGACTGCACGGTGTGGGTTTATTCCCCATGAAGATTTTTACCGCCCCGCAACACACCCGATTCATTTTGCCGCCGATTCACCCGACAAAATCCATCGCTTGCGCTGCATGGGCGGTATTTTTCTTTTTCACAAATAAAATCTTATGTAGTTGTTCAATCTTCCAAAATTTGTTTTCGGTTGTTGACAGTACAACTTCAAAGTGTTATTCTTGTGCTTGAAAGAAGCAGGTTGTAGTGTCCGCACTGCGTCCGGCTTTCTTCATACTGTACCTTGAATCTTACATAAGCCGTCTGAACGAGATACTGCGCCATGACCTCACACTTTCTGTGGGCGAGCCGGACAACGCCGCTGCAAAACAGGGGCAGGAACTGCGTTCGGTGTGAACGGTGATCATGAGCAGGGGCTTTGCCTTTTCACACGTTTTGCTCTGCAAAATTTTCAATGTGCATTGCGGTTCGACTTCTGAAATTTTCAGTGTTGCACGGAAAGGGCGAAAGCAAGTATCGACCTGTGGCCACAAATTTTCAATGCTTGAAAATGTTCTGTCACATGGTCTAGCACTTGTCGGAGTGAGACTCCTCCATTTGCTACGCAAACCGTGCTGCCACTCGAAAGCCCCACTGGGGCTTTCGTTGCTACGCAACCGCGGTCTTGTTGGGGAGTGCCTTCCCCAAACCCTGCTCTAGCTTCGCACCGTTGGTGCGAATGCGGCGTGTCGCTTTACATAGCCCTCTCCATCCCGGAGTGGGCATTTATCATTTTCACAGGAGGTCGAATATGACTGAAATGAAAAGTCCGAACGTACACGCACGAGAGAACCGCAATGACACGCCGCGAAAACGAAAGACACACATCATCAAAGTCCGAGTGACCGCAGAAGAAAAACTGCGGATCGCATACGCCTGCAAAGAACTCCACCTCACCCAATCCGAACTCGTCCGCCGCGTCCTGTACGGCGTGAACGTCAAGCACACCGTTGTGGTGGCGCAGGGCGGCGAGGATGTACTGGCGGCGCTTGCTGCCTTGTCTGCCCAGTGCAGCAAGGTAGGCAGCAACCTCAACCAGCTTGCACGGCACTTAAACTCCGGCGGCAAAGACACCGAGCAGCTCCGGGCGCAAATTCTGGAGGAACTGTCCGCACTCACGAACTTTCGGCTGAAAGCCGAAGAAACGGTTGGTGAACTGTATGGCAACCATCAAGCATTTAAGCTCGAAGAACTCTAACTATGCCGCCGCCGAAAGCTATCTCACCTTTCAGCACAACGAGTACACTGGTCTGCCCATTCTGGACGAGAAGGGCAGACCCAAGCTGCGGGATTCGTACCTGCTCGACACCCTTGAGTGCGGCGAATCCTCGTTCGCTATGGCCTGCCTGATTGCCAATCGCAAGTACGGCAAGAACGGCAGGCGGGAGGACGTGAAGACCCACCATTATATTGTGAGCTTCGACCCGAAGGACGCAGTAGAGAACGGCCTGACCATGGAGCGGGCGCAAGCCCTTGGCTTGCAGTTCTGCAGGGACAATTTCCCCGGTCATCCCGCCATCGTCTGTACCCACCCGGACGGGCACAACAGTGCCGGGAACATTCACGTCCACATCGTCATCGGCAGCTTGCGCGTCCGCACCGTGGAACGGCAGCCCTTCATGGACAAGCCGTGCGACTGGGAAGCGGGCAAGAAGCACCGCTGCACCTCTGCCATGCTCCGGCACCTCCGTGTCGCTGTCATGGAAATGTGCGAGCAAGCCGATCTGAACCAGATCAATTTGCTGGAAGCTCAAGGCGACCATGTTTCGGAGCGCGAGTATTGGGCGCAGCGGCGCGGACAACGCCGCCTCGACCATGCCAACGCCAAACTTGCCGCCGAAGGGCAGCAGCCCACCCAGACCGTCTATCAGACCGGACTGGACAAGCTGCGAAAGCAGATCTACGCTGTGCTGAACAAGACCACCACCTTCGAGGAATTTTCTGCATTGCTCATGCAGGAACACGGCATCGCCGTGAAGGAGAGCCGAGGCCGGTTGAGCTACTGCCCGCCCGGCCGGACAAAATTCATCACCGCCAAGAAACTGAGCAAGAAGCTGGAAAAGGAGCAGGTGCTGACCACCCTCTCCCAGAACATCCAGCTTGCCGCCATCATCCAGCCCAGCAGCGAGAAGAAGCCGGATAAGATCAGGAAACTGGTTGACATTCAGGCGAACGTTGCTGCGGGCAAGGGCATCGGCTATGAGCGTTGGGCGAAAAAGTTCAACCTCAAACGCTGGTCGCAAACCTTGTGTCTCCTGCAGGAGAAAAAGTTGCTCAGCGAAGATGCCCTGCACCAGCGCATTGCCGAACTGAAAACCCAGCACGACGATGCACTGGCGGTGGTCAAAGACTTGGATGCCCGCATGGTCTCCCTCAAGGAGCTGCGCGGGCATCTTGTGGTCTATCGGCAGTACAAGCCCCTTGCACAGAAGCTCCAGACTGTGCGGAATCCCGCCAAGTTCAAGGAGCAGCACCGTGCAGAGTTTGCTGTGTACGAGGCCGCTTGCGCCTATTTCAAGGCCAATGGGCTCAGGACGCTGCCGGACCTCAAAAAACTGGATGCCGAATACCAGACCCTTTCCTCGGAGAAAAACGGGTTCTACACCCGCTACAAGAAAGCGCAGATCGAACTGCGTGAACTCCGCACCGCACAACAGAACGTGGAAGCCTTCTTCCGCAAGGAGGAACGCAGCCACGCCGTACCGCAGCAGGAGGTCAAATGAACAACACTCTGACGGATCGATGTGTGAATAAACCCAACCTCACCCACGCCCCTCACCGGGCTTCGTCCTTTCGCCTGTACCCCGCCCATTGGGACGGAGGGTAGCACCTCTGTCTTTTCGGACGTAAAGAACGCCATCTCGACCCGGCAGGCAGCGGAGCTATACGGCTTCGCCGTAAACCGGAACGGCATGATGTGCTGTCCCTTCCACGGGGATAAACACCCCAGCATGAAGGTAGACAGCCGTTTCCACTGTTTCGCCTGTCAGGCGGATGGCGATGTGATCGATTTTGTCGGCAGACTTTTTCAACTTTCTCCCTATAAGGCTGTGGAAAAGTTGAAGAACGATTTCGGCATGGCACTTGCCGACGGCAAGGTGCGGCTTGCTCCCCGCAGACCGCCCACCGTCCGGCAGCAGCTGCTGGACTATTACCGCTGTCTGCAGCGTTGGCGGGTCCGATACGCACCGCAGTCACCCACAGAAGAACTTCACCCCTGCTTCCTTGAAGCGATAAAGAACCTTGACATCGTTGAATATTATCTGGACTGTTCGGTGCTCCCGGACCCGCAGACCGAAAACGAGCTACGGAAGTATTGGGAGGGATTGCATGAGCGACTGGAAAAAGAGGAACGACGATTGGCGTGATGAGGACGAACTGGAAGAAGAGGAAGAATGCGAATGCCCTTGGGTAGACAGCAAGGGCAAAGTGCGTGAAACCGCTTACTGCCAGTACCTTTTAGAGAAGCACCCCATGATGTGCCTGAAACAGAAGCTGTTCGACCAGAACGGCGAGGTAGACGAGGACGCACTGCTCTACGAAGTCCACAGCGACCTCCGTGACTTTGTGCTCGATAACCTTGCCAAGAAGGAGAAGCAGGTTCTGGACGCACTCCGTATCGAAACCTATACCCCTGAATGGAAACCCCAGCTTGACCGCATCCATCTCCAGAACGGAACCTACTTTCTGGACGAGCGGGGCTTTGTGCCGGAAAAGGAACTCTGCCTGAACCGGCTCCCCGTGGAATACCAGCCCGATGCCCCCGCACCGACCAAGTGGCTGGAATTTTTGGACGGTCTGCTCATCCCGGAGGACATTCTGACCTTGCAGGAATACCTTGGCTATCTCCTGATCCCGTCTACCAAGGCGCAGAAGATGCTGGTCATGACCGGCAAGGGCGGCGAGGGAAAATCCCGCATCGGCTTGCTGCTGAAGAAGCTGTTCGGGGAAGCCTCTCACTCCGAATCCATCCTCCGCATCGAAACGAACCGCTTTGCCAGTGCAAATCTGGAGTATAAGCTGGTCATGGTCGATGACGATCTGAACATGGTGGCTTTGCCCGAAACACGGAACATCAAGTCCATCGTCACCGCTGAAGACCGTTTGTGCATCGAGCGGAAAAACAAGCAGGCTGTCCAAGGCCTGCTGTACGTTCGTTTCATCTGCTTCGGCAATGGCAACCTTGTGGCTGCTCACGATGACAGCGACGGCTTCTGGCGTAGACAGATTCTCATCACGGTGAAAGACCGTGACCCTGCCCGGGTGGATAATCCCTTCCTCATCGAAGAGCTGTCCGAGGAGCGTCCCGGCATCCTGCTGTGGATGCTGGAGGGGTTACACCGTCTGCTGGCGAACCGCTATCAGTTCACCATCAGCGAGCGCTCCATCCAGAACCTCGAAGCAGCCATGGCGGATAGCGACAACCTGACCCAGTTCATGCAGGCAACGGCGTATGTCCGCTTCAAGCCCGACACCGAGGAACGCTCCACCTACCTCTATCGCGCCTACACCAAGTGGTGCGAGGATAATCTGGAATCACCCGTTCCGCAAAAGAAGTTCAGCCAGTTCCTGCTGAAAAATGCAGGGAAGTATGGCCTGACCTTCTCCAAGCACATCGAGGGAAAGTTCGCGTTTGTGAAGCGCAGCGCAGCAATGAAAGCCCCAGTGGGGCTTTTAAGCGACGGAGCGGTCTTGCGCAGCAAGATGGAGGGGCTTTGCCCCGACAAGTTCCGCGGCTTCCGGGGCGTATGCGTCCACCCCGCCTTTGCTGCGGCATAAAACACACGAAAAGTGAAAAACTCCCGCCCTACGCGCCCTAAAGCCATGGTTTTGACTTGTTATCGCTGTTTTCTCCGGGCGCGTATCTGCCCTTTCCGGGCGGATGCAGGGCGGCAACACGCCCTTCGGAGCGGGAGAGAAACCAGGATGCGCCCCAAGAGGGCGCGTGCATCCCAGCCATGCGCCCCATAAAATCAACACAGAAAGGTACTTTTGTGTGGTTTGGGGCGCGTAGGGCGCGTAAATTCAAGTTCTCGCACTTTTTTGGGCTGCTGCTTCGGGTCAGGAGTGGCAGGCCCTTACATATTTACCGGCCCACAAGGGTGCAGCTCAACCGGAGCTGCACCGGGTCTGGAGAAGTGCAAAGGAGACATGCCTATGACGAATGTCCGCAAAAATTCCGCTAAACTGACCCGTGAGGACTTGAAAATCGCGCCCGAATCCCCTACAATGAAATTGTCCGAAACCCCTGCCGTAGAACCTTCTGACCAGACCAGAAAAACCGTCCGACACGCCCCGCTCGTTTACCGGGTGGAGGAGATTGCCCAACTGTTGGCGATCTCCAACCGTGCTGCGTACAATCTGTGCAACACCACGAAAGACTTCAAGGTGATTCGCCTCGGTACCAGCATCCGGGTAAGCAAGCAGAGCTTTGACGATTGGTTTGCTGCGGTCTGAGGGAGGGAACATCTATGGCATCTATTATGAAACGTGGCAACACGTATTCCGTCCGATACAACTACAAAGATCATGCTGGCAAGCCCTGCAAGGGCTGGGAAACCTTCAAGACCAAGGCCGAAGCGCAGGAGCGCAAGATCACGGTGGAGAAGGAACTGCTGGACGGCACCTTCCTCGTGCCCGACACCATGACGGTCGAGGAGATGCTGTACAAGTGGATCCCCATTCAGTCCAGCAAACACAAGTGGTCTCCCAAGACCTACACCCAATCTGTGGCGATGGTGCAGAACCTCATCGTGCCGTATATCGGAAAGCGGAAGGTGCAAGACCTCCGCACCTACGACATTGAGCAGTTCTACGCCACTCTGAGCCAGACCCCTTGCGGCCAGTACGTTCACGGCGAAAAGCAGGAGCTGACGGAAAATCAGAAGAAGCGGCTGTTATCCAGCACGTCCATTCACGAAGTCCACACGCTCCTGAAGACTGCCTTTTCGTATGCCGTTGACTGGGATCTGATCCACAAGTCGCCTACTCCCCGTGAAGCCCCCAAGATCAACACCGAAGAACGCACCATCTGGGATGAGCGCACCATGTTGGCGGCGCTGCAGACCATCGAGAACCCCGCTCTGCATCTGGCTGTGCACATGAGCATGATCCTTTCCTTGCGAGAGGGTGAGATCCTCGGCTTGCAGCCGGGAGACCTCGACTTTGATGCAGCAGACGGGCGGGGAACCATCTCGGTGAACAAAGCCCTGCAGCGTGCCGACAAGGTTGCCTTGTCCAAGATCGACCCCACCCAGATCTACCACACCTTCCCGGACAGACGGGAGGGGAGTAAGTCCTCGCTGATCCTCAAGCGGACCAAGACCAAAAAGTCCAACCGCATCCTGTACATGACCAAGCCCTTGAAAGAGGAGCTTCTGGCATGGCTGGAAAAGATGAAGCAGGACGAGCAGAGCGCCCCGGAAAAGTACAGCAACTGCGGTCAGCTGTTCCGCTTACCAGACGGCTTACCCATTGCCCCGGACGTTCTGACCAAGTGGTACCGTATGTGGCGGGCAGAGCACCCGGAGTTTGAGAAGATCGTGTTCCACGGTCTGCGCCACTCCAGTGCCACCTACCAGCTGCTGCAATCTGGCGGTGACTTCAAGTCGGTGCAGGGCAACACCGGCCATGCAACCGCCACCGTCCTGATGGACACCTACGCTCACACGCAGGACAAACCCCGGTTGGAGTTGACCGAGAAGATCGAAGCCGACTTCTATTCACAGGACATCGGTTCCTCCAAATCCGGCTCTGTGCCGGTAAAAGAAAATCTGCCGGACAGCATCCAGATCACCCCGGAAGGGATGCTGAAAGTTGTCCGGCAGATGAACCCCGAGCAGCGGCGTGAGTTCACCCGCCTGCTGTTCGCCTGAAAAAAGTATGGAAAAAACGCTCACGATGCACAGAATGCAGACAATGCAAGGAAAAACACGGCTTTCCCGCCGGTGTGCAAAAAGTGTGCAAAAGTGTGCAGAGCCCCAGAAAATGGAAAATCCCACGAAGAATCTTACGATTCTTCGTGGGATTTTGGTGCGCTCGAGGGAACTCGAATCCCTGGCCCTCTGATTAAAAGTCAGATGCTCTACCGGCTGAGCTACGAGCGCATATTTCCGCAGTGAACATACTGCCGAATAATATTACCACAACTTGCGCAAAAATGCAAGGGTTCCCGGGCAAAAAGGCGCAAAAAGCTCCTGCATCGGTGTGGGCTTCCGCTTTTCATCCGCGCAGCAGATCGAAGATGCTCCGGTGTCGGCAGCGGAAGGGGCTTCATCCCGATAACTTCCTCTTTACAAACCCGGCAAGAATCGTTACAATCAAATCAAATCCGTCTGCAGTGCGCTGCGTTTTACTGCCCGGCAGTGTGCGCCCCGCCGCGCTGCACCCGCAAACTTTTTCCCGGCTTTGGCATTCTGCCGGGCCGCGCCGATACGTTTTTTGCAGGAGGTTTTTCCTATGAAGATCACTCGCCGTACTGTTCTTCGCCTGACCGGTGCCGCTGCCGCTTCACTGGCGCTTTCCAGCTGCAGTGCTTCCGGCAGTGCCATTCTGGGCAGCAATTTTTCCAGCTGGCTCCAGCAGACACTGGGCATCAGTTCTTCCGGTGCAGCTTCTTCTGCTGCATCCTCGGAGGACATGGTTGCTTCCTCGCTGGCAGCAGGCGAGCAGCCCGCTGCCAGTCTTGCCGCACTGCCCGCTTACGATGCCGACCCGCTGACCGGTGAGGCCAAGCGCAGCAATGGCCGTATCGTGGGCGTGATGGTGAACAACATCTCCAACACCTCCCGTCAGAACGCCCGTCCGCAGCGCGGTCTTTCCTCTGCCGATCTGCTGATCGAGTGCAAGGTGGAGGGCGGCATCACCCGCTTCTGCGCGGTGTTCCACGATGCCGACTCCATCCCGGAGATCGGCCCGCTGCGCTCTGGCCGCGACCAGTTCCTGCAGCTGCTGATGCCCTATCAGGCGCTGTACTACCACGACGGTGAGAGCGCCGCCTGCACCAAATTCATCAGCGTATACAACTATTCCGGCCTGAACATCGGCGGCAAGAGCTACTTTAATACTCCCACCCATCCGCATGTGGCTCACCGCGACAGCCGGGGCCGGGATGTGGCCTATGAACACACCGAGTTCACCTCCGGCAAGGAGATCCGGCAGGCCGCTTCCAACGCGGGCATCGGCCTGAAATACGATTACGACACCACCTTCTTCCGCTTTGCGGACTACCGCACCGGCGAGGAGAACGCCATGCAGGGTGCTTCCTCCGGCAAGGCGGTCAGCATCACCCACTCGGACCACTACAAGACCAGCTTCCGCTACGATCCGCAGTCCCGCACCTATAAAATGCAGATGTACAGCCGCATCTCCGGCAAATTTGAAAACACCGTGGACGAGCTGAACGCAAAGCAGCTGAGCTTTGACAACCTGCTGGTCTGCTTTGCTCCCATCGAGCGCTATTCCGGCGACTCCGGCGATGTGCAGCAGGTAAGCTACATCTCCGGCGGCGATGCCTATTATTTCAGCCGCGGCGCTGTACAGCATGTCCGCTGGGAAAAAGCTTCGCCTGAGCATCCGCTGCTGGTCTACGACAAGACCGGTGCGCAGATGCTTTTCAACCGCGGCAAGACCTATCTTGCCATCGTGGACGACGACGAGTGGTCCAACTTCAGCTATCAGTAACGAGGGAACCGCATGAAACGCATCTGGAATCTGGCCCTTGGCACGGCGGTGCTGTGCACAGCCCTGCTGTGCGGGTGTGCGCTGTCCGGCCCCACTGCCCCGGACAGTGCAGCGCCCACCGACCCGCTGACCGGGCAGGAGCTGCAGTATCCCGGCGAACGCACCGCCGCCGTGGTGATCGACAACGCCGCTTCCAGCACCACACAGTGGGGCATTGGCAGCGCATCGGTGGTGCTGGAAGCCCTGACCGAGAGCGGCCAGCCCACCAGCCTGTGCTTGGCTTATCCTTCGGTATCGGCCATGCCAACCGTCGGCCCAGTGACCCTTGGGCAGGACCTTTACTGGCGGCTGCTCAGCGGGCAGGAAGTACTGCCCATCCAGCGGGGTGCAGGGCAGTTTGCCCGCAACTATCTGGATTATTATAACCTGCGGGCCGTGGACGCGCTGGAAGTGGGCCGCAACGCCTTTTCCTGCGATGATGTCTGGAGCGGCGCGCCGCTGTGGCATACCAGCGGCGGGGAGGTCGCTTCCGTGCTGGGCAGCCTGAACCTTTCCGGCGCATTGGGCGACCATGGCAGCAGCGCTTCCTCCTCGGCCAGCACTGCCGAGGACAGCTCTGCCATTTCCGCTCTGCCCGCCCTGCTGCCGCAGGCCAAAGAGCCCCGCCTGCCGGAGCCCGGTTCCCGGGATGCCGAACAGGTGCAGATCAACTTTGCGCCCCAAAGCACCACCGGCTTTGCCTACGATGCGGCCAGCGGCACCTACGGGATGCTCCGTGCAGACGGCACCGCCCAGCTGGATGCCAACACCGGCGCGCAGGCGCAATTCGACAATCTGCTGGTCCTTTACTCCGCTTCCAGCCTGCGGGACGACGGCACCACGCTGGACTACGACCTGTCCCTTGGCGGCGGTGTCTGGCTGAACGGCAGCCAGCTGTGGCACATCACATGGACGCAGGGCACAGACTCCACCTTTGCCTTTTACGATGCCGACGGCAGGCCGCTGACCATCCGCACCGGACGCAGCTACATTGCGCTGGTCTCCAGCGTGACCGGGCAGGAGCTGACGGTATTGGATTCCGCCGGGCAGAATGTGCTGAATTGACAAAGCAAAAAAAGACCATCTGAGGCATTTTTAACTGCATCTCAGATGGTCTTTTATTCCGTTCAGGAACTCCTTCCGTCATCGCTGACGCGATGCCACTGCTCCCCTTTTTGTCACTTGCGTGACATCTGCTCCTCTCTTTGTCACCTGCGGTGACATTTCTCCCCGGCGCGGGGAGAATCTGTCCCGGCCGGGGGAAGTCTTTCTCATGGAGGGAGGCTTTGGCAATACGGCCAAGTTTTCCTTTTCGCCAGAGGCTCCCTCTCCGAGGGAGCTGTCGAGCGTATGCGAGACTGAAGGAGTTACAGATCCACCACGCTGCCGACCTCGGCAGGAGAGGTGGGCACCACGCCCAGCACGGCGCGGTCAGTGCTGCGGTTGACCGTAAAGGTCACGCTGCGGCCCGCCGCGAAATCCGGGTGATAGGTCAGTTCCAGCGTCTGCCAGTTGTCCGGCACTGCGCAGAAGCAGTGCAGCAGCGCGCCGCGGCCTGCCGTCAGGTTCAGGGTGAACACCGAAGCATCCGCCGCGTTCTCGCCGTAGAGCGGCGCAGCAAAGCTGCCGCAGCGCACCGGCTTGCCATCGCACACCGCGGTAACGCCGGTGCCCATACTGTACAGCTCACCAAGCGTGCACACCTCACGGCTCTGCAGATAGCTTGCGCCCACCGGCAGGGTGGATGCGGAGAGGTTTTCCACCGAGAGGTACACCAGCACATTGCCCATTTCCTGCGCAGGGGCATAGCCCAGCAGCTCCACGGCAGCTTTGCCGTCCAACAGGGCAGGTTCGCCTGCAAGACGCGGCTGCTGTGCCGCTGCAGGTACGCCGGTGAGCAGCGCTGCCGCAAGGCTGACCGCACCGGAGCCGGCACATTTCAGGAATGACCGGCGGGAAATGGACTGGGACATGGAACTTCCTCCTAAAATAATCGTTCCCTTATACAATAAAGGATTGCGCCGCTTCTGTCAAGGGATGGGCCGAAACTGTAACCGAATCCTTATTCAAAGGCTTCGTTCTCCTCGGTCTCAGCCTGACCGCGCAGGGTATCGGCATAGCCAAAGGGCACGATGTCGATGGCTTCCACCAGACGGTCCCGCATCCACAGCTGCACATCGGTCTGCACGGTGTAGCCGCAGCCGGGGTCTGCCATCCACTGCTCCGGGCGGCGGGTGGGCACGGCGCGCTGGCTGAGCATGCTCATGATCACGCCGCCATGGGTCACACAGGCTGCTTCGGTCACATCCATGCGGATCATATACTCAAACAGCTTCATCAGGCTTTCGGCGCAGCGGGCGTGGAACTGGTCGGTAGGCTCTGCGCCTTCGGGCACATAGCCGGAGCCGGGGGTGATCCACTTTTTAAAGTCCTCGTCGTGCACCAGCTCCTTGACCGGCTTGTTCTCAAACTTGCCAAAGCCGGCCTCCCGCAGGTCGTGCACGGTAAAGGTGTGCTTTGCATCCGGGAACAGGATGTTGGCTGTTTCCACCGCGCGCAGCAGCGGGGAGGAGAACACGGTATCCACCTGCGGATACTCGAACCGCTCTTTCAGCTCATTGAGCTGCGCGCGGCCCTCGTCGCACAGAGGGATGTCGGTGCCGCTGCCGATGTACAGGCCCTGCAGGTTGCCTGCAGTCATGCCGTGGCGGATGAGATGAAGCTTGAACGTTTTCATGGATAGTGCCTCTCTTTATCGCTGTGCGGCGGCACGGGAACGGGCGGCAAAACCCGCTGCGGAGAAAAAATCTGGCAGAAAAACGTGTCGTCTGCCAGATTTTTTGCTCTTTGGCGGCAGCTACGGCCCCGCGCACGCCACAAAATGTATGCGTTAATACCTATAGTTTAGCATAGATATGGTGTCCAGAGCAAGTCTTTTGACAAAAATGACGAAAATCAACGAAAAATATCGTCACTTTTCTTGCTTTACAAAAGGTTTTCCGTTGTGTATAATCAACCTGCTGTAAACCAAAAACAAGGATGTCCCCTTACATCGAACTTTGAGGAGCCAAAAATCATGGAATTCAACCGTATCATCAAGCTGCTGCGCAAGGAACGCGGCATCACCCAGAAGCAGGCCGCCGAGGATCTTGGCGTCTCGCAGGCGCTGCTGTCCCACTACGAAAAAGGCATCCGCGAATGCGGCCTGGACTTTGTGGTGCGCGTGGCAGACTATTATAATGTTTCCTGCGATTATCTTCTGGGCCGCAGTGCAGAGCGCAACGGCATGATGCTCTCGGCAGAAGACCTTCCGAACCCGGACAAGATGAAGGACAACATCTACCACGGCAGCGTGCTGCCCACCATGAACAAAAAGCTGATCTCCAACGGCCTGAACGTGCTGTACGCCAAGATCGGCCAGTGCCACAGCAAGGCCCTTACCACCGAGGTGAGCGCCTACCTGATGATGGCCGTAGCCAAAATGTTCCGCCTGCTGTACTCGGCCGAGCCGCACAACGCCGCCAGTATGTTCAGCATCGATCCCATCCGCTGGCGCGGCTGCTCCGATGCCGTGATGCGCATGTCCGAAGCCAATGTGGAAGCCCTGCTGGACGGACAGGATGTGAACGGCGGCGAGGGCGTAAAGGACCCGGCCTGCCTGACCATGACCACAGAAAGCCTGACCCGCGAGTTCCCGCTTTATACGCCCAGCCTGTTAAATCTGGTCAAAACCAGCGAAACACATGTGAAGGGCCTTACCCACGAAGGGTGATATTCCTGTGAAAAAGCTGTAAATTCAGCCCCCAAACCCTTGCATCTTTCGGACAGAAAGGGTATAAACAGAATAGAACATTCTGGAATACGGTTTTTCCTATCAAAAGGAGGATTTATTTTATGTCCAACTCCATTTCCCGCCGTACCTTCCTCAAGTGCACTGGCGCATCCGTTGCTGCTCTGGGCGCAGCAAGCCTGCTGGGCGGCTGCCAGCAGAATGGCAGCGCCACCATCGTGGATGTCAAGGTCGGTGATAAGGTCAGCAACTGGAACGGCCTTGGCGTTCAGCTGACCAGCCTGTTCAACATTGATACCGCACCTGCACAGGCCGGTTACGAATACATTGCTGTTCTGGTCACCGTGGTCAACCGCACCAAGAACCAGACCTTCAACATCGGCGCACAGAATCTGGCCGAGATCAATGCTGCTTATCCCGTGCCCCCGCAGGAGAACGTGGATGCAAACTTCCATGCACTGGCAGCAGCTTCTACCGATTTCTCTGCTTCCTGCGACGGCCAGAGCGTGGAGTGCGGTGCCAACATCTCGCTGTACAACTCCAACTCTCAGACCTTCTCGGATTCCACCAATCTGCCCCCGCAGGGTACCGGCTATCTGCAGCTGATGCTGATGGTCCCCAAGGGCTGGCAGCAGCTGAGCGTTACTTACATGCCCACCTTTGCAGCAGATAAGACCATGACCTTCGTCATGACCGCTGCAGACGTGACCCGCGCCTGATATGCGGCCCGCACAGGACGAAATTTCGTCGCAAAACAACGTCACAGCTCAAAATTTCATCATTTTATTTTGCCAAAAGGCATTGACATCCGGCCCGGTTTCGCCTATCTTATAGGTAATGCCGCAAGGCCGTACTGATTTGCTTTTTAAAGGAGGAACGAACATGTCCTATACATTCTCCCGCCGTGACTTTATGAAATATACCGCTCTTACCGCTGTTGCCATTGCAGGTTCCGGCATGCTGACCGGCTGCTCCAACCCGAACCGTCCTGTCGGCAAGACCGGTGACACCCTGAAGCCGGGCGACGGCATCTGTGAAGCCACGCTGAAGAGCGCCACCTATAATCGTACTACGCTCACTTGCGAGTTTGAGATCTATACCAAGGTGAGCCTGCAGGTCAACCAGCAGCATTTCCAGGTAAATGTTACCGATGCTGACAATAAGCTGCATACTTATTATCAGGGTGTCTCCGGTGTCACGATTGATTTGGTAGGTGGTTCCAACGCCAGTGTCGATGCGAAGACTACTGTGACTCCTACGCTGAAGGTTTCCGGTATTGAGAACCTTACCAGCGCATCCAAGGTTCAGGTGCTGTACATTCCGAAGATGTACGCAAACGGTAGCATCACTGATTCCTACAGTGATGTCTACGGCACTTGGGACATCACCGATGCCATCAAGGGTCCGACTCTGAACTGATTTTACTTTTGCATTAGAGACCCGCGCCATATGGTGCGGGTCTTTTTGCGTATGCGAGCCATTTGTATCCAAGTTTTGGGCGATATCATGTAAAACGCACAAAGTTTTTTAGTGGATTTATGCCTTGTGCACAGGTTTCTTTTCCGGTACAATAGGGTTATAAAAATGTGCAGGAGCATCGCAGCGATGCGGTGCTTTTTGCATTTGAGGGGCAACCCGGAAAACCTGAAAAGGAGTGCTGTTTCGATGATCAATATGGTAAAGCTTCCCACCAAAAAAAGTAACCTGTTCCTGCGCGTAGCAAAGGGCCACTTTGCTACCAGCCACAGCCATATCAACTATTACATCGATGTCACCACCCAGAAGTCCCGCCTTTCCGAGGCCAAGGCCGTGGCAAAGGAGCTGGTGGCCGCTTACCAGCACAGCACCATTGTGGACACCGTGCTCTGTCTGGACGGCACGCAGGTGATCGGCACCTGCCTTGCCAACGAGCTGACCAAGGACGGCTTTGCCAACATGAACGCCCACCAGACCATTTATGTAATCACCCCGGAGTACACCACCGGCAGCCAGATCATCCTGCGCGACAATCTGGCCCCCATGGTCAAGGGCAAGCATGTGCTCATTCTGTCCGCTTCCATCACCACCGGTTACACCGTGCAGGCCGCTGTGGAGGCCGTGAACTACTACGGCGGCACCGTGGCAGGCCTTTCCGCTATTTTTGCCACCACCCATGAGTGCATGGGCTATGAAGTCACCTCCATCTTTGACCCCGCCAGCCTGCCGGACTACGCCAGCTTTGACAGCCGCGACTGCCCCCTGTGCAAGGCCGGCCAGCACATCGATGCGCTGGTGAACAGCTTTGGCTATTCGGCGCTGTAACCCCTTTCAGTCTGCTCACTTTGTTCGCATCCAGCTCCCCCGAAAGGGGGAGCTTTCTTTGTGCTTCCCGTAAAATGCAAAAAGCTCTCCCTTTCGGGAGAGCTGGCATCGCACAGCGATAACTGAGAGGGTTATTTTTTCGGGAAGACAAAGGGCTCGTGCAGGTACACCGCCACCAGATATGCCGTCATGAAGCACCAGATGATGGGCTCGCACAGGATGACCGCATTGTACTGGAATTTCGGGATGAACACCAGCACAAAGATCACCTTGCCCACCAGCTCGATCACGCTGGAGAACAGCGGCAGCACCTTCTGGCCAAGGCTCTGCAGCGCGTAGCGGGTGCACAGCAGCACCCCCAGCACCGCATAGAACGGTGCGTTCCACAGCAGATACCGCGCACCGTTTTCCAGCACGATGGGTTCCGTGGAGCCGGAGATGAGCTGCACCATCCATTCCGCGCCAAAGCTCATCAGCACCACGGCGGCGACCATCACCACCACCGAGTACAGATACATCTGCCGCATTCCCCTGCGCACACGGTCGGGCTGGTTTGCGCCGCGGTTCTGGGAAACGAAGGTGGAACCGGCGTTCGCCATGGAGATGAGCGGCATATCCGTAAAGGCAAACAGCTTGCGGGCAGCGGTGTGCCCCGCAATGGTCAGGGTGCCAAGCCCGTTGATGCCGTACTGCAGCACCACCGAACCCGCAGACACGATGCTGCTCATCAGGCCCATGGAGATGCTCTGGCTGAACAGCTCCCAATAGAGGTGGGAGCCCACGGCGAAATGCTTTTTCTCCGGGATGAGGATGCGCACCCTTGCCAGCACGTACAGAACGCACAGCATCACCGAGATGCCCTGTGCAATGACCGTTGCCACCGCTGCGCCCCGCACGCCCATGCCAACCCCGGCAATGAACCACAGGTCCAGCCCCACGTTCAGCACCGAGCTGATGAGCAGGAACACCAGCGGCATTACGCTGTTGCCAATGGCGCGCAGCAGGCCTGCGCACAGGTTATACATAAACATGACCACAACGCCAAGGTCAATCACGATGATGTAGCTGTAGGCATCTTCCAGAATTTCTGCCGGGGTATCCAGCAGCTGCAGCAGGGCATGCAGGCCGAAAAAGCCTGCCGTTGTAATGACCAGCGAGGCGATCAGGCCAATGACGACCGACCCCACCACCGTGCGCTTGAGCAGGTCTTCGTCCTGCGCGCCGTAGGAGCGCGCTGCAACGATGGCAAGGCCATTGCCGATACCGATGCCAAAGCCGACTAAAAGCTCGTAGATCGAGCCGCAGGAGCCAATGGCGGCAAGGGCTGTATCGCCCAGCACATTGCCCACGATCATGGTATCCACCGTGTTGTAGAGCTGCTGGAACAGGTTGGAAACCAGAATGGGCAGCATGAACAGCAGCAGGCTTTTTAAAATAGGCCCGTGCATCAGGTCTACGTTCATGTTGAAGACGCTTTTCTTTTGGGGCTGCGCGTGGGTCATAGGGTTCCTCCAAAGTTCTATTTTTACCGCAAAACAACCCTCTCAGTCTCGCTGACGCTCGCCAGCTCCCCCGAAGGGGGGAGCTTTTATGCTGCGTAAAAGAAACAGCAAAACCTCCCCCTTTCGGGGGAGGTGGCAATGCGAAGCATTGACGGAGAGGGTTATCTCCAATTTTTTACAGCTCCTGCGTCTCGAAGCCGTTGCCGGTAAGCACCTGCACGCTGGTAAAGCCTGCAGCCTTGATGGCGGCGGCAGCTTCGTCAAAGCCGTAGGTCAGGCTGTTGATATCATGAGAATCAGAAGTGATGATGACCTTGCCGCCCATCTTCTGCCACTCGCCCAGCAGCCACGGGCCGGGGTAGAAGTCCTTGCGGTAGCCGCGGTACACGCCGCCGGTGTTCACTTCCAGCAGGCAGTCGTTTGCCTTTGCGGCCTGCAGGGCCTTGAGGGCAGCGGCCTTGTAGCGGGGCGACTCTTCGTCGAAGAACTCGCCGTTGGCATTCAGCTTCTTGATGAGGTCGATGTGGGCCAGAATATCCGGCTTGAGGGCGGCCACCTTTTCCACCTCGGCAAAGTAGGCTTCCACAGCGGCAAGGGGGTCTGCGTCAAAATCATCGTTGATGCAGTCCCACAGGTCCTGCGGGCGGAAATCGATCTCGTAATACTTGCCGGTGTTCTTGCCGTACAGGTGGTGTGCGCTGCCGATCCAGTAATCGTAGCCGGTGCGCTTATCCTCGCTCAGGATATCCCACTCGATGCCGCACAGGATATCCACCTTGCCCTTGTACTCGGCCTTGAGCTTTGCGATGGTGGCCTTGTACTGGGCGGTGCGGCTGGGGCTCATGCAGTATTCGCGGTCGCGCTGGGTGTAGCTATGGCCGGTGAAGCCCAGCGTGGTCAAGCCCTGCGCACACGCAGCACTTGCCATATCCTGCAAGGTATTTTTGCCATCGCACATGGTGGAGTGGCAATGGACACTGGACTTCTTATAATCTGCCATAGATAATTCACTGCATCCTTTCCTGTTTGACCTTGTGGTCAATGACGTGACGTTTTTCCAGTTCACGGGTCACATCCTCCACCGTGATGCCGGCGCTGACCATCAGCACCAGAACATGGTAGGCAAGATCGCTGATCTCGTAAACGGTCTCTTCCTTATCCTCTTTTTCGCCCGCAATGATGACCTCGGTGCACTCTTCGCCCACCTTTTTCAGGATCTTCTCCTTGCCCTTCTCGAACAGGTAGGTGGTATAGCTGCCCTCCTTGGGGCTATCCTTGCGGCCCTTGATGAGCTGGTACAGGCCCTGCCAGCTGAACTGCTTCAGCTCCGGCGAGACGTATACTTCGTTGAAGAAGCAGCTCTCGGCGCCGGTGTGGCAGGCGGGGCCGGATTTGACCACTTCCACCACCAGAGCATCGGCATCGCAGTCGGCGGTGATGGACACCACCCGCTGCACATTGCCGCTGGTCTCGCCCTTACGCCAGATCTCCTGACGGCTGCGGCTCCAGAACACAGTGCGGCCCTCGGCAATGGTGAGCGCCAGCGTCTCGGCGTTCATGTACGCGAGGGTGAGCACCTCTTTGGTGTAGTGGTCCTGCACGATGGCAGGGATCAGACCCTTTTCATCAAATTTCAGATTCATAACGGTTCTCCCTCCCCGGATGGGGATATTACTAGTTTAGCGTATTCGGTGCGCAAACGCAAGAGTTTGCGGGTTGTTTTTGCGGAAATCCAGTTTCGCGTTGCGGCTTCTCCCCGCGCCGGGGAGAAATGCCCCGGCGTTACAGCCGCATCTCCACGCCGTTTGCGTTGAGGTATTCTTTCAGGTCGCGGATGGTCAGCAGCTTCTGGTGGAAGATGCCCGCCGCAAGGCCTGCGTCGATGCCCTTGTGGTGGAACAGCTCCAGAAAGTCTTCCTTTTTGCCTGCGCCGCCGCTGGCAATGATGGGCACGTTCACCCGCGCCGCAACTGCATCCAGCATCTCAAGGTCGAAGCCGCTGCGCACGCCGTCGGTATCGATGCTGTTCAGGCAGATCTCGCCCGCGCCGTGGTCCACGCACCAGCTGATCCAGTCCAGTGCATCCCGGCCGGTGTCCTCGCGCCCGCCCTTGGCGAACACCCGGAACTGGCCGTCCACCCGCTTCACATCGGCAGAGAGCACCACGCACTGGTTGCCGTAGCGCTGTGCTGCCGCCGGGATGAGGTCGGGATTTTTGAGTGCGCCCGAGTTGACGCTGACCTTGTCCGCGCCGCACTTGAGCACCCGGTCGAAGTCTTCCAGCGTGTTGATGCCGCCGCCCACCGTGAGCGGGATAAAAATTTCGCTGGCGACGCGGGTCAGGATATCCGTGAACAGTGCCCGGCCCTCGAAACTGGCGGTGATATCGTAGAACACCAGCTCGTCGGCACCGGCAGCGTTGTACATGCGGGCCATTTCCACCGGGTCGGCCACATCCCGGATGCCTTCAAAGTTCGTGCCCTTGACCACGCGGCCATTGCGCACATCAAGGCAGGGAATAATGCGTTTGGTGATCATGTCATTTCCCCTCCGTTCACTCCTGCACCAGCTGCACGCAGCGCGCAAGGTCCAGTGCGCCGGTGTACAGGCTCTTGCCTAAAATGGCAGCGGCAGTGCCCATTTTTTTCAGTTCCAGAAGCTCTGCTTCGGACGAGATGCCGCCGCTGGCTGTAAAGGCCACGCCGGGCACCTCTTTGGCAAGCGTGCGGTACAGGCCGAGGTTCGTGCCCCTCATGGCACCGTCGCAGGCAATGTCCGTGTAGATGATGGCGGTGCATCCGGCATCTGCCAGCCGCTTGCAGAAGTCCACGCCCGGCTCGGCGCTCACTTCCTTCCAGCCATGGATGGCCACATAGCCGTCCTTTGCGTCCACGCCCACGGCAATTTTATCGCCGTATTTTTTCAGCATCCGGGCGGTAAAGGCAAAATCCGTCACCGCTACGCTGCCCAAGATGCAGCGGCCCACGCCGAGGGAGAGGTATGTTTCAATGCGTTCCTCGGTGCGGATGCCGCCGCCCACCTCAATGTATAAGCCGCCCTGTTTTGCCAGCGCGGCAATGGTATCGTAGTTGGAAAGGGTGCCGTCCTTTGCGCCGTCCAGATCGACGACGTGCAGATTTTTGGCCCCCGCTGCAAGGAACTCCCGCGCCTGTGCACAGGGATCCTCGCCGTAGACGGTCATGCGGCTGTAGTCGCCCTGCGTCAGGCGCACCACCTTGCCGCCCCGCAGGTCAATGGCTGGAAATAATTGCATTTAAATCTCCTTCAGAAACGAACCCTCTCAGGCTCGCATTCGCTCGCCAGCTCTCCCGAAGGGAGAGCTTTTTACATTTTACGGTTCACTCTTCAGAATCACTCTTTAGAAGCTCCCCCTTCGAGGAAAGACTTCCCCCGCTCCGGGGGAAGATGTCACCGTAGGTGACAAAAAGAGGAATCTGGCAACGCCGCAGGCGTTGACTGAGAGGGTTATAGCTCCGCAAACGCCTTCAAGATCCGCAGTCCGGTGTCGCCGCTCTTTTCCGGGTGGAACTGGGTGCCATACACCCTGCCCGCCCGCACCGCGCCGGTGACGGGAATGGAATAGTCGCTCACAGCCAGTGTACTCTCCGTACAGTTCTTGCCGTAGTAGCTGTGGACGTAATAGACGTATTCTCCCTCACGGATGTACTGGAACAGCGGGTCGTCCTTTACAATGTGCAAGGCGTTCCAGCCGATCTGCGGCACCTTCAGGCTCTTGTCCGCAAGGTCGGGCTCCAGCGGGCAGACTTCGCCCTTCACAAAGCCAAGGCCTTCGTGCTCACCGTACTCGTAGCTCTTTTCAAACAGCAGCTGCATACCGAGGCAGATGCCCAGCAGCGGCTTCCTTTCGGCTTCTTCTTTCATGACCGGTACAAGGCCCGTCGCCTCCAGCTTGGCCATGGCATCGGCAAAAGCACCCACGCCCGGCAGGATGAGCCGGTCGGCTTTGCAGATGGTGTCCGCGTCGGCGGTGACGACCGCTTCCAGCCCCAGCTGCTTCAGGCTGGACTTCAGGCTGAACAGGTTGCCCACGCCATAATCGATAATTGCGATCATACCAGCAGTCCTTTCGTGGAAGGAATTTCGTCCTTGTGGGCTTCGTCGATCTTCACGGCCGCGCCCAGTGCATGGCCTGCGCCCTTGAAGCAGGCCTCGAGGATGTGGTGTGTATTTTCTCCCGCAAATTGTACAAAGTGGATCGTGGCGGGCACGCTGCGGGCAAAGCCCAGCCAGAATTCCTTGACGCACTCCACGTCAAAATCGCCCACTTTTTCGGTGTTGCAACGGACGTCCCAGTTCAGGGTGCAGCGGCCCGAAAGATCGACGGCGCACAGGATCAGCGCTTCATCCATGGGCAGATAAAAGCTGCCGTAGCGCTGGATACCGCGCATATCGCCCAGCGCCCGTGCAAAGGCCTGACCCAGTGCAATGCCCACATCCTCGGTGGTGTGGTGGTAGTCCACCTGCACATCGCCGTGGCAGGTAAGCACCAGATCGAACCGGCCATGGCGGGCGAACAGCTCCAGCATGTGGTTCAGAAAGCCGCACCCGGTGTCCACCTCGTAGCGGCCGGTGCCGTCCAGATCAAGGGTCAGGTCGATCTGGGTCTCATTGGTGTTGCGTTCCAGCGAGATCATTCGGTTCGGCATGGTTCATTCCTCCATGATCTTATCCAGCGTTTCCATAAACGTCTGCATCTGTTCCGGCGTGCCAATGGTGATGCGCAGCCAGTTCTGGATGCGGGGCGCGTCAAAATGGCGCACCAGAATGCCGTTTTTCTTCAACTCTTTGTAGAGTGTTCCGCCGTCTTTCCGGTCGGTACTTGCAAACAGGAAGTTGGAGCGGCTGTCCAGCACGGCAAATCCGCGCTGTTCCAGCTGTTGTTTTGTCCATGCGCGGGTGTCCACGATGGCGGCACGGGTCCTGTCAAAATAAGCGGTATCTTCCAGCGCAGCCTGCCCGGCCTTCAGGGTCAGGCGGTTGATGTTGTAGGGGTTCAGGCTGAACTTGACTCGGTTCAGGTCGGCAATGAGCTTTGCATTGCCCATGGCAAGACCCAGACGCGCACCGGCCAGCTGCCGGGACTTGGAAAAGGTCTGCACCACCAGCAGGTTCTCATACTGGTCGATGAGGGGCACGCAGCTCTCGCCGCCAAAGTCCACATAGGCCTCGTCCACAATGACCACATTGTTCGGGTTTGCCTTTAAGATGCCCTCAATTTCCGCCCGGGGCAGTGCAATGCCGGTGGGGGCGTTGGGGTTTGCAATGACGATGGTCTGGTTCAGGCCGTAGTAGTCCTTCGGGTCAAGGGTGAAATCCTCTTTCAGCGGGATGATGTGGCTGGGAATATGCATCAGCCCACACCACACGCCGTAGCAGCCGTAGGTGATGTCGGCATAGGCCAGCGGGTGGTCTGCGTCGCAGAAGGCACGCAGGGCAAAGAAGAGGTTCTCGTCGCTGCCGTTGCCGGGCATGATCTGCTCCGGCTGCAAACCGAAGTGGGCTGCGGCCGCCTTGAGCAGGTCGGCACAGGCGGGGTCGGAGTAAAGGCGCAGCTTTTCCACCTCGTGCTCGCTCACGGCAGCGATCACCGCCGGGGAGGGCAGATAGGGGCTTTCGTTGGTGTTCAGTTTGATGTACTGCTGATCCTGCGGCTGCTCACCCGGGGTGTAGGGGGTGACAGCGGCCAGCGTGGGAGAAAGGAATTTACTCATGGTTCAAATCCTCACTTTTCATACCGGATGGTCACGCTGCGGGCGTGGGCGTGCAGACCCTCGCGCTCGGCAAAATCGGCGATGCGGGGGGCTACTTCGCCCAGCGCTTCCCGGGTGTAGTAGAGGAAGCTGGACTTCTTTACAAAGTCGTCTACGCCCAAGGGGCTGGAGAAGCGGGCGGTGCCGCTGGTGGGCAGGGTGTGGTTGGGGCCTGCAAAGTAATCGCCCAGCGCTTCCGGCACGTTGCGGCCAAGGAAGATGCTGCCTGCGTTTTTGATCTCGTTCAGCACGCCGAAGGGGTCCTCCACGCACACTTCCAGATGTTCCGGTGCAATGATGTTGCAGGCTTCAATGGCCTTGTGCAGGTCGGTGCAGAGGATGATCTTGCCGTTGTCGTCCACGCTGGCGCGGGCGATAGCGGCACGGGGCAGCTGCGGGATCTGCACCTCCAGCTCCGCCTGCACGGCCTTGGCCAGCTCCGGGCTGTCGGTGACGAGAACGGGGCTTGCCAGTTTGTCGTGCTCGGCCTGACTCAGCAGGTCTGCTGCCACCCATGCAGGGTTGCAGCCGCCGTCGGCCAGCACCAGAATTTCGCTGGGGCCGGCGATCATATCGATGCCCACCTTGCCGAACACCTTGCGCTTGGCGGTGGCAACGTAGATGTTGCCGGGGCCAACGATCTTATCCACCGCAGGGATGCTCTGGGTGCCGTAGGCGAGAGCCGCCACAGCCTGTGCGCCGCCGGTCTTGAAGATCTTGGTCACGCCTGCGGTGGCAGCGGCGGCAAGGATGACCGGGTTCACCCTGCCGTCCTTTCCGGCGGGGGTGGTCATGACGATTTCGGACACGCCTGCCACCTTTGCCGGGATCACGTCCATGAGCACGGTGGAGGGATAGGCCGCCGTGCCGCCGGGCACATAGACACCGGCCTTTTCAATGGGGGTATATTTCTGGCCCAGCACGATGCCGGGCTTGTCGTTCACCACAAAATTCTTGTGCACCTGCTGGCGGTGGAAGCTCTCGATGTTGGCGGCGGCTTCGCGCAGCGTTTCGAGGAAGTAGGGGTCCATGCCCGCAAAGGCTTCGTCGATCTCCTCCTGCGTCACCTGCAGGGCATCGATCTTCGCGCCGTCAAATTTCAGCGCATAATCTTTCAGGGCTTCATCGCCCCGGGCGCGCACATCGGCAATGATGCCGTCCACCACGTCCTCCACGTTCTTTTCCGCGCGGATGTCGCGGTTCAGGATCTCTTCGGGCCTGAGCTCGTCAAAGTGATACAGCTTGATCATTTTGCTTCCTCCTTGTTCTGCAGTTCCGCCCGCAGCTTTTCCAGCATGGTGTCCATTTCGGCGTGCTTGAACTGGTAGCTGGCCTTGTTGGCAATGAATCGGGCCGAGATGGGCATGAACTCGGTGACCACCTTCAGGCCGTTCTCCCGCAGGGTGGTGCCGGTCTCCACGATATCCACGATGACGTCCGAAAGGCCCAGAATGGGGGCCAGCTCAATGGAGCCGTTCAGCTTGATGATATCGATGTCCCGCCCCATGGATGCGTAGTAGCTCTTTGCAATGTTGACGAATTTGGTGGCCACCCGCACCGGGCGGCTGGGGTCGTCTTGGTAATCGGCCGGGGCGGCAACGCACATGCGGCATTTGCCAAGGCCGGTGTCCAGCAGCTCGTACACATCGGCAGAAGCCTCTGTGAGGATGTCCTTGCCCACGATGCCCACATCGGCGGCACCGTGCTCCACATAGATGGCAACGTCGCTGGGCTTGACGAGGAAGTAGCGGATGCCGGCCTCCGGGTTTTCCACCACCAGCTTGCGGGTGGCGTTGTAGTCCTCCGGGCAGCCGTAGCCGATGCCCGCCAGCAGGTTATACACCTTATCGCCCAGACGGCCCTTGGGCAGGGCCACGTTCAGCATCACCCTGTCGGTGCTGTTCTTCTGCACCGGCGGCAGCGGGGCGCTCAGGCGGTCCAGCTCGTCCAGATAGACCGCAAAGCCGATGGCACCGGCACCGGGGGTGAACTTCTGCATCAGCAGGTCGTAGCGGCCGCCCTTGAGCAGGGGACGGGGCAGGGCTTTCAGGTAGCCCTGAAACACAAGGCCGTTGTAGTATTCCATCTCACCGGCCAGCGTCATGTCCAGCCGGATCACGCCGCCCGCCTTTTCCAGCGGCACAGCCAGCGCTTCCAGCTCGGCCACCGCTGCGCGCATGGCATCGTTTTTGCACAGGGCTGCAGCCTTTTCCATCGTTTCGGCATAGGCACCGGAAAGATCCAGCACGCTGCACAGGGTATCGGCGGCATCGGCAAGACCGGCTGCTCCGGCTGCAGCCCGCAGCTCGTGGGCGTTTTTCTCCCGCAGCTTTTCCAGCAGCTTTGCGCGGGCGGCATCCGGCACGCCCAGCGCGTCGAACAGGCCGAACAGGTAGCCCATGTGGCTCACTTCCAGCACCCACTCGGCCCCCAGCGCATCCAGCGACCGCGCCGCCAGACACACCGCCTGCTGCACCTGTGCTTCGCCCACCGCACCCAGCATCTCAAGGCCCATCTGGCTGATCTCTTTAAAGGTGTGGCTCTCGGCGGAAGGGCGGTAGACGTTCTCGTGATAGTAGTAGCACAGGGTCTCGCTGGGGGCGGGCTGCGCCGTCTTGGCAATGGAGAGGGTCACGTCCGGCTTGAGGGCCAGCAGACGGCCATCCAGATCGGTAAAGGTGATGACCTGCTCGGACGACAAAAAGCTGCGGTTCTCCTGATACAGGCCGTACTCCTCAAACCGGCCCATATGATACTTGCGGCAGCCCGCCGCTTCGTACAAGGCGCGCAGCGCAAAGGAGGCGCGCTCCTTGGGCTGCAGGTTTGCAATGCTGAATTCCATTGTCGGTTCCCCCATTTCTTACTTGAGTTTATTTTACTTTATCTAGGTAAAGTTGTAAAGTAGGAAAGTGACGGTGTTTTCAACTCAATGATACGATTTTTCTGTGCGTTTGTACAGGGAAAAGAAGAAAAGGAGCCGTTGCATGGCGCAACAGCTCCTTTTCAGCACGCATATTTACCCCAGCAGCTCCAGCACACTGGCCTTCGGGCGGGCACCCACGGCCTGACGCACCAGCTTGCCCTGCTCAAACACCAGCAGGGTGGGGATGCTCATCACGCCGAACTGGCCGGCCAGCTCCGGCTGCTCGTCCACGTTCACCTTGCCCACCTTCACATCGGTGCGCTCCTCGGCCACCTCGTCCACAACGGGACTGAGCATGCGGCAGGGGCCGCACCAGCTGGCCCAGAAGTCCAGCAGGACAGGCTTTGCGCTCTGCAGTACCTCCTGCTCAAAATTTTCCTTCGTGATCGTAACAACTGCCATATTTCTACCTCCTGAAAGGGTTCGTTCGTGATTGTTCTTATGGCATCAGTATACCCCAAATACCAGGGTTTTTCCGTAACCGGGTCACATTGGGGCACAAAAAAGCCCGGAGCAGGAAGAAAGAATACTGCTCCGGGCAGGGAAACGCTTATTTCAGTGTTCTGTCAGCAGGGTATCAGACACCGGCCACGCAGTTCTTGCCGGCGATGTAGCCGTAGTAGACGCACAGGCTGTGGCTGATGCCGCGCATGCAGATGGGGTATTCCACTGCGTAGCGGCTGCCCTGCACATTGCCGCAGACATACAGGCCCTTGATGATGTCGCGCTTGGGGCTGGCGGGGTCCTCCTCGGTGAAGGTGTGGCAGTTCTCGTCGCTCTCCAGGCCGCCCACGCACACCAGCATGGAAGTGGTGCCCCACTGGCATGCATAGTACGGGGGATTCTCCAGCGCGAACATCCGGCTTGCGGGCTTGCCGAAGTCATCGTCGGAACCGGCCTTGGCCAGCTCGTTGTAGCGCTCGACGGAAGCCAGTGCATTATCCAGTGCATCGCCCTCAAAGCCGCACTGGGTCAGCAGGTCTTCCAGTGTATCGGCCTTGAACTGGTAAGCCTCGGCCTTTGCGCTGATCTTGGTGTACTGACGGTCGGTGTAGTTGGGGTTGGACTCATCCTCATCCTCGGGGATGATGTAGCACAGGCCGCCGTGGTTTGCGGGCATGTAGGGCACCTCTTCGCCCCACTTGGAGTCGTACAGCTGGAAGGAGGTGCACTCGGGCTGCAGCTCGATCTGGTTTTCCAGCTGCTGGCCGGGGATGCACTCGTTCATGAAACGGTCGCCGCGCTTGTTGATCTGCAGGAAGGGGGTCACGCCCATGCCGCTGCCCATGTGGTGGGTCATCGGTGCGTGGAAATCCTGCACCTTTGCGCCGATCCATGCGCCCATGCGCAGGCCGTCGCCGGTCTCCACGGTCTTGCCCTCCACGTCAACGCCCAGCATACCCATGGCACCCATGTTGGCGATCTTCTTCTCCACGATCTCGGGAGCAAAATGCTTCATGATCTTCTCGTCGCCGGAGTTGTCGCCGGTAGCCAGGATCACGCCCTTGGAAGCGTTGAGCTGGATGTACTTGTTGTCATTCTGTGCGTCGCGGATGATCACGCCGGTCACGCGGCCGTCGCTGTCCTTCAGCAGCTTGGTGCCGAAGCAGCCGAAGAAGGTCTGTGCACCGTTCTCAACGGCCTTGTTCAGGTTGGCTTCCACTATAAAGCCCTGCTGATCCTTGCGGGAAGAGCGGAACTCCATGCTGGAAGGGAAGGTGGGGAACTCTTCGTTGCGGTAATCGTAGTGCTCGGGCTGAGGCCATGCCAGCGGCACCAGAATACCCTTGTCGAACTGCTCCTGGGTCACGGCCTCACGGGTGGAGTCGCAGATGGTCAGCTCGGGGTAAGCCTCGATGAACCAGTCCATGACCTCGTGTGCATGGGAAGCCCACTTTTTCAGGATGGAGCGCTTGTTGCGGTAGGTGCACTCGCGCATCAGGCGGTCGACCACAACATCCTCGTCCACGATGTTCTCACGGCCCCAGCGCTTGTTCAGGCTGCCGTTCAGCAGGGCATACTCGCCGCTGCGGCAGTTGAAGGAAGAGCTCTTTTCCACGATGGCAACTTTTGCGCCCTCCTCGGCAGCCGCACGGGCAGCGCAGACGCCGGACAGACCGGCGCCGATGATGACCACATCAAAGTCCTGGGTCTCACTGGCCTGCACGTCCGGCTCTTCGCCCAGCCAGTCATCGCCGGTATCCCCGGCGGTATCTGCAGCAGGCTCTTCGGAAGCAACGCCCATAGCCTGCTCGATGCAGCTGGCGGCAGCCTTCTTGACCGCGTTGGTGGTGACGGTGGCGCCGGAAACATTGTCGATCTCAGCGTTCTGTGCCGCCATGATGGCATCCTGCAGGGTGGGAGCAGCCACGCCGCCGATGCTCTCGGTCTCGTTGGAAGCATCGATGACCACCTCGGTGATGGCGGTCTCGCTGAAGGTCATGGTCACCTTCACCTCACCGATGCCGGTGGCCGTGCCGGTGTAGGTACCGGCGGTGTAGATGGCCTCGCCGGTAGCGGCGGTGCTGGAAGAAGCTGCGGAGTTGCAGGCAGCCAGTGCACCGGCGGTGACACCGCTCATGGCGGCAGCGGCGGCGACCTTCAAAAAGCCTTTGCGGGAGATCTTTTCCATTTGGATTTCCTCTTTCTTCTCATCAATTTCTCTTCGTCTCTGCGGGAGTTTTTCCCGCGCCGCACTTAGTATAAAATATAACGAAGTAAAAGGGAAACAAAAAAATTTTGTCATCCTAATAAAAAGTGTTTATAACTGTCTCCCACCATGCTATACTGAGAGCAGACGGATCTTCCCCTGCACAGAAAGGAGCTTTTTTCGGATGAACGACCACCAGCTGCTGTGTTTTCTCACCGTGAGCCGGACCCTGAATTTTACCACAGCCGCCCGGGAGCTGTACTGCACCCAGCCCGCCCTCAGCTACCAGATCCGCAGTCTGGAAAAGGAGCTGGATCTGGCCCTGTTTGAGCGCAGCACCACCCGCGTGGCGCTGACCGAAGCAGGCCGGGCCTTTGTGCCGCAGGCGGAGGGGATCTATCGCAGCATCCTGAACGCCCGCACCGCACTGAAGGGCTTTGCCCGGCGGCGCACACTGACCCTGCGCCTGCCGCCGGTGCTGCTGCAGCGGGATCCCATTTATCCCATCCTGATGGCACGGCTGCACGCCGCGCTGCCGGGATATGAGTTTGCGGTGGACACTCGGCCCGTGTCACGCAACCCCCACGAAATGCTCTGCAGCGAGGCAGACGCAGCCCTCTATCTGCCCTTTGGGCCGCTGCAGCCGGAGATCGAGCGCACCCCCATCCTGCACAACACCTTTTACCTGATCGTATCGCCGGAGCACCCGCTCACAGGGCGCAGCACTCTGGCGCTGGCCGATCTTGCCGGGCAGCAGCTGTTTTATGAGCCGCTGTATCAGGAAATGGTGGATCTTGCCGTTGTTCAGCCCGGCCTGCCGTTTTCCGCACCAAGCTGGCACATGGTGGAAAACTACGAGTGTGTTTACAACGATCTGCTTGCCGGGCGCGGCATGTTTTTGTGCCCGATGAAATACCCGGCCTTTCCGGCGGCATGGTACCTGCCGCTGCAGCTGCCGTTGCCGGACACCTGTCTGCTGACCCTGCGGGACGACCCGCGCCCCGAGATTCAACGGCTGCGGGAGGTTTTCACCGCTGTATACGCCAGTCATGCAAAGCTGCTGGGAGAAGAATGAACGCAAAAAGGGGCTGCTGCACATTCTTTTGAACGAACGTGCAGCAGCCCTTCAGCTCTTATAATATTCCGGCCAGCTTTATTTGCCCAGCATTTCGTGGGCAGTCTTGCAGATGGTGGCAGCATCCAGACCGTAGAACTTCAGCAGATCCCATGCCGGGCCGGAGCAGCCGAACACGTCCTGCACGCCTACGCGGCGCACCGGAGTGGGCAGCTTTTCGCTCAGCACGGCGCAGACGGCCTCGCCCAGACCGCCGATGACGTTGTGCTCCTCGGCGGTGATGACCTTGCCGCACTCCTTTGCAGCCTTGAGGACGATCTCCTCGTCCAGAGGCTTGATGGTGTGGATGTTGATGACCCGGGCATGGATGCCCTCAGCGGCCAGCTGCTCCGCAGCCATGCGGGCTTCGTTGACCATCAGGCCGGTGGCGATGATGGCAATGTCGCTGCCCTCAGTGATCTGCTCACCCTTGCCGATCTCGAAGTGATAGTTCTCGGCATCGTGGAACACAGGCACAGCCAAACGGCCAAAGCGCAGATAGACGGGGCCTTCCATTGCGTAGGCAGCACGCACAGCGGCGCGGGCCTCCACATCGTCTGCCGGGCAGATCACGGTCATGCCGGGGATGCTGCGCATGAGGGCAAAGTCCTCGCAGCACTGATGGGAAGCGCCGTCCTCGCCCACCGAGATGCCGCCGTGGGTGGCACCGATCTTCACGTTCAGGTGGGGATAGCCAATGGAGTTGCGCACCTGCTCAAAGGCACGGCCGGCGGCGAACATGGCAAAGCTGGAAACAAAGGGCACGTAGCCCATGGTGGACAGGCCCGCGGCCACGCCCATCATGTTGCCCTCGGCAATGCCGCAGTCAAAATGACGATCCGGGTAAGCCTTGCGGAACATACCGGTCTTGGTGGCAGCAGCAAGGTCTGCGTCCAGCACCACCAGATCTTCGTGGCCTTCGGCGGCCAGCTCCTTCAGGGTGTTGCCGTAGCTTTCACGGGTAGCGATCTTCTTCACATCTGCCATCTTAGTTTTCCTCCTGCTCCAGCGCGGCGTATGCGGCGTTCAGTTCCTCAATTGCGATCTTGTACTCGTCATCGTTGGGGCCCTTGCCGTGCCAGTCCACAGAGTTGGTCATATAGGAAACGCCCTTGCCCTTTGTGGTGTCCATGATGATGCAGGTGGGCTTTACAGTCTCTGCATGGAACGCCTGCATGGCGGCTTCGATCTGGTCGTAGTCGTGGCCGTCGATGGTGACAACATTGAAGTTGAAGGCCTTCAGCTTCTCTTCCAGCGGGGCGCTGTTCATCACGGTCTCGGTGGTGCCGTCGATCTGCAGGTGGTTGCGGTCCAGCACAACGCACAGGTTGGAAAGGCCATAGTGTGCGGCAAACATGAAAGCTTCCCAGCACTCGCCCTCTTCCACCTCGCCGTCGCCCACGATGGTGTAGACGTTGATGGGCTTGCCGGCGTGCTTGGCACCCAGTGCCATGCCGCAGGCGGCAGAGATGCCCTGACCCAGACTGCCGGTGGACATATCCACGCCCGGGGTCTCGTTCATGTTGGGGTGGCCCTGCAGATAGCTGCCGATCTTACGCAGGGTCTTAAGGTCTTCCACCGGGAAATAGCCGCGCTCTGCCAGCGCTGCATACAGTGCCGGTGCTGCATGGCCCTTGGACAGCACCAGACGGTCGCGGTCGGCCATCTTGGGGTCCTTCGGGTCAATGTTCATTTCCACGAAATAGAGGTAGCTCAGCAGCTCGGCGATATCCAGACTGCCGCCCGGATGACCGCACTTTGCGCTGTGCGTGCCCTCGATCACGCCCATGCGGATGTGGCAGGCGTGCTTGGCCAGAGTAAGTTTTTCTGCATTTGTCATGATGGTCCTCCCGTATGAACCTCAGATTTGCACATGTTCAAAAAAGCCTTTCGTCAGCGCCGGTGCAGTCCTGCTGCCCGCAGCGCGCTCTTTTTCAAGTTTATATTAGCTATTCTATGCAAAAAGGTCAAGCTTCTTCATGCAAAATGTACACACGCGGGGAAATATTCATGGAAATTTCCCGCTTTTTGGTCAAATTGCAGGCTTTTTGCCGTATCTTGACAAAGCCAGAGGCATCTGCTATATTATTCACAGATTCCGGCAGGAAGCCGGATGCGCAGGCAGAAGCCTGTTTTCTCCATTTGTGCGGAGCATCTGCTCCATCTGCGCGTTGTGCATGTGCGCGGCGCGGCGGGCCGGTCCAGGCCCTGCCATCTTATTTTTTACAGACGCCACGAAGGGGTCTGCCTTTGGCTTGTAAGCCGGGCAGGCCCCTTTTTTATCTGGCAAAAGGAGGAAACTTTTTATGAAAACCAACCCCCGTTCCACCACCCGCAGCCTTGTGCTGGCTGCACTGTTCCTTGCACTGGCCTTTGTGCTGCCCATGATCACCGGCCATGTGCCGCAGGTGGGCAACATGCTGTGCCCGATGCACTTTCCCATTCTGCTGTGCGGCTTTGTGCTGGGCGGCCCATGGGGCCTTGCCGTGGGCTTTATTGCTCCGCTGGTGCGGTCGGTGCTGTTCGGCATGCCGCCCATGTTCCCCATCGCCATCTCCATGGCCTTTGAGCTGGCCGCTTACGGCCTTGTGTCCGGCGTGCTCTGGCGCAAGGTGAAGCACACCGTTCCCATGATGTACGCTTCTCTCGTCACCGCCATGGTGGCAGGCCGTTTGGTCTGGGGTGCAGTACGCTTTGTGCTGGCCGGCCTGACCGGTTCCAGCTTCCCGTTCAGCGCGTTTTTGTCCGGTGCGCTGCTCACCGCCGTGCCGGGCATCGTGGCTCAGCTGGTGCTCATCCCGCTGATTCTGATTGCTCTGCAGAAGGCAAAGTTCATGGATTGACTTACTATTTAGGCTGCCCTCCGCTTTGCTCTGGGCATAAACAGCGGAAATTTTATTTTTATTATTACAGAAGAGCAGCGGCTGCGGCCGCTACTCTTCTGTTTTTTCACGAGAGGGGCCGTAATGAAAACGCCCTGCTGCCCGTTACATCTTTTCCCGTAAAAAGCGAAAGGGCTGTTGCCAAGAACTCCCTCAGTCACGGCTTCGCCGCGCCAGCTCCCTCACGGAGGGAGCCTGACATGACGGTAAGCTGTGAAGCCTCCCTCATTGAGGGAGGTGGCATCGCGTAAGCGATGTCGGAAGGAGTTTGGCAACAGCCCTTTTCTATATTTTTAAATTTTTCAGTTCTTCTTACCGGTCAGGAACTCCGGCAGGGACTTGCCCTGCTTACGCCACTGATGATACTCGGCGGTGGCAGCGAACTCCACGTCACCGGCAGAATTCAGGGCAGTCTCAACAGAGTCCTGCACCACGCCGATGATGAAGCCGACACCCACCATCTGCATGGCGACATCGTTGGAGATGCCGAACAGGGAGCAGGCCATGGGGATCAGCAGCAGGGAACCGCCGGCCACGCCGGAAGCACCGCAGGCACCCAGAGCGCTCATAGCGCTCAGCACGATGGCTGCAGGCAGAGACACCTGAATGCCCAAGGTGTTAGCAGCGGCCAGCGTCATGATGGTGATGGTGATGGCGGCACCGTCCATGTTGATGGTGGCGCCCAGCGGGATGGAGACGGAGTACATATCCTTGTCCAGACCCAGCTTTTCGCACAGGGCCATGTTCACGGGGATGTTGGCGGCGGAGCTGCGGGTGAAGAAGGCGGTCAGGCCGGACTCACGCAGGCAGCGGAACACCAGCGGATAGGGGTTGCAGCCCAGATAGATAAACATGATGAAGGGGGAGACGATGAGGGCCATGAACAGCATGGTGCCCACCAGCAGAGCCAGCAGCTTGCCGTACTGGGTAAAGATGGCAAGGCCGTTGCCGGAAACATTGGTGTAGACCAGACCCATGATGCCGAAGGGTGCCAGATTGATGATCCAGCGCACGATCTGAGAGACCGCATCGGCGGTGTTTGCCATAAAGGTCTTGGTGGTGTCAGAGCCGATCTTCTTCATGGCCACGCCGAACATGCAGGCCCAGAACAGGATGCCGATGTAGTTGCCGCTCATGATGGCACTGACGGGGTTTGCCACAAAGTTGGTGAGCAGAGTGCCCATCACTTCGCCCAGACCCTGCGGCACCACGTCCGACTGGGCAGCGTCTGCCAGCACGACCGTGACCGGGAACATAAAGCTGGTCGCCACTGCGATGGCCGCAGCCAGAAAGGTGGTGAGCATGTACAGCCAGATGACCGTGCCGAAGCGGCGGTCCAGCTTGGAAGAGCCCTGTGCCAGAGCACTTGCCACGATCACGAACACCAGCACCGGGGCGATGCCCTTCAGTGCGCCAACGAACAGGTTGCCCAGTTCACCCACCCAGCCTGCACCGGGGGCCACCAGAGCCAGCACCGCACCGATGAACAGGCCGATCAGAATGCGAACGATCAGACTGATGCCGTTGTAGCGGGCAACTGCCTTATTCAACGTTTTCATATAGACACTCCTCTTTCCTATTGTACGCCAATGGCGTACAGTTTCCTGTCTCTTACACAAGGACGGGTGTTATTATAGCACATACGGCAGAGAAATGAAAGCGTTTTCAGACATTTTTCGTTCACAAATTTGCATTCAGGTCGGTGCCCATGGGGTTTTTCCGTCGATCTGTATTTGTAGCGAGGACAGATTTAACCGTTCGCGGCTTTGTTCTCTCCGTCACCGTCGAGCGGCGCAGGGCAGAGCGAGCGGGGGCAAACAAAAAAGCCTGCGTGCGCAGTCCTGCATGGCAGGCTCTGCATCCGCAGACCGGGGCTCTTTGGGGGTGTATTCTGTTTCAACCCAGCGGCTGGGTGGGGGCAAGCTTCTGGTAGGCAAAGCGGGGCGAGCCGTCTGCCACATGGATGACACCGCAGCGGGTAAAGCCGTTCTTTTCCAGCAGATGCTGCATGATCTTGTTGTCGGCGTGGGTATCGGCACGCAGGCTCTGGCAGTGCTCCATGCTCCAGTCCAGCACGGCCTTGCCCACGCCCTTGTGCTTTCCGGCCGATGCCAGACGGTGCACCGTGCCATAGGGCAGGGTATCGTCCAGCCACTGGCCGTCCTCAATGGCAGCGTAGGTGGGGTCTGCCCCCAGAATAAATGCAAACACGGCCTCGATCTGGCCGTTGACCACATAGAGGAACAACCGGTTCGAGTCGATATCCTCCTCCAGCAGTTCCTGCGGCGGGAAATTATCCCCCCACTGGGTCGGGTTGCCAGATGCCTTCATGACTGCACGTGCATGGGCGTAGATCTTCAGGATCTGGGGCAGATCCCCTCTCACTGCTCCACGAAACATTCATTCCACCTCGTCTTTTCTGCGCTGCGCTCGGTCCGGCACAGCACTTTGAGAATTGTTCTTATTGTACTACAAATTACCATAAAAATCCAGTTCCCGCACCAAAGTACCTTAAAATGCTCCAAAACGGCAAAAAGCAGGGGCTGCTGCACTTTCGGCTAAAACGATGTGCAGCAGTCCCTGCTTTTAGAGCAAGTACCTTATGCGCTGGCGCGGCCATGGCCGGTGCGCACCAGCCGGTATTCCCGCGGGCTGAGACCATACCGCTCGTGGAACAGGCGGTAGAAATAGCTGGTGTTCTCGTAGCCCACCAGAGAAATGATCTGCTGGATGTTCATGTCGCTGCGGCGCAGCATGCGGGCAGCGGTCTCCATACGGTGCTTTTGCAGCAATTCCTTATAGGTGCGTCCGGTCTGGGCACGCACGCACTCGCTGACATATGCCAGCGAAACGCCGTACTCCCGTGCCACGTTGGAAAGGCTTGCTTCGCGGTAATTCTGGGTGATCTCTTTGAGTGCCGCCTGCACCAGTGCTTCGCGGCTGACCGTTCCGGCCCTGACTTCCGGCAGGATAGGATTCGTCTGTGTCATCTGCGTTTCCTCCGTAAAGGGTGCGGCGGGCGGGGACTGGGGGATGTCGGCCCCCCGCCGCACAGGGAATGGCGGCTCCTGCCGCCCTACACCTCAGATACGAACCGACGCACCGGAATATTGCAGAAAGCTAAAAAATTTTTAGTCAATTTTCGTCCTGCAGAAAAAGACCGCTTCCGCACCGGGCAGAAACGGCCTTTTTCAGGAGAAATAAAGAAAACACGAACCCTCAAAAATGAGGAAGGGAAATGCTCAGAACATGCTCTCGTCCTTATAGCGGCCGGTGCGCACGAACTGCACCCACTCGGCCACATTCACGGCGTGGTCGCCGATGCGCTCCAGATACTTAATGACCATCAGCAGGTCCAGCGCTGCGTCCACCTTGCCGGGGTCTTCGGCGATCTCCTGCGCCAGCTGATGCTTGATGGCATTGAAGTCGTAATCCACCTCGTCGTCTGCGGCGATCACCCTGCGGGCGGCATTTTCGTTCTCTGCCGTCAGGGCATCGAGGGCATCCAGGATCATCTGGTGGGCCTTTTTGCCCATGGCAATGGCCTGACTTACCGCCGGGTCGCCCTCTTTGCGGACGGTGACAAGGTGGGGGATGATCTCGGCGATGTCGGCGGCATGGTCGCCGATGCGCTCAATATCCGTGACCACCTTCATGGCAGTGGAGATGCGGCGCAGATCGCCTGCCACCGGCTGCTGACGCAGCAGCAACGTCATGCAGCGGTGCTCGATATCCCGCTCCATATTGTTGATGCGGGCATCCTCCTTCACGATGGCCGCAGCCGCATCGGCATCAGCAACGCAGAGCGCTTCCAGAGCGTTCTCCACGGCATCGGCAGAGTTGCGGCCCATTTCGGTCAGCGAATTTTTCAGCGATTCCAGATCGGTGTCGTACTGTTTACGGATACTCATAGCTGTTTCCTCCTTTAACCGAACCGACCGGAAATGTAGTCCTCGGTGCGTTTATCCTGCGGTGCGCTGAAGATCTGCGCCGTGGGGCCCACTTCCACCAGCTCGCCCAGCAGGAAGAAGGCGGTGCGGTCGCTGATACGGGCCGCCTGCTGCATGTTGTGGGTAACGATGACCACCGTGTAGTTCTTCTTCAGCTCACTCATCAGCTCCTCCACCTTCATGGTGGAGCCGGGGTCCAGAGCACTGGTGGGCTCGTCCATCAGCAGCACTTCGGGCTTCACTGCCAGTGCGCGTGCGATGCACAGACGCTGCTGCTGGCCGCCGGAAAGGCCCAGCGCGCTCTTTTTCAGGCGGTCCTTCACCTCGTCCCACAGGGCCGCGCCCCGCAGAGAGCTTTCCACCAGCTCGTCCAGCTCAGCCTTATTGCGCACGCCGTGCAGCTTGGGGCCGTAGGTGATATTGTCGTAAATGCTCATGGGGAAGGGATTGGCCTTCTGGAACACCATGCCCACCCGGCGGCGCAGGTCTGTAAGCTGCATTTCCCGGGCAAAGATGTCCTCGCCCTTCAGCCGCACATCGCCCTCGATGCGCACATTCGGCACAAGGTCGTTCATGCGGTTGAGGGTCTTTAAAAAGGTGGACTTGCCGCAGCCGGAAGGGCCGATGAGAGCGGTGATCTCCCGCTCGCCCACGTCCAGCGAAATGCCTTTCAGCGCCTTGAAGTCGCCGTACCAGAGGTTCAGGTCTTTTGCCGATATCACCGGCACATTCGTGTTTTCCATAGAGTACCTCATTGTTGAATTTCAACAGGAAGTTTACCGTTTCGACCCTTCCCGTGAAAAGGTAGATTTGAAAAATCCGCAGATTTTTCAAATCTACGAAATTAAAAATAATTTTTCCGCGATTCATGGCCAGAGCGAATGCGGAGGCCATTTTGAACAGTAAAATCAAATTTTACTGTTTCTGTTTCAGCTTGGTCTTTGCCAGCCGCGCCGCAAGGTTGATGGCCAGCACCAGCACCAGCAGCACCGCACCGATGCCCCATGCGGAAGCGAAATCGCCGTCCTCAAAGGCACGCAGGTACAGCAGCACCGACAGGGTGGCACCGTTGGAGGTGTAGGCTTTGGCCACGCCCTTGGCAATGACCTCTGCGGCACCGGCGGTGAAAAGCAGGGCGGCACTTTCGCCCACGATGCGGCCCACAGCCAGAATGCAGCCGGTCACGATGCCGTCGATGCTGCAGGGCAGCACGATGGTGCGGATGATGTGCCACTTGCCTGCACCCAAGCCCATGGCACCCTCACGGTAGCCCTGCGGCACCGTCTTGAGGGATTCCTGCGTGGTGCGGATGATGGTGGGCAGGTTCATGACCACCAGCGTGAGTGAACCGGACAGCAGACAGGTCTGGAAGCCCAGCGCCTGACTGAACACCAGCATGCCCACCAGACCGTAGATGATGCTGGGGATGCCCGCCAGCGTTTCGTTGGTGAACTCAATGACCTCGATGAGCCGTCGGTTGGAGGCATACTCGGTCAGGTAGACCGCCGCGCCCACGCCCAGAGGCAGTACGATCAGTAATGTCAGCACAATGACATACAGTGTGTTGAGGATGGCAGGCAGGATGCCGTCGGTCTTTTTCAGCACACTGGCAGTGGTAGAAAGGAACTTCCAGCTGATGTGGGGGATGCCCCGCACCAGCACCATGCCGATGATACCGGCCACCAGAACCATCACCAGAACGGCACTGGCCCAGACCAGTGCGGTCATGACCCGGTTCCACATCTGACGGGAAGGCGAAAGGCCCTTATTCATCGCGGCTTCCTCCCTTCAGCACAACGTTCAGCACAACATTGATGATCATGATAAAGACGAACAGCACCAGCGCGATGCTGAACAGCGCCTGCCGCTGCAGACCGCCGGCATAGCTCATCTCCTTGGCGATGGCGGTGGTCAGGAAGGTGACGCTGCGGAAGGGACTGTCCGGCATGTTGGGGCTGTTGCCTGCCACCATCATCACCGCCATGGCCTCGCCGATGGCACGGCCGATGCCCAGCACAATGCCTGCGGCAATGCCGCTTTTGGCTGCCGGAATGCTGATCTTGAACCATGTTTCGGTGTCGGTGGCACCCAGTGCCAGACTGCCCTGCTCATACTCCGGCGGCACGGCGTTCAGTGCCGTGACCGACACGGACACGATGCTGGGCAAAATCATGATGGAAAGCACCACGATAGCGCTCAGCAGGCAGGCACCGGAAGCCTTGCCGAAGGTCTTTGCCACGGCAGGCACCAGCACCTGCATGCCCAGCAGGCCGAACACCACGCTGGGGATGCCGGACAGCAGCTCGATGGCAGTAACCACCACGGTGCGCAGCTTGGGGTCGGCGGCCTTGGAGAGGAACACCGCCGTCAGCAGGCCGATGGGCACACCGATGATGGCAGCGCCCAGCGTGCCGTAGATGCTGGAAAGGATGAACGGCAGGATGCCGAACAGCGGCTGGGCTGCCGTGGAGGCCCACTTTGTGCCGAACAGAAATTGGAACAGACCGATCTTGTGGATGGCCGGCACGCCGGAGATCACCATGTACACCGAGATGAGCACCACGCAGCCCACCGCCAGCATACCGCACAGGAAGAAGATGAAGTTCATCACCGCTTCCAGCCATTCGGCGGGGGTGCGGGGCAGCCGCACCCGGCTCAGATAGGATTTTTTGTTCATAGCTGAAATCCTTTATAAAAGCCGCGTCGGCCCGCAGAAACGGCAGCCCGACGCGGCGGGGTATTTTGTGAACGGCCTTGCCCTCTAACCGTTACTCGTTCACCGGCACAGCGCCTGCGGTGCGGATGAGGTCGGCAGCGTCCTTGCTGGTGGCAAAGTCCACAAAGGCCTGTGCCTGCTCAGACAGGGTCACGCTCTTGTTGGTGACGAACACGAAGGGACGCTGGATCTTGTAGCTGCCGTCCTTGACGGTATCCTCGCTGCACTCCACACCCTCCACAGTGACCATGGCGACGGTGTCGCCCACAGCGGACAGGGAAGCGTAGCCGATGGCCAGAGGATTGGCCTCCACAGCGCTGATGACTGCGCCGGTAGCGGTCAGCTCCTGTGCGTACTTGCAGCTGTCCTTCACGTCCACGATGCTCTCAAAGCCATCGCGGGTGCCGGAACCGGCCTCGCGGCCCACCAGAACGATCTCGCCGTCGTCGCCGCCCACATCCTTCCAGTTGGTGATCTCGCCGGTGAACATCTGCTTCAGCTGGTCCACGGTCAAGTCTGCCACCTTGCTGGCCTTGTTGACAACGATGGCGATGCCGTCCAGAGCCACGGTGGTGCCGTCCACGTCGTTCTTCTCGTCGTCCTTCAGGGCGCGGGAGGACAGGCCGATGTCCAGCGTCTTATCGGTAGCACCGGTGATGCCTGCGCCGGAACCGGTGGGGTCGTAGCTGACGGTGACACCCGGCTCCACCTCGGCAAAGCCCTCGGTCAGGGCAGCGATGACGTTCTTCATAGAGGTAGAACCGCCGGTAGCCACATTGCCGGACAGGGTGCCTGCAGCGGTCTCAGCAGCGGCAGAAGAAGAGGTGGACTCCGCAGCAGAGGATGCCACAGTGGAAGAGGCTGCGCCGCCGCAGGCGGTCAGAGCCATAGCCGCAGCAGCAGCGCCGCAGACAGTGATAAACGAACGACGAGTGATCTTTTTCATAACCCTTTTCCTCCAATAAATGCCGGAACGCCGTTCCGGCCGATGTTTTCTTGTGTTTTCCTTGGGAACGGCCTAATTGTACCGCACCGCCGTGCGCGCTGCGACCATGTACGCGCAAAATGGAGGTAAAGCTTTTGCACAGGCTCCGGCGGCTGTGTCAAGCCTGCGTAAAGCCGGCATGAAAAACCTGCACTCAGATTTTACAAACAGGATAAATATGCCGAAAATGCCATTTTCTGGCTGGGCAAAGTGACAAAAAAAAGAAGGCGCCCTCCATGGAGCGCCTTCTTTTTTGATCGCTGTCTAACGTGATCTGCGTTTAAAATCACCCTGCGGGCGTCGGGTCTGTATTCAGCACAAGGAATGTTTTATCCTTTTGTACGATATACAGCTTTCCCTCTACATTGTTGAGCTTGACCGTTACCTCCACCGGGGTTCCGGCGGCGATCTTCTCATAGGCTTCCTCTGTCGGGATCGTCATTTCGACATCGACGGTCGCCTTGCTCATGAACCAGTTCAGGCCTGCAAAATTCGACATCGCAAGCTTGCCGGTCGGTTTGACCGTACTCAGAGAAGCCGTGCCGATCTTACCCGTAAACATTCCTGCACAGGACAGTTCCTGGAATGTGCCTCCCGCATTCTTATTAAATGTAATATCTGCCTTTGCCGTGATCTTATACGAAGAGCTGCCGGTGCCATATTCTTCTGCACGCGTATTCGCACTGTACAGTTTCACCGTATATGCTCCCAGCTTCACCTCATCGGTCGCAGCACTTCCACCGCCGCAGCCGACCAGCACGCCGGACAAAGAGATTGCTGCAGCCGCAGCTGCTGCGCTCTTCATAAAGGTACGCCGGGTCATTTTTTCTGCCATAATATTGCCCTCCTCTAAAAGCGTTTTGCTGTGCTTTTAGCGTACCACTTTTGGGGAGTCTGTCAACAAAAATATGACAAAAAGGCGCTCTGTACACATAATTTGCACAGAGCGCCTTCTGCTCAGCAGTATTTTGTTCCGTCCGGGCAGTAGAACTGCACGTACTTCTGCCACTCGGTCTCGCTGATGGTGCGGCGGTAGCAGTCCACCAGGGCATCCACGGCCTGCCGGTCCGCAAAGGTACCGGCACCCGGGCAGTCCAGCACCAGAATGCGGAACCATGCATCAAACAGGTGCTCGGTGAAGCCGGTGTCCCGCGCGCCGCACCGGGAGTAAAAGCCCAGCCGCCGCACAGCCATAGCTTCGTCCTCTGCCTTATCCGGGCATTCGGCCTCAATGAGGATGGCCTGCGCACCGCGCTCGTGCTGCGGCAGGTCGGCCAGCAGCTGCGCGCCCAGCCCTGCAGAACGGTATTCCGGCAGCACGGCAAAGTAATCCAGCTGGCTCACCCTGCTGCCTGCCGGGCGCACCATGAGCAGGTACGCCGCCAGTGTTTCGCCGTCGAACACGCCCCATGTGTGGGCTGTGCCGTCCGCTTCGCTGTTCAGGATCATGCTCAGGGGCTTTAGCTCCGTGGGCGGAAAGTCCCGCCGCATTTCGTCCAGATAGACCCGCGTCAGTTCTTTTTCGTTCAGTTTCCGCCAGCTGTACACTTTGCTCATGGTTTTTCCTCCCGTATCTGCCTTTTGAACCAGTATAGCACACTCCGCGCGGGAACGCAAAAAGCCGCCGGGAGCGGCAGGTTCTGCCCTTCTCCCGGCGGCTTTTATGGGAATGCAGGAGCAACCAGTCTCCCGCACAAACTCCGTTCAGAATGCTGTGTGCGTTACAGCATCTTCTTCAGCTCGTCGTACACGAACTGAACCTTGGTGCCGATGATCACCTGGCAAGCGTTCTTGCTGGGGCGGATGACACCGGCAGCACCAGCGGCCTTGACAGCCTTCTCGTCCACCTTGGCGTTATCCTTGACCTCAAAGCGCAGACGGGTTGCGCAGTAACCAACTTCCTTCACGTTCTCCTTGCCGCCGACAGCAGCCAGAACAGCGGAAGCAACTTCGGTGTAGTTGTTGTTTGCCAGAACGACCTTCTTCTCGGCCTCTTCGTCCTCGTCCTCACGGCCGGGGGTCTTCAGGTCGAACTTGGTGATGGCAAAGTAGAACACTGCGTAGAACACCACGAAGGCTGCGATGCCCAGAGGAATGATCATCCAAGTCTTGGCAGCTGCGGGCAGGGAAGCGGAGAACACCAGGTCGGTGGCACCTGCGGAGAAGCAGAAGCCGGCACGGAAACCGGAGTAGTAGGTGATGACGGTAAAGATGCCGTACAGGGCTGCGTACACAACGTACAGCGGGAAGCACAGGAACATGAAGCCGAACTCGAAGGGCTCGGTAACGCCGCAGACGAAGGCGCAGATTGCAGCGGACAGAACCAGGCCGATGGCAGCCTTCTTGTTCTTAGCGGTCTTGACCATAGCCAGAGCAGCGCCCAGGACACCGAACATCATGCAGGGGAAGAAGCCGGACATGTACATACCAAGGCTCCAGCCCACATCAGCAGAGGTCTCGCCAGCCCAGAAGTGGCTCAGGTCGCCCAGACCGATGGTGTCGAACCAGAACACGTTGTTCAGAGCGTGGTGCAGACCGGTGGGGATGAGCAGACGGTTCAGGAAGGCGTAGATGCCGGCGCCGATGCCGCCCATGCCAGCGATGCCGTTGCCGATTGCGACCAGAGCGTCGAAGATGACGGGCCAGACGAACAGCAGAACAACGGACACCAGAATGGAGATCAGACCGGTAGCGATTGCAACGAAGCGCTTGCCGGAGAAGAATGCCAGCCAGTCAGGCAGCTGGATATCCTTGAACTTGTTGTAGCAGGCAGCGCCCACAACAGCGGCCAGAATGCCGATGAAGGAGTTGCCGGCGACCTTCTGGAAGGCGATGTAGGTAGCAGTGCCTTCTTCCAGGTGACGGACCATGCCGACCACACCGGGGTTCAGCAGCTGCTGCATCATCAGGAAGCTGACCAGACCGGCCAGACCTGCGGTGCCGTCGTTGTCTGCAAGGCCGACAGCGGCACCAATGGCAAACAGCCATGCCATGTTATCGATCAGAGCGCCGCCTGCCTTGACCAGCAGGAAGCCAACGGTGTAAGCTGCGCCGGAGGTTGCTGCACCGGGAACGCCCATAACGCCCGGAGCAAGGGCATAACCAAGACCCATCAGGATGCCGCAGATCGGCAGGACCGCGACGGGAAGCATCAAAGCTTTGCCCAGTTTCTGGAGATACTTCATCATAAAGCACATTCCTCCTTAAGAAATGTTTGTGTTTACAGACGCCTCTGGTTGCAGGCCGTCCATAATTCCGTAATAGAATAGTAACATATTTCCGCAAAAAAAGAAAGTCCCTTTCGCCTTTTTTCTATCAAAATGCATCAAAAGTCCTCATTTGGCCGTTTTTCAGTCGATAATTTTTAGTTTTTCCGCACAAGGGTCGTCTTTGTGTTGAAAATTCTTTTCTTTTTACGTACATTTTGCCCAAAGGCTTGCATCCCACAGCCGAATCGGGTACTATACTATTATAAAGAACATGCGCTCTCTCAGGCCGCTTCGCGTCCAGCTCTCCCAAAGGGAGAGCCCTTGGCAAAACCGCAAACTTTGCATGGACTGCCAAAGCCTCCCACTTTGGGGGAGGTGGCATTGCGCAAGCAATGACGGAGAGGGCGAGGATGCAAAATAAAAGGAGACAGCATTATGGAATGGACTGATATCCGCCTGACCGTGGCCAAGGCCGACGCCGACAACGCCGAAGCCGTTGCCACCATGATCGCCGAGGGCGGCATCTATATCGAAGACTACAGCGACATCGAGCAGCAGGTGGCCGAGATCGCCCATGTGGATCTGATCGAGCAGGAGCTGCTGGACAAGCCCCGCGATACCGTTATCATCCATATGTATCTGGAGCCGGGCGCTTCCCCCGTGGAGACGCTGGCCCTCATTGCCGCCCGCATGGAAGCTGCAAACATCGCCTACACCGTAGAGACCGAGGGCGTGGAGCAGGAGGACTGGCAGAACGGCTGGCGCAAGTATTATCACCCCCTGGAGATCGGCAAACGTCTGGCCGTGGTGCCCTCGTGGCAGCAGTACGACACCGACCGGGTAAAGCTGATCCTTGACCCGGGCCTTGCCTTCGGCACCGGCGGCCACGAGACCACCAGCCTGTGCATGGAAGCGCTGGACGAGCGGGTGACCGGCGGCGAGCGGGTGCTGGACATCGGCACCGGCAGCGGCATCCTTGCCATTGCGGCGCTGAAGCTGGGCGCTGCTGTGGCCGAGGGCGTGGACATCGACCCTGTGGCCGTACGCACCGCAGGCGAGAACGCCGCGTTGAACGGCGTGCAGGACAAGCTGACCGTGCTGGTGGGCGACCTTTCCGATAAGGCCAGCGGCAAATACGACATCATCACCGCCAACATCGTGGCCAACGCCATCCTGTCTCTGGCTCCTGCCGTGCCGGGCCTGATGGCGGAGGGTGCCACCTTTATTGCCAGCGGCATCATCGACAGCCGCAGGGATGAAGTGATCGCCGGGCTGGAAAAAGCCGGCCTTGCCGTTGTGGAAGTGAAGGAGAAGCGCGGCTGGGAGTGCATCGTCTGCAAGAAAGCGTAACAACAAAACTCCTTCAGGCGCTTCGCGCCAGCTCCCTCAAGGAGGGAGCCTTTGAGAAAGCACCCGCTAAAAGCCTCCCTCTTTGAGGGAGGTGGCATCGCCGCAGGCGATGACGGAAGGAGTTTTCTACACAAGAAGGCGTAAGGAGAACCCTCTCAGGCGCTGACGCGCCAGCTCTCCCGAAGGGCGAGCGATAAGATGTAAAAGGATTGATAAAATGCCGCACCGTTATTTTACCACCGAGATCTCTGACGGCACCGCCACCCTGCGCGGGGCCGATGCCCACCATCTTGCCCGTGTGATGCGCGCAAGGCTGGGCGATACTGTCATTCTATGCGACGGCAATGCCGTGGAATACACCGCCACCATCACCGGCTTTGGCGATGAGTGTGTGGAGTTCCGGGTGGAGCCGGGCTATCCCAGCGCCGCCGAACCCAGCGTGGAGGTCACTCTGCTGGCCGGCTACCCCAAGCAGGACAAGCTGGAGCAGATCATCAAGCACGGCGTGGAGCTGGGCGCAGCCCACATCGTGCCCTTCTTCAGCCGGTACTGCGTGGCGGCCCCCAAAAAAGAGGAGCAGAAGAACGAGCGCTACAACCGCATTGCGGTGGAAGCCGCCAAGCAGTGCGGCCGGGGCATTCTGCCGGATGTGGCCCTGCCGCTGGCAAACTTTGGTGCCGTGTGCCGCACCTTTGCACAGTACGACCTTGTGCTGTTCTGCTACGAGTGCGGCGGCGCGCCCCTGCGCGACCTGCTGGCCGCAGCAAAGCCCGCCGATGGTGAAAAGCTGAAAATCGCCATCGTGACTGGTGCCGAGGGCGGCTTTGCCGCCGAGGAAGCCGAGATGGCTGCAAAGGCCGGTGCCAGAACGGTAGGCCTTGGCCCCCGCATCCTGCGGTGCGAGACCGCCCCGCTGGCCGTGCTTGCTTCGGTAATGACCCTGACGGGGAATCTGGAATAATGCTTTGTGCTGCCAGTACATCACCCAGCGGGATGATAAGGACATCTACGTGCAGGATGAGCGGGGCGACATCAATCAGCGTGAGGATCCCAACATCGTCCTGACCACCAAAGACGAGACCACCGGCAAAACCAAGACCACTTCCAACACCGTCACCATTACCGCCGAAGACGGCAACACTGCCAATGTGACCCTGCAGGATGTGCACATTCAGCCAGACTCCAAGGGGAGTTCTGACCCCGCACCCATCGAGATCAAGGGCAACGGCAACACTAACCTTGAGCTGAACGGCGATAACATCGTTCTCAGCGGCATGTTCCTGCTGGCCGCAGGCTTTGTGCTGGACCGCAAGAACCGCCGCATGAACTGAGGAACCATTTTTAAAAGCCATCTCCTCCTGCTGTGCATTCCGCAAGCTGCACGGCAGGTTTCCCAAACAAAGGGGGCTGCTGCACACATCCATGCGTGCAGCAGCCCCTGTTTTTATTTGATCTCTGCTTCCAGCAGAGCTTTCTTCACGTTCAAAAGGTTCTGCGGGCTCACCGAGAAGCTGCGCAGGCCCAGCTGCAAATACTGCACCGTGTTGGCCGGGTTGCCCACCGCAAGGCCGCAGATGGTCACCGGCACATTGCGAACCTTTGCGGCATCCATCACCATAGTGATGAGCTTTTTCATGGCCTTGCTGGCCGGGCGGTAGTAGTGCTCGGCGCTGGCAAGCTCCCGGTCTGCCGCGTGGGTATACTGGGTCAGGTCGTTGGTGCCGACCACAAGAAAATCGACCCCGTGCTCTACAAATTCCTCAGCGGTCAGGCAGGCAGCGGGTACGCTGAGCATCACGCCGAACTTTGTATCTTCGTTGAACGCCACGCCGCGCTCCCGCAGGTGTTCGCGGCAGCGCTCCACCACACGCATGGCTGCGTCCCAGTCCTCCACATTCGTCACCATGGGGAACATCACCCGCAGCGGGCCGCGGGCCGCTGCGCGCAGCAGCGCACAGAGCTGCGTCTCGAACTGGTGGGGCTGGCGCAGACTGTTGCGGATGCCCCGCAGGCCAAGCTTGGAAGACTGCAGGCCCTGATAGGCGTCGGAAATGGTGCGGTCTGAGCCAAAGTCGAAGGTGCGCACCGTTACCGGGCAGCCCTTGGCGGCAGCAAGACAGGAGCAGTAGAAGAAATACTGTTCCTGCTCATCGAGGATGCGGCCCGGCAGCATCATGTAGCCGGTGCGCAGCAGGCCCACGCCCTGTGCGCCGGACTGCATGGCCGTGTCGATGTCCTCCGGCCCAAAGCAGTTGGCCAGCAGCTCAAAGGGCTGGCCGTCCTTTGTCCTGTTGGGCAGAGCATGCAGCTGCCCCATCTCTTCGTTCTCCCGCTGCAGCTCGCAGATGCGGGTCTCGGCCTGCTGGCGGGCGGCAGCGTCCGGGTCCAGCGTGCACTGGCCCCCGGTGGCATCCAAAATCACGGTGCGGCCGTCGCAGTCGTCCAGAAAATCCCGGCCCACCTGCACGATGCCCGGGATATTCATTGCCCGGGCAATGATGGCGGCATGGCTCTGGCCGCTGCCCTCTGCCGTGATGATGCCTAAAATCATGCCGGAGGGCACGCTGAACAGGTCGGTGGGCATCAGCCGCTCTGCGGCAAGGATCACCGGGTGATCCAGCGCCAGCCACATGCGGGGGCGGTTGGTGATGATGTTGATGACCCGGCGGCTTGCGTCGAGAATATCCACACTGCGCAGCTGCATGTAAGGGTTGTCCTTCATGTTGGCCAGCTGGTCGGCGTAGCGCTGGCCCACCTGATTCATGGCCGCTGCCGCGCCAATGCCTGCATTGATGCAGAAGCGCACCTCGTTCATCATGCCCTCGTCGTCCAGCATCATGCTCTGGAACTGGAAGATGGCCTGCTCGCTGGGTGCGGCACGGTCTGCCATGGATTCCAGCTCGTCCTGTGCGGTGCGGATGGCATCGGTGAGCAGCTGCAGCTCCCGGGACGGTTTAAAGGGGCCCACGGTCGTGGTCTCCACATGGTGCTCCAGACGGCTCACCTGCCCCAGCACAAGGCCGGGAGAAGCGCAGGAACCTTTATACACTTTCATGTTCGGTCACCTCCGGCAAAAGCTCGGCTTCCGGCGTGGTCAGGGTGCGCCAGACCAGCGCCTGCAAAAAGGTATTGGGCAGCAGCGCGGCCAGTGCGGCCCGCGCCGCATCGGCATTGCCCTCAAACAGCGGTGCAAAGCTCTGCATCCGTGCCTGATCGCACTTTGCAAGGAATGCATCGCACAAAGTATGGGTGGTGTAGTAATGGGCCGGGTCCACACCGGCATCTTCCGCGGCGGCTTCCAGCGGGGCAAGGTCGGCATCCTTCATCTTGGCCAGCAGCAGGGCCGCATCCGCCGTCAGGGTGACCGGGTATTTCTCCCGCACGGCCTTTTGCACCCGCTCAAATTTTGCGTGGAACGCAGCAGCGTCCGCGCAGCTCTGGGCATCACAGGAGACAGCATAGGCACACCCCCGCAGATATCCCATAGCGCGGCGGGTATCATAGTAGCCCAGCTCGATGTTGCGGCGGGCGGTGTCGGGGTCAAAGTGCAGGATATCGCCCAGCTCCCAGTAGCTGCGCACCATCACGGTGGGCAGGCCGGTGAGGTTGGGGCGGGTGATGCCCACGCCTTCCAGATCGACGCACACCAGTTCATCCGCGCCCATGCGTTTGGCAAGACCGGTGGGCATGTTGTCGCTGTAGCCGCCATCCAGAAACTTGACCCCGTCGATCTCCCGCGCACGCAGCGCCGGGAAGCAGGCAGCGGAGGCCATCAGGTAGTCCTTGACCTTTCCTGCCGGGATCTCGTCCAGCGTCAGCTCCCGAGGCTTTAAGCCCCGCTGCTCCACCGTGACAAGGCCGAAGCGGATGGGGGCCGCGCGCAGGGCATCCTCGTCCAGCACCCGCTCCACGATCTCTTCCAGCGGGGTCACATCCATGCCGCCGGCTTTCACCACGCTGCGCAGGAACTGGTGCAGGGCCGAAAGGTCGGCATCCTCTTCCGGCAGCTCCATCACATCCTTGCTGCGGATGGCCAGCCACATATCGCGGGCCGTCTCGTACTGGTCCAGCACGAACATGGCACCGTTCAGGCTGCCAACGCTGGTGCCGGTAATGATCTGCGGGTGCCAGTCCAGCTCCATCAGCGCGCGCCACACACCCACCTGATAGCTGCCCCTGGCTCCGCCGCCCGCCAGCACCAGAGCTTTGCACGGAGCACTGCGTTCATCCATTGCATCCGCCTCCTTTGATCGTTTCCGGTTTTGTTCAGATTATAGCATATTTCCAGAGAAATTTCTTCCGTTTTTTGTAAATTGATGCCTTTCTCCCGGCAAAGAAACATGGTATACTTGTCAGGATTTCAAAAGGAGGCATTCTAATGCACTGCAAGCAATGGATCTTTGATATGGACGGCACCCTGACCGACAGCATGACCGTGGTGTGGGAGGGTGCCCCCGACGCACTGCTGCGCCGCTATGGCCGCACCCCGCGGGGGGATCTGCGTGCCACACTGCTGAACATGGGAATGCAGGAGGGCGCACAGTATCTGATCCGGGAGTACGGCCTGCCGCTGACCGAGGAAAGCTATTTTTCCGTGATGCGCGAGGTGATTGCCGAATTGTACGAGACCGTGGAGCTGAAACCCGGCGTGCGCACGATGCTGGCAAAGCTGCAGGCCGAGGGCGCACGCATGTGCATCTGCTCCAACACCTGGGCCGAACAGTGCCGCACCGTGCTTACCCGGCTGGGCATCGCGCAGTATTTCTCCTTCATCGTGGAAGCGCAGGGCGTGCTGCACAAAAGCCGCCCGGAGGTGTTCTTTGAGTGCATGAGCCGTCTGGGCGGTGCAGACCCCGCCGCCTGCGCCGTGTGCGAGGATGCCGTATACGCCGCCGCCACCGCCCACAAGGCCGGGTATTACGTCATTGGCATCGCAGACCGCACCTCTGCCGCCGACGAGCCGGAGATGCGCCGCATCTGCAGCCAGTTCGTGCCCCGGTGGGATGCACTGGACTGGACACGTGTGTAAGAAAAAAGGGCCGCAGCGTGCGGTTCTTTTCTTTATCTGATCCTTCTTTGCTCTTGCATTTTGTGCGCAAGAAGAGTATGATATTATAAATAGGACTGCCCCAAGGGGGAAGTGTCCTCATTTGTAAGAATACACTCTGTGATTTTTAATATAAAGGTATAATATCCGTAAAGAGGAGACCTTCCGTCATGAACAACCCACTCGTCAGCATTATCGTGCCTGTGTACAACGTGCAGAATAGTGTTGCCCGCTGTCTGGAGAGCATTTGTGCCCAGACATGGAAGGATATCGAGGTCATTCTGGTCAACGACGGGTCCCGGGACGAAAGCTTTTCCATCTGTGAGCAATTCCGTGAAAAGGACCCCCGCATCGTTCTGGTGGACAAATCCAATTCCGGTGTGTCGGAGACCCGCAACTGCGGCATGTCCCTTGCAAGGGGCAAGTATGTGCAGTTTGTGGACAGCGACGATTATCTCGACCCTGATTTTACCGAGCGGCTGGTGACTGCCGCCGAAGCGAACAACGCCGATCTGGTCATTGCACCTTACTGGATGGTGATTCCCGCCAACTCTTCCAAGGCCACGCAGGCACTGGAAAACCTGCAGGAGAACCTTGGCATCGATGCCGAGAAAAAGCCCGATGATATCCGTGAATACGGCTTCCTGCCCGAGGGCATCTACGACCGCGATACCTTTGCCCTGCGCCTGATGGAGAAGCCCGCATCCTTCTTCTACAGCGTGCTGTGGAACAAGCTCTACCGCCGGGATATTCTGGCAGACCATCATCTTCAGTTCACCAGCGAGGTGCGCTGGGCCGAAGATCTGGTTTTCAATCTGGAATACATTTTGTACGCCAATGTTTTCGTATCCATTTCCAAAGCGGGCTACCACTATGTGCAGAACCCCCAGAGCATCTGCCACACCCAGATCAATCTGGCTTCCATCGTGCAGAACAAACTGCAGGTGTTCCGCTATTACAAGGAGCTGTACACAAAGCTGGGCCTGTACGATCAGGTGCAGCCGCAGCTGTATAAATTCCTGACCGCGTTCTCCGAGAACGCCTATCCCTCCGGTTCTCCCCAGAAGATCATCATGGACATGGCCAACCGCTGGGGCTTTGGTGTTCTGGATGCTTCCGACAAGGAAAAGAAACACAAAACCGAACCTGATGCCTGATCTCCGGGCACGAAAAAAAGAGCCGTGAAAGCGGCTCTTTTTTGTTTGCCATTTTACCGGTCGATCCAGCTGCGGAAGGCTTCGCGCACTGCACCCTCCCGTCCGCGCGGGATGGGGATGCGCGCACCGCTGCACATCTGCAGCTCACCCGCCGTCAGCAGCTGTGCCGCCGCCAGATTGACCACATAGGAGCGGTGCGGCTGCAAAAAACGCCCGTCTTCCAGCAGCGGCTTTGCTACCTCGGCAAAGGACACCCGCAGCGAAAGGGACACCACATCCTCGCCGCTGAGCAGATGGAAGTGAACCACATGGTGGGTGCACTCCAGATATTCGATCTGCGCATAGGCCAGCGCCCGCAGGCCTTCGGCGGTGGCAACGGTCATTGCCGGGCCGTACTCCGGCTCTGTGGCGCGGGCAAGCAGGGCCGAAAGCTCCTGCTGGTGCACCGGCAGAAGCAGATACTGCATGGCATCCACCCGGAAAGCGCTGTAGGCGTGGGCCGGTGTGCGGGCCGCAAAGGCCAGCGGAGCCCTGCGGCCCCGGCGGC
>UMGR01011057.1_pt1 | contig 128265 bp, 118 predicted proteins | sample 1965321 | NCBI WGS metagenome assembly UMGR01 (sample SAMEA4836077, study PRJEB28245) | human gut metagenome | biome: gut microbiome; material: fecal sample | place: Denmark | collected 2008 | reverse complement strand
CGCTCTGGCAATAGGCTCTCAGCATCCCGGCGCAGGGAGCGGCGGGCTTCGTCGGCTGCGGCAAGGGCGCTCTGTGCGGCAGTGCTGGCAGTCTGGGCCAGTGCATCGGCCTTTTCGGCTTCCTGCTTGGCGGCATCCACCTGCGCCTGCGTGGGGGCTGTGTGGGGCAGTTGGGCCTTTGCCGGGTGGTGGACGCTGCCGCACACGGGGCAGGGCGCACCCTCGGCCAGCGCCTGCGCCAGCAGTCCGGCCTGTGCGTCCAGAAAGGCTTTGTCCAGCGCATCCCGCCGGGCATGGGCCTGCTCCTTGGCTTCGGCGGCAGTGCGGTAGGCATCCTGCGCACGGTGGGCCTTTTGTGCCTGCTGCTGGCAGGCGGCAAGCCGCTGGTTCAGGGTGGTAAGGGCGGTGCTGCGCTGGGCCAGCTCCTTTTCCCGGTTCTGCAAGGCCAGCAGCCGGGTGGGAGCATCTTCCAGCGCGGTCAGCTCCTTTTCAGCAGCGGCCAGCGCTGTGTCCAGTGCGGCCAGCTGGGTGCGTTTCGCTTTGGCCTTGGCAGCGGCCAGCTGGGCAGCATCCCGCGCGGTCTGCTGCTGATGGCACAGGGCATCCAGCTCATCGTAGGCGGCAAGGGCCGTCTGTGCCTGCGTCACCTGTCCGGCAAGAACATCCAGCTGGGCGGCATCGCCTGCGTGGCGGGCGCTCTCGGCACGGGCAGCTTCCAGCACAGGCAGGGCAGCGGTAAGCTCTGCCTGCTTTGCGGCCAGCTGTGCGGCCAGCTGTCGGGCCTGCTGGGCGGCACCCAGCTGACGTTGTACTTCGTCCAGCTTGGCTTCGGTGTCCTTGAGGGCAGCAGCAACGGTCTCCTGCGCGGCCTGCTGGCGTGCCAGCAGACCTTCCAGCAGGGCAAGGGCCGTCTCCGGCTCGGTCTGGGCGTTCAGTGCGGCAAGGGCATCGGCATCCGGGTCGTCGGGAGAAAACCGGATGCCGGAGAGCAGACTGTCCAGCTTTGCATTCTGGGTGGTGCGCTGCTGGCTGAGGGCGGCGCTTTCGGCCTGCAGGCGCTCCTGCAGCCGGGCATAGCGCTGGGTGCGGAACAGCTTGCGGAAAATGCGGCTGCGCTCCTCGGTGGAAGCGTTGAGCAGCTTTGTGAACTGACCCTGCGCGATCATGGCGATCTGGCAGAACTGGCTGTAGTCCAGCCCGATGATCTCCTGCACGGCGGCAGTCACATCCTTGGCTTTGGTCACCGGCGGACGGCCATCGGAATAGGTGAGGGTGGCATCCGCTTTTTCGGTGGTCATGCCCTCGCCGCGGTTTTTGGGGCGCTGGTACTCCGGGTTGCGGCGCACGGTATAGCGCTGGCCGTTCACCTCAAATTCCAGCTCCACAAAGGTGGGTGTTTTAGGGCCGGCATACTTGCAGCGCAGCATGGTGCCCTCGCGTACGCCGCCGCTGGAATGATCGTACAGCGCATATGTAATGGCATCGAACAGGGTGGTCTTGCCTGCGCCGGTATCGCCGGTGACAAGGTATAAGCCGCCCCTGCCCAGCTTTGCCAGTTCCAGAACCGTCTCGGCGGCATAGGGGCCAAAGGCCGAAAGAGTGAGCTTCAGCGGTCTCATGCGTCCTCACCCTCCTTCCAGATCTCCTCAATGAGCTGCTGGCAGAATGCCGCCTGCTCCGCCGTCAGCGGCTGATTGTTCTGCAGCTGGTAGAACGCCGAGAAGTGTTCCAGCGGTGTGATGCTCTCGGCGCGCTCCGGTGCGGTGATCTCCTGATCTTCCCGGGTGCGGAGATTATCGTAGTCCAGCCGCATCAGGTTGGGGTAGATCACCCGCAGGCGGGCCAGCGCGTCCGGCACGTCCTGCTCATCGGTCAGGGTAATGTGCAGGTAGTCGTCCACCGCAGTGCCGTCGTAATTGCGGCGGTCGGTCAGCTCCATGTAGCTGCCGCGCACTTCCCGCAGGTCGTGCTTCGGGGTAAGCGGCGCGGTGGTGATGGAAACTTCGCCCTTGAGACCGAACTCCACAAAGGTGGCGCTCTTGTGCTGGCCTGCTTCCGAAAAGGAGTATTTCAGCGGGGTGCCGCAATAGCGCACGGCATCGCGGCCCACCTTCTGGGGGCTGTGCAGGTGGCCCAGTGCCACGTAGTCAAAGGCATCGAACAGGTTGGCATCCACGCTGTCCACACCGCCCACCGAGACTTCCTCGCTCTCACAGCAGGCGGCACCGGCTGCGAACTGGTGGGCCACCAGCACGCTGCGGTGGGCCGGGTCCGGCGGGCAGTGGCGCAGCACGCAGGCAAGGGCATCGTTGTAGCTCTCCACAGGCTCGTCCGGCCAGACATGCCGCACCATGGCGGGCTTGAGGAAGGGCAGAAGGTACACATCCAGCGTGCCGTATTCGTCGGTGAGGGGGATGGGCACCGGCGCACCGGAGAACACCGGGCTGACGTACACCCGGCTGCTTTGCAGCAGAGCAGAGCCGAAGGCGATGCGGTCGGCGGAGTCGTGGTTGCCGCTGATGGCGAACACCGGCAGCTGCCGCTCAGCCAGCTGGGTCAAAAACCAGTCCAGCAGGCGCACGGCTTCGGCAGGGGGAACGGGTTTATCGTAGAGGTCGCCCGCCAGCAGCACACCGTCCACGGGTGTGCTGTCCAGCAGGGAAAGGATCTGTTCCAGAATGTACCGCTGGTCGTCCAGCATGGAGAACTCGCACACCCGCTTGCCCAGATGCAGGTCGGAAAGATGCAGAAAACGCAAACGGAAACACCGCCTTTTCAGAGTTTTCTTTATTATACAGCAGGGCGGGGGTGGGGGCAAGGAAAACTCCCCCAGTCATCGCTGCGCGATGCCAGCCCCCTCGGGGATGGGGCCTTTGGCAGTGCGGAAAAGCTTCCGGTTTTGCCAGAGGCTCCCTCTTTGAGGGAGCTGGCACGGCGCAAGCCGTGACTGAAGGAGTTCGCTTCCCTTAAATCAGAACATCTTCTCCCACGTTTCTTCGCCGACCACGCCGTCGGCGGTAAGGCCGCTGCGGCGCTGGAACCGCTGCACAGCCGCTGCCGTTGCTGCGCCGAACCTGCCGTCGGCGTTCAGCCGTTCACCCAGTGAATTGAGCTTCTGCTGCACCAGACGCACCGTGCCGCCGGAAGAGCCGCTGCGCAGGGCAATGCCGGGGTAGGGCACATGCAGGCCGTGCTTGGCCGTGTAGCGGGTGTAGAGCACGTTCCATGTGTTCGCGCCCACCTTGCCGTCCACATTCATCTTGTTTTTGAGTTGGAACTCCTTCACGGCGTTCTCGGTGGAAATGCCGAATTTTCCATCGGCCTTCAGCTCGCCGTACCATGTGCAGGCATCGCGTACACCGTTGAGCCAGGTCTGCACAAGAGCTACGTCCGGCCCGGAGGAGCCGCGCTGGAGCAGGGAATAATAAGCAGGAATCGCCATAATGATCACACGCTCCTTTCGCCACATGCTATGCGGCGAAAGCGCCGGGCGTTACCCCACAAGCACCACATCCTCCCGGCGGGCGGTGCGCTGCTGCACCCATTCCACCAGCCGGAGCCGGAGGATGTACTCCCCGCACACAAGGTCGTTTTCGGCGGGCCGGGCGTAGCTGCCGCAGGCAGAGCGGCACAGGCCCGGGTAGAGCACGCACCACCAGTTGCGGCCTTTTCCGGCACCGAGATCGATGCGCAAAGCGTCGTACCGCCCGGCGGGAAGAGTGCCGGAACCATAGCGCCGGGTGGCAAAGTACATATTTACCAGCTGCACCCGCACCGGCGTGCGGATGTTCAGCTGTGCCAGCGTGTGCCGGGCCGTGAGCTGCAGCTCAAATAGATGCTGCGCCGCCCAGGCGATCGCTTCCGGCTTGCTCTGTGCCGGGCAGGCGGTGTCCAGATAGGCAAGCACGGCATCCCGCACATGGAGCTTTGCGCTCTGGCTGGCAATGGAATCGCTCTCAGCCCGGATGTGCAGGCGCAGGGTGTCGGCGCACACCAGCGCCCCGGTGTCCAGCTGGGTGCGGCCCCATGCAAATGCCTGCCATGCGCCACACAGAGCAAGGGCGAGAAACAGGCCAAGGCAGAGCAGAACCATCTGAGAACGTGTAAGCATTCTGGATAACATAAAAACAGACCCTTCTTCTGGAAATGTTATCCAGAGGATGGGCCTGTTGGAGTAGATTTATTCTCTTAGTTCTTCAGCGACTGCATGGGGGCAGGCAGTCGGCCGCCGCGGTTGATGAACACGGACGGGTCGTGCTGGTTCACGGCCATGATGGGGCCATAGCCCAGCAGACCGCCAAAGTCCAGCACCTCGCCGGCCTTGCGGCCAATGGCGGGAATGACGCGCACGGCGGTGGTCTTGCTGTTCACCATGCCGATGGCGGCTTCGTCAGCGATCAGGGCGCTGATGACAGCCGGGGTGGTGTCGCCCGGGATGATGACCATATCGATGCCCACCGAGCAGACGGCGGTCATGGCTTCCAGCTTTTCAATGGTCAGGCAGCCGATCTCGGCGGCGTGGATCATGCCGGCGTCCTCGCTGACCGGGATGAAGGCACCGGACAGACCGCCCACATGGTTGGAGGCCATCACGCCGCCCTTCTTCACGGCATCGTTCAGCAGGGCCAGACAGGCGGTGGTGCCGCAGCAGCCGCAGGTCTCAAGGCCCATCTCTTCCAGAATGTTGGCCACGCTGTCGCCAATGGCGGGGGTAGGTGCCAGCGACAGGTCGATGATGCCGGCGGGCACGCCCAGAGCCTTGGAGGCAAGGTTTGCCACCAGCTGGCCCACGCGGGTGATCTTGAAGGCGGTGCGCTTGACCAGCTCTGCCACCTCGTCGATGGGGGCATCCTTGGGCAGGCGGGCCAGTGCGGCGCGCACAGCGCCGGGGCCGGAAACGCCCACGTGGATCTCACAGTCCGGCTCGCCGGGGCCGTGGAATGCACCGGCCATGAAGGGGTTGTCCTCCGGTGCGTTGCAGAATACCACCAGCTTTGCGGCACCGATGCACTGACGATCAGCCGTCAGCTCACTGGCCTTCTTGACAGCCTCGCCCATGAGCTTGACAGCGTCCATATTCAGTCCTGCCTTGGTGGCACCGATGTTCACCGAGCTGCACACGATGTCGGTCTCGGCCAGTGCGCGGGGAATGGACTCGATCAGGCGGCGGTCACCGGCAGAAAAGCCCTTGTGCACCAGAGCACTGTAGCCGCCCACAAAGTTTACACCCACCTTTTTACCGGCGGCATCCAGAGTTTTTGCAAACTCCACAGGGTCGGCATCCGGGCAGGCACCCAGCAGCATGGCGATGGGTGTGACACTGATGCGTTTGTTGATGATGGGAATACCGTACTCGGCACTGATATGCTCCACCGTGGGCACAAGGTTTGCGGCCTTGGTGGTGATCTTGTTATAGATGTTCTCGCACGCCTTCTTCGGGTCTGGGTCGATGCAGTCCAGCAGGCTGATGCCCATGGTGACGGTGCGCACGTCCAGATTGTCCTGAGTGAACATCTCGATGGTCTCGAGGATGTCACCGGTATTAAACATACTCATAGCTGTGTACTCCCTCCATCAGATGGTGTGCATGGCATCAAAAACTTCCTGACGGGTAACATTGATCTGCATGCCCATCTCGGCAGCCAGCGCGTCGGTGCGCTTGTGCAGCTCTTCGTGGCTCACATTGCAGTTGCTGATATCCACCAGCATGATCATGGCGAACATGCCCTGCAGGATGCTCTGGGTCACGTCCTCGATATTGATGTTCAGTTCGGTGCACAGACCGGCGACCTTGGCAACAACGCCCACGGTATCGTGACCAATGACGGTAATGAATGCTTTCATCGTTTCCACCCTCGTTTTCCTTTTGATGAACGGTGCCGCAAGCGTTCCGGCACACTCTTACTTTTCCAGTATAGCAGATTTGGCAAAATTTGAACACACTTTTTGTAAAAAAGAACAGACACGAGGGGAAAAAGACATTCTATCCCAAAAATTGGGTGCAATCTTTTACAGCTTGTGCTATACTTATAAATAATTTATTTCCCGGTTACGGGCTGAGAAGGAGCAAAATACTATGGAACAGCTTTTGAAGATCCTGGAAGACAATGCGCGGCTGCCCATTGAGGATATCGCCACGATGCTGAATAAATCCCCCGCCGAGGTGGCGGCCATGATCGATCTGGCCCGGGCGCAGGGCATCATCAAGGGCTACAAGACCCTTGTGGACTGGGAAAAGGCCGGGGTCAACCGTGTGGAGGCCGTCATCGAGCTGAACGTCAGCCCCAAGAAGAGCCGCGGCTTTGACGAGATCGCAGCCACCATTGCCGCCTTTGACGAGGTGGAGAGCGTGCTGCTGATGAGCGGCGGTTACGACCTGCAGCTGGTGATCAAGGGCCAGACCTTCCAGGAGATCGCCCTGTTCGTGGCAAAGCGCCTTTCTCCGCTGGACGATGTGCTGTCCACCGCCACCCATTTTGTGCTGCGCACCTATAAAAAGGAGGGCCGCCTGTATCAGGACGAAGAAATCGATGAAAGAGAGTGCACGGTGCTGTGATGGACTACGATAAACTGATCGCGCCTGCCGCTGAGGCCATGCGCCCCTCCGGCATCCGCAAATTTTTCGATCTGGCTGCCGAAATGCCCGAGTGCATCAGTCTGGGCGTGGGCGAGCCGGACTTTAAAACGCCATGGGCCGTGCGCGAAGCCGGCATTGAGAGTCTGGAGCATGGCCGCACCCGCTACACCTCCAACGCAGGCCTGAAGGAGCTGCGCGCCGAGGTGGCAAAGTATCTGGAGCGCCGCATGGGCCTGCACTACGACCCGCTGCACGAGGTGCTCATCACGGTGGGCGGCAGCGAAGCCATTGATATGTGCATCCGCACGCTGGTGCAGCCCGGGGACGAGGTCATCATCCCGGAGCCCTGCTTTGTGTGCTACGAGCCCATCACCACCCTGTCCGGCGGTGTGCCGGTGCATGTGGCCTGCCGTCAGGAGGACGAGTTCCGCCTGCGTGCCGATGCGCTGAAAGCAGCCATCACCCCCAAGACAAAGCTGCTCATCATGCCGTTTCCCAACAACCCCACCGGTGCGGTGATGGAGCGCGAGGATCTGGAAGCTGTAGCTGAGGTGCTGCGCGGTACCAACATCATGGTGCTCTCCGATGAAATTTATGCAGAGCTGAACTATGGCCTGCGGCCTCATGTTTCCATTGCCACCCTGCCCGGCATGGCCGAGCGCACCATCGTGGTGAACGGCTTCTCCAAGACTTACGCCATGACCGGTTGGCGTCTGGGCTATGCCTGCGGCCCGGCACCCATCATCCGGATCATGACCAAGATCCACCAGAGCGCCATCATGAGCGCCCCCACCACCAGCCAGTACGCCGCCATCACTGCTCTGAAGGAGTGCGACGGCGAGATCGACCGCATGCGCGACGAATACAATATGCGCCGCCGCCTTGTGGTGAAGTCCTTTAACGATATGGGCCTGACCTGCTTTGAGCCGCGCGGTGCGTTCTACGCCTTCCCCTGCATCAAGAGCACGGGCATGAGCAGTCAGGATTTCTGCACGAAGCTGCTGGAACAGAAGCATGTGGCCATCATCCCCGGCGACGCCTTTGGCGCTTCCGGCGAAGGCTACGCCCGCATTTCCTACGCCTACAGCGTGGAGCATCTGAAGGAAGCGCTCAAGCGCATCCGGGAATTCCTGCAGGAAAACGGCATCTATCACGGTATCTGAGGAGGAACAAATGGCAAGGCTGAACTGCGTGACCGTTCTGGCCCCCGCAAAGCTCAATCTGGCGCTGGACGTGGTGGGCCTTCTGCCGAGCGGCTACCATGATCTGGACATGACCATGCAGGCCATCACCCTGTACGAGCGGGTGGTGCTGTGCCGCAGCCCCTACCTGAACCTGCGTCTGCCGGGCAGTCTGGTGGCCCCCAATAACAAAAACACTGCCATCAAGGCAGCGCTGGCATTTTTTGACTACACCGGCCTTCTGGCGGGCGTGGACATCACAATCTATAAAAATACCCCGGTGCGGGCGGGCATGGCGGGCGGCAGTGCCGATGCTGCCGCTGTTCTGGTGGGCATGAACGAGCTGTACGGTGCGCACCTTTCCATGAGTGAGCTGTGCGCGCTGGGCGCAAAGATCGGTGCGGATGTGCCCTTTGCCCTGATGGGCGGCACCTGCCGGGTGCAGGGCGTGGGAGACTTCCTCAAGGCCCTGCCGCCGGTGCCGGAGTGCTGGTTCACGGTGGTGATGCCGGACTACGGCGTTTCCACCCCGGAGGCCTTTGCGGCCTACGACCGGGTGGGCAGCAGCATCCACCCGGACTGCGGAGCGCAGGAAGCCGCTATCCGTGCCGGAGATCTGGATGACCTTTGTGCCGCCGCCGGCAATGCGCTGGAAGAGTGCAGCGGAGCAAAGGATACCGGGGCCATCAAGGCCCTGCTGCGGGAGCATGGCGCTGTCACCGCCCTGATGACCGGCAGCGGTGCGGCGGTGTTCGGCGTATTCCGGGACGAAGGGGCCGCACGGGCTGCTGCACAGGCCGCAAAGCGGCGCTGGAAGCAGGTGTACGTGGCGCAGCCTGACCGCGGCGGCGCACGGGTGAGCCGATAAAAATGCATAGACCTCCTTCCCACGGGGCATACTGCCCGCAAAGGAAGGAGGTCTTTTTTGTGCAGACCTTTTATAAAATCTGTCTGATCTTAATGATCGTGGGCGGCATCAACTGGGGCCTTGTGGGGCTGTTCCAGTTCGATTTTGTGGGCTGGCTGCTGGGCGGCAGCGCATCCATCTGGTCGCGCATCGTGTTCACGCTGGTGGGCATTGCAGCCCTGTGCGGCATCCCGGGACTGTTTGCAGATGAAAGCTCTGAAAATTGAAAGCGGCCTCGCCCTCTCCGTCTTTGCTTCGCAAATCCACCTCTCCCAAAGGGAGAGGCCTTGGCATAAAGATGCACCTTTTGTGGATTGCCAAAGGCTCCCACTTTGGGGGAGCTGTCGAGCAACGCGAGACTGAGAGGGCGAGCTCGCTAAAACAAAAGCACCTGCGGTTGATCCTGCAGGTGCTTTTGCTTGTTGACTCAATTACTGCTTCCGTCCAGATCGTCCCAGCCTACCAGATCCGGCAGGGTGAGCGTCTCGTCGGAGCAGTGGGGGTGTGCACGCCGCTGGTCCTCGGCCATGGTGCGCACCACCTCGCGGGTGATCTCGCGGATGGCGGCGCAGTCCTCCGGCAGGTCGGTCTGGCTGCGGCCGGAGTGGGTAAACAGGATCTTACCCATGTGGCCCACCACCAGCGTCAGCGGCAGCTGCTGCGGAGCATTGCTGTTGTAGCGGTAGCCCTGCTCTTTGGCCGCTTTGTAGATGCGCTGGGCCGCAAAGCTCCAGCTCAGGATGCCGCGGGCCTGTTCTACGCCAAGGTAGCCGTACAGCACCCCCGGCGCGTCGCAGATGAGGGTGAAGGGAAACTCGGCCCCCTGTGTGGCCTTTGCCACCATGCGGGGCGAGGAACGCACCACGCAGGCCAGCCGCACGCCGCGCAGTCTGGGCAGGGTCTGCAGGTAGCGGGTCAGGTATTCCCGCGTGACAGGGTGGTCAAAGGCAGGCAGGAAGATCATGACAAGAGGGTGCTCCCCTTCGCACAGCTTGTAAAAATCATTGCCCGGTGTGGTGGGGGTATCAAAGGTGAAACGGGGGATGGAGGTGCCCACCAGATGTTCTGACTTCATGCCGCAATGCACATCCTTTCCATATTCAGGGAAATAAAAAAATCCACACACTGTCTCTGTTTTTGCAGAGGACAGCGGTGGATGGATTGCTATAAAAAGATCCCGCCCGGTCGTCTGCGGTCAATCAAACCTACCCTTACGGACAGGTGGGTGCCCTGTCTCCGGGTTCGCGCTTCCTCATCGAGCCTTCATGGTCGCCCCATGACGGGGAGGTCTGCAATCCACCGGGGAACTCCAAGCTCCCGTTGAATGATTAGTAGGATCATATAAACCGCAACAAATCGAGCCGGGCAGGAAGTTTTGCCGGGTAATTTGTCTGGAATTATTCTTCGATGTCGTACTCGTCGCTCAGGCGCTCTTCAAACAGCTTGCCCAGCTCCAGCAGCAGCTCGTCGTCGTCCACGACGTCCAGATACTCGCCTTCATCATCCTCGCCAACGCTCAGAATGACCAGCTGAGCATTCTCAGCTTCCTCTTCGGTCTCGGCGTATTCCACAGCAGCCAGATAATGCACACCCTTGTGGTCCAGCGCATCGATCACCTCAAATGTGATCTCGTTGCCGTCCTCATCCTCCAGGGTCATCAGGTCGGGCTGATCTTCTTCGGTATTAGGGTTCTTGATTTCGTCAGACATAGATATTGTCTCCTGTATCGTGTCATAAAACGGGCTGTTTGTGTGCCGCCCGCTTGGCCTGCATATAGTGTAGCGTTTTTTTGCCTGCTCGTCAAGATGCTTTTTCGCACAGAAATTGTGCAGCAAATTTTCACGCATTTGCTCTCGCACTCTGCGGCAGAATATGATATACTATCCTCTGAATCTTCTGTGCACGGTGTGCCGTGCAGGTTACTATAGAGTATGGAGCGTGGGCGGAAATGATGCATAAAAAAAGATGGGCGGCGTTTGTGCTGGCAGCGGCGCTGGCGCTGACGGGCTGCAGTGCCGGGAGCTTTCTGCACTTTGGCAAAGGCAGCGGCGGCAGTACAGTCCAGAAGATCGACCGCCCGGCAGTGGAATCGGCAGAGCTGCAGTTTGCCCACCCTGCGGCGGGGGACACCATTGCGGTGTTTGATACCTCGGCAGGCGTGTTCAAGGCGGTGCTTTTCCCGGACAAGGCCCCGCAGGCCTATGATAACTTTGCAGGCCTTGTGCAGGCAGGCTACTACAACGGCCTGACCTTCTCCCGCGTGGAGAGCGGCTTTGTGGTGGAAGCCGGGCAGGGGGCCGACGGCAGGGGCAGTACCATCTGGAACGGCAGCCGCTACCCGGCTGAGACCACCGACAGCCTGCACCATTATTCCGGTGCCCTGTGTATGGGCACCGATGCTTCCGGCGAGTGCGCCAGCGTTTTTTACGTGATGCAGACGCTGCCGGGAGACCAGTCGGTGACGCAGGAGCTTGTGGACCAGATGAACAGCGCGGGCTACCGCGCAGAGGTGGTTTCGGCCTATCAGACCGCCGGCGGCGCGCCTTATCTTGACTACACCGATACCGTGCTGGGGCAAGTGTACGAGGGCATGGACGTGGTGGATGCCATCGGCCAGACCGCCGTGGACGAAAACCAGAAGCCCCGTGAGGACATCACCATCAACAGCGTGAGCATTACGCAGTACGAATAAGAAAAAGGACACCGTCAGGTGTCCTTTTTCTTATATCTCTCCCGGGTGCTCCTTCCGCCATGCAAGATAATCGTCCAGAATGACCGTGGCGCTCACAGAGTCCAGAATTTCCTTCCGCTTTGTGCCAAAGGTGCCGCTCTCGTCCAGAATGTCGGCGGCGGCGCAGGTGGTCTGCCGCTCGTCCCACATGCGTACCGGCAGGCCGCTCCAGATCTCGACCGTTTTTGCCAGCTTGCGGCTCTTGGCGGCGCGCTCGCCATCGGTGCCGTCCATGTTCAGCGGCAGGCCGATCACGATCAGCTCGGCTCCGATCTCCTTGGCCACCTCGCATACCCGGGCGGCTACCTTGTTGCGGGCTTTCAGGGTGATCTGCGGGGTGATGGCCGTTGTAAGGAACTCGGTGCGGTCACAGGTGGCAAGGCCGGTGCGGCTGTCGCCGTAATCAACAGCTAAAATTTTCATACAGGCTTCCTCTCTTGTGTGGAAAAGTTTATCGGTTCAAGTGTACCACAGCTGCAGGCTAAAGGGTAGATAATAACACTTTTTTTGAGAGGATTTTCGTGTTACAATAAACACAGATCGTTTTTTTAGGAGGAAGTGCCCCATGCTCAAACTGGTTTTAGGCGGCTCCGGCAGCGGCAAAACGACGCTGCTCTATTCCCGCATCCGTGCCCGGGCCGAGGCAGGCCGGCGCAGCATCCTGCTGGTGCCGGAACAGTTCACTTCCAGCACGGAGGGCCGCATCTACCGGGAACTGGGCGATGCTCTTTCCGGCATGGTGGAAAGCTTTTCCTTCACGAGTCTGGCCGAGCGCATCCTCTCTGCCGAGGGCGGCGCGGCGGTGCAGACCCTTTCGGACGCGGGCCGCGCCGTGCTGGTGCGCCGCGCGCTGGAAGAGCTGCAGGATCATGTGCATTACTACTACCGCCACCGCCGCAGTGCGGCCTTCTGCCAGATGGCGGCCCAGACCATCGACGAGCTGAAAAGTGCCGGCCTTTCCGGCGCACAGCTGGCAGAGCTTGCGCCGGACTGCGGGCCGGAAAGCGGCAAGCTGAGCGAGCTGGCACTGATCTTTCAGGGGTACGAAACGCTGCTGGCGGGCACCGGCATGGACCCCGCCGACCGGCTGGAGCTGGCGGCTGACCGGCTGGAAGCCGCTCTTGCCCGGGGCGAACTGCCGGACTTTCTGCGGGAGCGGGAAGTGTTCATTGACGAGTTTGATACCTTCAACGCACCCAAAAAGCGGCTGATGGGCGCGATGCTGGCGGCGCTGCCCGCCGTCACGGTGGCCCTGTGCGACGACGGTGCGCCCATGGTGCCGGGGGATATGGGGCTTTTTTCCGGCGCAAAGCAGGTGGCCGCACAGCTGCGGCAGCTGGCCCGCAAAAACGGTGCTGATGCGGCAGTGCCGGAGCTGCTGCGCCGCGACCTGCGCCATAAGGATGCGCCCGGCCTTGCGGCTGTGACAGAGCTTTTGGAGACTGGCACCTGTGAGGTGCCGCCCGCTGCGCCGGAGGTGCGGCTGTTTGCCGCTGCCAGCCGGGAAGAGGAAGCCCGCTGCACCGCTGCGGCCATCCGCCGCCTGATGCGGCAGGGCGTGCGCTGCGGCAAAATGGCCGTGGTCTGCCGCAATATCCCGGATTACCGTGCGGCCATCCGGTACGAGTTCCGCATGGCAGATATCCCGCTTTACTGCGATGAACCCACCACCCCGGAGTTCAGCGCCCCGGCTACGGCGGTGCGTGCACTGCTGGCACTGCTGCGCGGTGCGGATATGACCGAAAACCTGACCATTCTTGCCAAGACCGGCCTGTGCGCTCTGACCGAGCCGCAGGTCTGCGCGCTGGAAAACTATGCCTATACCTGGTCACCCAATGCGGCGGCATGGCGCACAAAATTTGAGAAAAGCCCCAAGGGCTTCGGCGAAAATGAACTGTCCGATGAGGATGCAAAAACGCTGGAGGATGCCGAGACTGCCCGCCAGCTGCTGGTAACAGCCGTGGACGAACTGCGCAGCAAGGTGCGGGGCGGCAGCGCCGAACAGATCAGCCGGGAACTGTATTTCTGCCTGAAAAAGCTGGGTGCAGAAGAGCAGCAGGCAGCGCTGGTGGAAGCCGTCCGCACTGCCCGGGGCATCCCGGCGGCAGAGGAAGCGGCCCGCGAGTGGAACGTGGTGATGCAGCTGCTCAACGAGATGGCCCACCTGCTGGGCGGGCAGGGTGTGACCCTTGCAGAATATGAGGACCTGTTCAGCCTGCTGCTGCGCTCTTCGGACCTTGGGCATATCCCGCAGACGCTGGATGCTGTGGTGCTGGCAAGCGCGGGCAAAATGCGTCTGGACGCGCCGGACTATGTGTTCGTGCTGGGCCTTGCGGAGGGCGAATTTCCCTGTGCACCGTCCGAGACGGGCCTTCTGACCCACGCCGACCGCGATGTTCTGATGGCAAAGCAGATCGATCTGCCGGACTGCTTTGAGAACCGCGTGGTGCGCGAGCAGGTGTGCGTTTACAAAGCCCTCACCGCACCGGCAAAGGGGTTGTGGCTCAGCTGGCCCAAGGGGCAGGGCAAGACCCTGTGCGCAGCGCTGGAACCCATCGTGGAGACCCTGCACCCGGCGGCACCGGAGCTGGAGCTTCCCGACCTTGCGGCTACCCCCGCCGATGCACTGGATACGCTGGGCGGCTGGCCGCTGACCGACACGGAACGCGCCAGCCTGACTGAGGCGCTGCGTCTGCCGCAGACAGATGCGCCCCGGGGCCTTGCTCTGCTGCAGCGCATGGAGGAGAATCCGCCCCGGCAGGTGAACGATCTGTCTGCGCTGAGCGGCCTGCTGGGGCAGCGGCTGCGCATCTCGCCCAGCCAGCTGGAAAAATACTATACCTGCCGGTATGGCTATTTTTTGCAGTATGTGCTGGGCCTGAAGCCCCGCAGACGGGCCGAGCTTTCTGCCGACCAGAGCGGCACCCTGATGCACTGGGTGCTGCAGATGGCGCTGGACCCGCACCCGGATGCGGATAATCCCTGCGCCGGGCTGGCCCCATTTCTGGAGCTGGACGATGATGCCATGGCAGGCCTTGCCGGCCTGCTGGTGGACGAATATGCAAAGCGTTATCTGCCGGAGGATACGGCCCGGTTCGCCTACCTGCTCTCCCGCCTCAAAAAGAGCATGACCGGCCTTTTGTGCTATCTGCGGGACGAACAGAAGCAGTCCTGCTTCCACCCGGCAGCCTGCGAGCTGCGCATCGGCTCCGGGGAGGACGCCGTGCCCGGGCAGGTGTATCATCTCTCGGACGGGCGCACCGTGCAGCTGGTGGGCACGGTGGATCGTGCCGACGAGTGGGTGGAGGAAAACGGCACCCGCTGGGTGCGGGTGGTGGACTATAAGACCGGCACCAAAAAACTGAACCTGAAAGAGGTATACTGTGGGCTGGACTGCCAGATGCTTTTGTATCTGTTCAGCCTGACGCGGGATAAGAGCGGCCGCTTTACCGGTGCGGAACCGGCAGGCGTGCTGTATCTGCTGGCAGACCCGGCCCCCAAGACCACCAACCGCCAGCAGGCACAGCAGGACGTGCAGTACGAGCTGGACGGCCTTGTGAGGGACGAGCAGAAGGTGTTCGATGCCATGGATGCGGATGAGACGGGCCGCTACCTGCCCTTTGGCTACCGCAACGGTGTACCCAGCCCCAGCCAGAAGGATAAGCGTGCCGATATTGCAAAGCTCAACCGCATCCAGCTGCATCTGGATGATCTTGTCACCCAGATGGGCCAGCAGCTTTACGATGGGCAGATCGCTGCGGAACCGCTGGTGGCCGGGGCGGGCAGGAACCCCTGCGTCTGGTGCGACTACAGCTTTATCTGCTGCCACGAGACCGGCATCGGCGAACGGGCACTGGAAGCCCCGGCCAAGCCCTTTGAGCCGGAAGAAGCCGACGACGGAAAGGAAGGTGAGCAGGCATGAGTGAGCCCAAATGGACTCCGGCCCAGCGCGCTGCTATTGAGGACCGGGGTGGTGCGCTGCTGGTGAGCGCAGCGGCGGGCAGCGGCAAAACGGCCGTGCTGACCGAACGCGCGGTGCGGCTCATCACCGATCCGGACCACCCGGTGGATGCGGACAAACTGCTCATCGTCACCTTTACCAATGCGGCGGCGGCAGAGCTGCGGGCACGCATCGGGCAGGCACTGCTGCGGCTCAGCCAGCAGCAGCCCCACAACACGAGCCTGCGCCGCCAGCGGATGCTTTTGCAGCGCGCACCCATCTGCACCATTGACGCGTTCTGTCTGGACCTGCTGCACAAGCACTTTCAGGCACTGGACATCCCGCCGGATTTTGCCCCGGCAGACCCAGGCAGCGTGGAGGTGCTGCGGGCTTCGGCGCTGGCCGAAACGCTGGAAAATGCCTACCGCGACCCGGACTTCTGTGCCTTTGCAGACCTTTACGGAAAGGGCCGCACCGATCAGGCCGCAGGCAATACCATCCTGCATGTGTACGATTTTCTGCGCGCTCTGCCGGACTACGACCGCAGGCTGGACGAATATCTGACACCATGGCAGCGGGAAAACGGCTTTGCTTTTACCTGCTGGCATGACCTGCTGCTGGCGGAAGCGGCCCGCTGCGCAAAGGCCGCGCGGGAACTGCTGACGGCAGCACTGTCAGACTGTAAGGAAGATTTTGTCCTTGCACAGGCACAGGCCGAGGAAAAAGGCAAGACCGCTGCTTCCAAGGCAAAGGCCGTGGCCGGTGTCAACGATAAATTTGCAGAGCCGCTCTCCCGGCTGGAAAGCGCCGCCGCCCTGCTGGGCGAGGTGGAACGGCTGGCTGCGGCAGGGCAGTGGACACCGCTGTACGATAAGCTGACACCCTATGTGCTGGGCATGGAGGAGATACCCGGCTTCAAGGGCATGAAAAAACGGCTGACCGGCGATCATAAGGCGGCGGTCAGGACCCGCGCAGACGAAGCCGCCAAGCTGTTTGAGCACATTACGGAGCTTGTCTCCTGCAGCGAGGAGGAAGCCGAAGCGGACCGCAGAGCGGCCCTGCCCCGGCTACGGGCGCTGTTTGCCGCCGTGCGGGATTTTGATGCCCGCTTCTCGGCAAAGAAAAAGGAGCGCAAGCTGCTGGAATTCAGCGATTTTGAGCATCAGGCCCTGCGGCTGCTGCGCACACCGGATGGCGTGTGCACCCCGCTGTGCCAGAGCATCCGGCAGAGCTATGCCGCCGTGATGGTGGACGAATATCAGGACACGAACGCTTTGCAGGATGCCATTTACCGCTGCCTTGCTTCCCCGGCGGGGGACGACCTGTTTCTGGTAGGCGACCTGAAACAGAGCATCTACCGCTTCCGGCAGGCCGACCCCAGCATCTTCCGGACGAAGCTGGATGTCTGGGCCCCTCTGCCCAGCGGCACTGCCCGCCCCCGCCCGGAGGAGGGTACGGCAGGCGGAAACGCTCTGCTGGCGCTGGATGCGAACTTCCGCTCCGCCCCGCAGGTGGTGGCAGGCATCAACTTTATCTTTGAACAGCTCATGACACCCCAGCTAGGCGATACCGCCTATGGCGACGGCCAGCGGCTGGTGTGCGGTGCACCCGGCGACTACGCAGGCAGCGTGGAAGCGCACTTCCTGCCCGACGACACCGCTGAGACCGACGCGGCGTGGATCGCCCAGCGCGTTGAAGAACTGGTGAAAAACGGCGAACCAGTGCGGGACGGCAGCTCCACCCGCCCGGTGCAGTACGAGGATTGCTGCATCCTGCTGGCGGCGCGCGGCGACTTCCTCGCTTATGAGGAAGCGCTCACGGCCCGGGGCATCCCGGTGTATGCGGATGCGCGCGAAAACCTGATGGAAGCAGCGCACATCCGGCCGCTGATCTCGCTTTTGAAGGTCATCGACAACCCGGCGCAGGATATCTACCTTGCCGCCGCCATGCTGGGGCCGATGTTCGGCTTTACGGACGACGACCTTGTACGCCTGCGTGCCCAGAGCGCCGCAATGCAGAAAAAGGCGCAGGAGGAACAGGGCGCGAAGGAAACGGGCAAAAGGGCTTCCCGCATGAGTCTGTACGGCGCAGTGCTGCAGGTGGTGCAGAATGGTGATGAAACTCCGTTCACCCGAAAGGTGAAAGACTTCTATGACCGACTCACCGCACTGCGGCGCATGGCCCGCAGTGCCCCGGCAGAACAGCTGCTGGAAGAGATCTTTGTCTCCACCGGCTATCTTGCTGCGCTGGGCGTACTGGAAAACGGTGCGCACCGCCGGGAAGATGCCCGGCGCTTTGCGGCTTTCTGTGCACAGACCGGAGCAAACGGCATCTCGGCGCTGGTGCGTGCCATCGACGCGGCGGCGCAGGCCGGTTCTACCGGGCAGGACACTGTGCCCGGCGGTGCGCGGCCTGGCTGTGTGACCATTATGACCATCCATCGCTCCAAGGGTCTGCAGTTCCCGGTGGTGTTCGTGGGCGACACGGCCCGGCACTTCAACCTGAGCGACACTTACCAGCCGGTGCTGCTGCACCGGGAATACGGCGCGGGCCTGCGCCTGCGCCCGGAACAGGGCGAGAGCATGTACAAGACTGCAGCCTACGCAGCTCTTGCCAGCGTCCATGCACAGGAAACGCGCAGCGAGCAGATGCGCCTTTTATATGTGGCGCTCACCCGTGCACAGGATAAGCTGATCCTCACGGTGCCGCTGGGCATGACCAAGACCGGCAATCCCTTTGCCAAGGCGGCAGCATTCCTTGCTGCGGGCGCGGGAGAAACGCTGAACCAGCAGGCGGGCAGCTTTGCCGACTGGCTGCGTGCAGCGCTGCTGGTGCATCCCTTCGGCGGGCCGCTGCGGCGGCTGGCAGGAGATCTGGAACTGCCCTTTGTGTTTACGGAAAGCGAGATCATGGTCACGGTGCAGGAAGTTCAGACGGAGCCGGGAACACCGGAACAGGAACCGGAAGCGGCAGAGCCTGTCCCGGCAGACCCGGCATTGGTGGCTCAGCTGCAGGAGGGCTTTGCATGGCGATATCCGGCGGCAAAACTGGCTGCGGTGCCCGCCAAGGTCAGCGTGACCAGCATCGTGCACAAGGCCGAGCAGACCACGCTGGAACGCCCTGCCTTTCTCTCCAAGGACGGCCTGACTGCCGCCGAGATGGGCACGGCTCTGCACGCTTTTCTGGAACATGCGGACTTTGCCTCCCTTGCTGCTGCCAAAGCGGCGGGCACGCTGGAGGAAGCCATCCTTGCAGAGCGCCAGCGGCAGGTGGACACCCGGTTGGTGGCCCCGGAAATTGCGGAAAAACTCAATGCAGGCCGCATCCGCCGCTTTGCCGAGAGCGAAGCCTTTGCAAAGATCTGCGCAGCCGAAAAGGTGCTGCGGGAGCTGGCCTTCATCACGGCGCTGCCCGCGTCGGCCGTGCTGACGGCACAGGGAGCTTCCGCGCAGGAAGCCGCCGCCGTGCAGGATGAGCAGGTGCTGGTGCAGGGCATTGCAGACCTTGTGCTGGTGTTCCCGGATCATCTGGAACTGCTGGATTACAAGACCGACCGCCGCAAGACCGAAGCGGACTTCCTGAGCGCCTACCGCCCGCAGCTGAACCTCTATGCCCTTGCCATCGATAAGCGCTTTGCGCCGAAGAAGGTAACGTATAAGGGCATCTACTCGCTGGAGCTGGGGAGGCTGATCGAAGCATAAGGAAAACGGGCTCGCCCTCTCAGTCTCGCATTTGCTCGACAGCTCCCCCAAAGGAGGAGCCCTTGGCAAAACCGCAAACTTTGTATGGACTGCCAAAGCCTCTCACTTTGGGAGAGGTGGCATTGCGTAAGCAATGACGGAGAGGGCGAGGACGCTATCGGAAACTTACTTCTTTTTCAAAAGTCATATTTTTCCCGCAAAACGCATAAAAAGTGCTTGACAGCGTTTTCTGCCTGTGGTAAAATAGCCGGGTAAAGAAAGCAGCTACGGCCTGTGCCGCGCTCGCCTTGCGAGGGAAAGATCCCCCGGGCTATACCTGAAGGCAGTTCATTATGAGTGGACTGTGGCTTTGAGTGAATTTTTGCGCGGCTGTCCTGAAAATGGGCGGCCGCGTTTTCTATGCCAAATATTGCAACAAAATGGATTTTGTTTGGAGGTGCATTCATTATCGCTACCGCTGGAAAGTCGAAGGAACTGGAGATCAACGGTCAGATCCGTGACCGTGAGGTCCGTCTGATCGGTGCAGACGGCGAGCAGAAGGGCGTTGTGTCCATTCAGGTGGCCATGCGCGCTGCTGAAGATGCTGGTCTGGATCTGGTCAAGATCGCACCGCAGGCTGTTCCGCCTGTGTGCAAGGTGCTGGATTACGGCAAGTACCGTTTTGAACAGCAGAAGAAGGAGAAGGAAGCCAAGAAGAACCAGAAGGTGGTCGAAGTTAAAGAGACCCGCCTTTCGCTCAACATTGACACCAACGACTTCAATACCAAGCTGAACCAGACTGCCAAGTTCCTGGCAGCTGGCCACAAGGTTAAGGTTTCGATCCGCTTCCGCGGCCGTGAAATGGCGCACAGTGCTCTGGGCGCAGACGTGCTGAAACGTTTTGCCGAGGCTCTGCCTCAGGCATCCACCGATAAGCCGCCGGTGCTCGAGGGCCGCACGATGTCCATTCTGCTGATCCCGAAACCCAATAAGGACTAATTTTAGGAGGAAACTAAAATGGCTAAGATGAAACTGAAGACGCACTCCGGCGCTAAGAAGCGCTTTAAGCTGACCAAGAACGGCAAGATCAAGCGCGGCCACGCATTCCGCAGCCACATCCTGACCAAGAAGACCACCAAGCTGACCCGTGGCTACCGTCAGCCCAGCTACGTTGATAAGACCAACGCAGCTACCATCAAGAGCATGCTGCCCTACGCCTAAGAGCGAGCCGCAGGCAAACACATTCTATTGAGACAACTAAAGGAGATATAAAAAATGGCACGTATCAAGGGCGCAACCATGACTCACAAACGTCGTAAGAAGATGCTGAAGCTGGCCAAGGGCTTCTACGGCTGCAAGAGCAAGCACTTTAAGATGGCCAAGCAGCAGGTCATGAAGAGCGGCAACTACGCTCTGGCTGGCCGCCGCATGAAGAAGCGTCAGTTCCGCAACCTGTGGATCTGCCGCATCAACAACGCAGTTCGTCCTCTGGGCATGAACTACTCCACCTTCATGGCTGGTCTGAAGAAGGCTGGCATCGAGCTGAACCGCAAGATGCTGTCTGAGATGGCTATTAACGATCCCAAGAGCTTTGCAGCTCTGGTCGAGACCGTCAAGAACGCCTGATTAGGAACTTGAATCGTGACGCCCGCGCGTATACGCGGGCGTCCGTTTTGTATCCGGGGTTCTTACGGCAGGGGAACATGTTTTTCAGGGCAGCGCCCTGCCGCAGGAACGCTTTGTGGCAGACGCTGCCCTTTTTGCATTTTTTGAACAAGACGGCAGACTACTTTTTGAACGACAGTACAGCGAAAGGTTGAATACACACGATGGACGAAAAAATCACCAGCCGGGAAAACGCAAAGATCAAATACGCCTGCCGCCTTTCTTCCAGCGCGGCATTCCGCCGCAGCGAGGGCCGCTTTCTGGCCGAGGGCCGCAAGCTCTGCCCGGAGCTTGCCCGCGGTGCGCAGCTGGAGACCTTATTTTATACGGAGAGCGCTATGGCAAAGTGCCCGGAGCTTGCCGGGCTGCCCGGTGAACACTACCTTGTGGAAGACCATGTGGCCGATAAGCTGGCCGATGTGGGCACCCATCAGGGAGTGTTCGGCGTGTTCCGCACCCCGGTGCACACACTGGACGAAGTGAAGGCCGGCGGGCGGTATCTGGCGCTGGAACGGGTGCAGGACCCCGGCAATGTGGGCACCCTGCTGCGCTCTGCTGCGGCCTTTGGCTTTGACGGTGTGATCCTGAGCGACGGCTGTGCCAGTGTGTATGCCCCCAAGACCCTGCGCGCTTCCATGGGAGCCGCTGTGCGCATCCCGGTGATCGAAGCCGGTGCCATGCCCGATGCCATCACCCAGCTGCGCGCAAAGGGGATCACCTGCCTTGCGGCTGCGCTGTACAAGTCCCAGCCGCTGAGCGCGGCGCAGGCAAGCTGCCCCGGCGGCGTCTGCGTCGTCATCGGCAGCGAGGGTCAGGGCCTGACCGATGAGACCATTGCTGCCTGCAGCAGCACGGTGCGCATCCCCATGACCGACCGGGTGGAAAGCCTGAATGCCGGCATTGCGGGCAGCATCCTGCTGTGGCATTTCCGGGAGGAAAGCCTATGAGCGGCCTTGCAGGGCAGACCAGCCTTTTCCCGCCGGAGCCTGCCCCGGATCCGCTGCTGTGCTGGCTGTGGCTGGCCCATGTGCTTGGCCCGGCCAGCGTTCACGCGGGCCGTGTGCTGGATGCCTTTGGCGGTGCACAGGAAGCATGGGAAGCCCGCGATACGGCAGAATTTCGTCTTGCAGCGGGAGAGGCAGCAGCTCTGCGGGCGCAGCAGCTGGCCCCGGAACAGTACCACCCGCTGGTGATGCGGTGCGATGATCTGGGTGTGCGCATCCTGCCGTTTGACGATCCGGACTATCCGCTGGCGTTTTCCCGCATCCCGGATATGCCGCTGGTGCTCTACTGCACCGGCGATCCGCTCTGGCTCAACGAGCCGGGCGCGGTGGGCATCGTGGGCAGCCGCAAGCCTACCGAATACGGCCTGAACGCAGCGGCGGACATTGGCGGGGAACTGGCCCAAAGCGGCGCTTTGATCGTCAGCGGCCTTGCGGACGGGCTGGACAGCGCCGGGCACCGCGCTGCTGTCAAAAACAACTGCCCTACCATTGCTGTGATGGGCGTGCCCATCGACCGCACCTATCCTGCGGCCAATGTGGTGCTGCGGCACAAGATCGAGCAGAAGGGCTGCGTGATCAGTGAGTACCCGCCCCGCAGTGAGGGCGTTGGCCCAAATGGATTTTTGCAGCGCAACCGGCTCATTGCGGCGCTCAGCTCTGCATTGCTGGTGGTGGAAGCGCAGGAAAAAAGCGGCACCATGTCCACCGTGTCTCACGCCGAACGCTATGGCAAGCCGGTGTTCGCGGTGCCAGGCAGCATCTACTCGCCCAATTCCGCAGGCACAAACGGCCTTTTGCGGGACGGCAGAGCACGTGCCGTGTGTTCTGCTGCTGACCTGCTTGGCCCGCTGGGCCTGCACCGGCAGAGCGCAGCGGCGGTGACGGCAAAGCAGCCGGAGCCTCTGAGCGAGAACGAGCGGAAGGTGCTTTCCTGCATCGGGCCGCAGCCCCTTGGCATTGAGGAGCTTTGCGTGCGCAGCGGCCTGCCTACAGCGATGCTGCTGGGCACCCTGATGAAGCTGGAGCTTTCCGGCCGGGTGCTGTGCATGCCGGGCAAGCGGTATGTGATAAAATAGTATAATTTCTGCTGGCGCAGCACACAACAGCTGTGGTATGATATAAAAATAGAGAATCCCGTACTGTGCAGTTGCACGGTGCGTTCCTGATAGAGAAGAAAGAAAATTTGAAATGGGAGTAAACTCGAATGGCGAAACTGGTTATCGTGGAGTCGCCTGCTAAGGCGAAAACCATTGGCAAGTATCTGGGCGATGATTACGAGGTCACCGCAAGCATGGGCCATATCCGTGACCTGCCCGCTTCCCAGCTGGGCATCGATGTGGAGCACGGCTATGCCCCACAGTACATCAGCATCAAAGGCAAGGAAAAGCTCATCAAGGAATTGAAGAGCAAGGCCAAACACGCAGACGGCGTGCTGCTGGCAACCGACCCGGACCGTGAGGGCGAAGCCATCAGCTGGCATCTGGCAAACATTCTGGGGCTGGACCCCCACGAGCCGAACCGTGTGACCTTTGACGAGATCACCAAAAAGGGCGTGAAGGAGGGCATGGCCCATCCCCGCGCCATCGACGAAGATCTGTTCAACGCACAGCAGGCCCGCCGTGTGCTGGACCGTCTGGTGGGCTACAAGCTCAGCCCGTTCCTCTGGCGCAAGGTGCGCCGGGGCCTTTCCGCAGGCCGCGTGCAGAGCGTGGCCGTGCGCCTGATCGATGACCGCGAAAAGGAGATCGAGAGCTTCAAGCCCGACGAATACTGGAACGTGGATGCCACCCTCGGCGCAGGCCACAAGAGTTTTACCGCCCGGCTGGCCACCGATGCCAGCGGCAAAAAGCTGCTGCCCAAAAGCGAAGCCGAGGCCCGCGCCATTGAAAAGGGTCTGGAAGGGGCCGAGTACGTGGTGGCAGAGCTGAAAAAGGGCAAGCGGGCAAAGCAGCCCACTCCGGCCTTCATCACCAGTACCCTGCAGCAGGAGGCATCCCGCCGCTTGGGCTTTACGGCCACCCGCACCATGCGCGCTGCCCAGACCCTGTACGAAGGCGTGGACATTGCAGGCCACGGCACCATGGGTCTGATCACCTACATGCGTACCGACAGCCTGCGCATCTCGGATGAAGCCGTTGCCGCCGCAAAGGAATATATCGCAGGGGCCTACGGTGAAGCCTATATCTGCCCCTACAAGCGCACATGGAAGACCAAGAGCGCCACTGCCGCACAGGATGCCCACGAGGCCATCCGTCCCTCGGTGCCGTCCCTGACACCGGACGAGGTGGACAAGAGCATCAGCGGCGACACCGCAAAGCTCTACCGCATGATCTGGAGCCGCTTCATGGCCAGCCAGATGGCAGACTGCCAGCAGGACACCGTGTCCGTCACGGTCAGCGCGGCGGACTACCGTTTCAAGGCCAGCGGCTATACCGTTACCTTTGACGGTTTCACCGTCCTGTACGAGGAAGCCACCGACGAAAAGGAAAAGAAGGAGACCGCCCTGCCTCCGCTGGAGCAGGGTCAGGTGCTGAAGCTGCGCGACCTCAAGAGCGAGCAGAAGTTCACCCAGCCGCCCGCCCGCTACACCGAAGCGACCCTCATCAAGGCACTGGAAGAAAACGGCATCGGCCGTCCCTCCACCTATGCGCCCATCATCACCACCATCATCGACCGCGGCTATGTGGAGCGCGACCAGAAAAAGCTCAAGCCCACCCTACTGGGCCGGGCGGTGGATGGCCTGATGCTGGAACAGTTCCCCCACATCGTGGATGTGGACTTCTCCGCCCAGATGGAAAAGAATCTGGATAAGATCGAGAGCGGCAAGGCTGACTGGCACAAGACGGTGGATGACTTCTACCAGGGCTTTGCGGCAAGCCTCGAGCAGGCCGAAAAGAACATGGAAGGCAAGAAGGTCAAGGTGCCGGATGAGCCTTCCAGTGAGGTATGCGACCTGTGCGGCCGGCCCATGGTCATCAAGGTGGGCAAGTACGGCAAGTTTTTGGCCTGCAGCGGCTTCCCGGAGTGCCGGGGCACAAAGCGGCTGGTTAAGGATACCGGCGGCATCTGCCCCAAGTGCGGCAAAGGCCGTATGCTGGAGCGCAAAAGCTCCAAGGGCCGCATCTATTATGGCTGCGAGCGCTACCCGGACTGCGACTTTATGACATGGGACATGCCGGTGCCCACCAAGTGCCCCAAGTGCGGCAGCACCATGTTCCGCAAAGGCTCCAAGCTGTATTGCGCAAAGGAAGGCTGCGGCTACGAGATGCCGGTGCCGAAAAAGGACTAAAAGGATAAAACTATGAACTATAAAGTAACCGTGCTGGGCGCGGGTCTTGCGGGCTGTGAAGCCGCCCTCTGGCTGGCGGGCAAGGGCGTGCAGGTAGACCTGTACGAACAGAAGCCCGTGCATTTTTCGCCCGCACACAAAAGCGCAGGTTTTGCAGAGCTGATCTGCTCCAACAGCCTGAAAGCTGAGCGGCTGGACTCTGCTTCCGGCCTGCTGAAGGAAGAAATGCGGCGGATGGGCAGCCAGCTGCTGAACGCCGCCGAGATGGCCCGCGTGGCCGCTGGCGGTGCGCTGGCGGTGGACCGCGACGCATTCAGCGCCGAAGTGACCCGCATGGTGGAAAGCTGTGAGAATATCACCGTCCACCGGGAGCAGGTGGAGCACATTGACGAGACTGCCCCCATTCTGGTGGCCACCGGCCCCCTGACCGATGGCGCACTGGCCGATGAGATCGGGGCCTTGACCGGTGACGAGCGGCTGCACTTCTACGATGCTGTGGCCCCCATCGTCACCGCCGAAAGTCTGGACTACAACAAGGTGTTTGCCGCCTCCCGCTATGACCGGGGCGAGGCCGACTACCTGAACTGCCCGTTCAACAAGGAAGAGTACGAGAATTTCCACGCAGCTCTCGCTTCGGCAGAGCGTGCCCCTCTGCACGACTTTGACACCGGGGCCGAGCAGTCTGCTCAGCCCGACCCGGATGCCCACGGCAAAAAGGCCGACACCGTCACCGTGTATGAGGGCTGTATGCCCATCGAGATCATGGCCGCCCGGGGTGCCGACACCATGCGGTTCGGTCCCCTGCGCCCGGTGGGCCTTGTGAATCCCAACACCGGACACCGTCCGTGGGCCAATGTACAGCTGCGGGCCGAAAATAAGGAACGCACCCTGTATAACATCGTGGGCTTCCAGACAAACCTCAAGTGGGGCGAACAGAAGCGGGTGTTCAGCATGATCCCCGGGCTGGAAAATGCCGAGTTTGTGCGGTACGGTGTCATGCACCGCAACACCTTCCTCGATGCGCCCCGGGTGCTCAGCGCCCAGCTGTGCCTGAAAGAACACCCCAATGTGTTCTTTGCGGGCCAGATCACCGGCTTTGAGGGCTATATGGAAAGCGCTGCCTGCGGCCTGCTGGCGGCCCGCAGCCTGTATGCCCGGCTGGAAGGCAAAGAACTGCCCGCCCCGCCTGTGGATACTATGTGCGGTGCGCTGGTGCAGTACCTGACCACCGAGAACAAGAACTTCCAGCCCATGGGCGCGAATATGGGCATCCTTCCTCCGCTGCCGGAGGAGAGCCGCCCGCGGGACAAGCGCCTGCGTTACATGGCACAGGCTCAGCGCGCTGTTGCCAGCTTCCAGCACTGGCTGGATGAAACTTCTCTTTAAGAAGGGAGAAAAGCTATGAAGATTATCGTGGATATGATGGGCGGCGACAACGCCCCTCTGGCTGTACTGGAGGGTGTCGCACAGGCCGTGAAAGAGTACGGCATCACCGTCGTCGGTGTGGGCGACGAAGCGCTGGTGCGCAGGACCGCACAGGAGAACAGCATCCCGCTGGATGGCATTGAGCTGGTGAACTGCACCGAGGTCATCGATATGTGCGATGAGCCTGCCCGCGCCATCCGCCAGAAGAAGGATTCCTCCATCGTGGTGGGCCTGAACATGCTGAAAGACGGCAAGGGCGACGCCTTTGTCTCCGCCGGCAGCACCGGTGCGCTGCATGTGGGCGCAAGCCTCATCGTGCGCACACTCAAAGGCATCAAGCGCCCGGCTCTGGCTACCATGGTGCCCGCCAAAAAGCAGGCTTATCTGCTGCTGGACTGCGGTGCCAATGTGGAGTGCCGCCCCGAGATGCTGGCAGCTTTTGCCGTGATGGGCAGCTGCTATGTGAATAAGGTGGAGGGCCGCCGCAGCCCCAGCGTGGCGCTCGCCAACAACGGTGCGGAGGAGAGCAAGGGCACCCCCATGCTCAAGGAAGCCCACCAGCTGCTCAAGACCACCCCCGGCATCCGCTTTGTGGGCAATATTGAACCCCGCGATGTGCCTAATGGCGAAGTGGACGTGGTGGTGTGCGACGGCTTCACCGGCAACGTCATCCTCAAGCTGACTGAGGGCGTGGCAAAAATGCTGCTGGGCATGCTGAAGCAAATGTTCCTCGCAAACCTCGGCGGCAAGCTGGCCTACCTGCTGCTCAAGGGCAGCGTGGCAGACCTGAAGCATCAGATGGACAGCGAGGAGTACGGCGGCGCACCCTTCCTGGGGGCCAAGCAGCCGGTCATCAAAGCCCACGGCTCTTCCAAGGCCAAGGGCATCAAGAACGCCATCCGTCAGGCAAAGATCTGCGTGGAGAACGATCTGTGCGGCACCATGCAGTCTGCGCTGGACGAGCTGGCTGCGGCACAGAAAACTGAGGAATAAGGGAAGCGGGCTTGCCCTCTCCGTCATTGCTTCGCAATGCCACATTCCCCACTCTGTCGCTATTGCGACATCTCTCCCCGGCCGGGGAGAGTCTTTCCTCAGAGTGAGAGGCTTTGGCAGTTCGTGCAGACTGCATCGATTTGCCAAGGGCTCCCCCTTTGGGGGAGCTGGCGAACGGACGTGAGCCTGAGAGGGCGAGGATGCTGACCATCAATAAGGGAGCTAAAACATATGAGCCATCAGTTGGAAACAATTATTGGTTATAAGTTCAAAAACCCGGAGCTGCTGGAGATCGCGCTCACCCATACCAGCTATGCCAACGAGAGCCGCACCCCGGTCAAGCACAACGAGCGGCTGGAATTTCTGGGCGACAGCGTGCTGCAGATCGTCTCGGCAGACTATCTGTTCCACGCCTATGCCGACCGGCCGGAGGGCGATCTGACCCGCATCCGCGCCAGCCTTGTCAGCGAGGGTGCACTGTTCCAGTTCGCGCAGGAGATCGATCTGGGCGAGTACCTGCGCCTTGGCCGCGGCGAGGAGCGCTGCGGCGGACGCACCCGCCCCAGCGTGGTGTCCGATGCGTTTGAAGCGCTGATCGCGGCTTTGTATCTGGATGGCGGCATGGATGTGGCCCGCAGCTTCATCCTGCCCTTTATCACCGAGGGCAAGCACGCCGAGGCCGACTACAAGACCCGCCTGCAGGAGATCGTGCAGCAGAACCCGGAAGAGCGGTTGAGCTATGTAGTAGAAAGCGAGTCCGGCCCGGATCACGACAAGCATTTCGTGGTGGCTGTGCGGTTCAACTCTGACCGCGTGGCCCGTGGCGAAGGCCGCAGCAAAAAGGCCGCTGAGCAGTGCGCCGCCAAAGAAGCGCTCAAGCTGCTGGGCGTGATAAAGGAAAAGTAAATGGTATTCAAGGAACTGGAGATCCAGGGCTTCAAGAGCTTTCCCGATAAAGTCAAAATTCGGTTCGACGCAGGCGTTACCGGTGTGGTGGGTCCCAACGGCTCCGGCAAGTCGAACCTTTCGGACGCAGTGCGCTGGGTGCTGGGCGAGACCAGCTCCCGCCAGCTGCGTGCGGCAGGCAAGATGGAGGACGTGATCTTCGGCGGCACCCGGCGGCGCGGAGCCATGGGCTTTGCGCAGGTGCGGCTGACGCTGGATAACGCAGACCACACCTTTGATGTGGATGCGGACGAAGTGACCATTGGCCGCAAGTATTACCGCTCCGGCGACAGCGAGTATACCATCAACGGGCAGGTGTGCCGGTTGAAGGATGTGTACGAACTTTTGCTGGATACCGGCATTGGCCGCGACGGCTACTCGGTGATCGGGCAGGGCCGCATTGCGGAGATCGTGGCCGCAAAAAGCAGTGAGCGCCGCGAGATCTTTGAGGAAGCCTGCGGCATTGCCAAGTACCGCTACCGCAAGACCGAGGCGGAACGCCGCCTTGCTGCGGCGGGCGAAAACCTTGAACGCCTGCGGGACATCCTTGGCGAGCTGGAAAGCCGGGTAGGCCCGCTGGAAAAAGAGAGCGCCAAGGCAGAAAAGTTCCTCGAGCTGGCCGCACAGCGCAAAACGCTGGAAGTGACCCTGTGGACCGACGGTGTGCACCGCGCGCGCGAAGCCGTGCGCCAGCAGGTGCGGGACTACGAGACAGCACAGGCCGACTACGAGCGCTTTGACCGGGAGACGAAAGCCGCCGAGCAGGAGGCTGAGGAGATCCGGATGCAGGCACAGCAGCTTACGGTTGCTGTTGAGCGCCTGAATGGGGATATCCGCAGCATCACCGAGCAGATCAGCGGGTCGGAAAGCCGTATCGCTGTGCTGGAAAACGACATTCTCCGCAACGAGGAGAGCGCCGCATCCCTGAAGGAAGAGATCAGCGCCGGGGAACAGGACAGCACCGAGGCACAGGCCGCCTTGCAGCGTCACCGGGCCGTGGCAAAGACCATGGAAGCGGAGGGCGAAAAGCTGGCGGCAGAGATCGAAGCGTTGAACGCGGAGATCGCACGTCTGACCGATGCCAGCAGTGCCAGCGGTGCCCGCAAGGATACCCTGAAAGCAGAACTTGCCGGCCTGACAGCCCGGCGCACCGAAGCGCAGGTGGCGCAGGCCGCTGCCGAAGCTGCCGGGGAAACAGCCCGCCAGCGCCTGCCTGCCCTTGAGCAGAGCGTGCAGGAAAGCACCGCCCAGCGGGACGAAGCAAAGCAGGATCTGGACGACACCATCAAGTATCGCCGGATGCTGGAAGAAAACGAGAAGCAGCTGGCAAATGTCCGTTCCGGCATGGAACTCAAGCTGAAAGGCCGCAAGGCTGCGCTGGACGATGCCGACGCAGCAGAGCAGTGCCTTGGCCGGGAGCTGGATGCGGCCCGCCAGCGCCTTTCCGTGCTGCGGGAACTGGAAAAGAACATGGACGGCTACCAGAACTCGGTCAAGGCCGTCATGCGTGCTGCCGGTGCACGCCGCCTGCGGGGCATCATCGGGCCGGTGTCCGCCATCTTAAAGGTGGAGCCGGGCTGTGAAGTGGCTGTGGAAACGGCTCTGGGCGGTGCGCTGCAGAACATCGTGGTAGAGAACGAAGCCGCTGCCAAAGCGGCCATTGCCCTGCTGCGCAATGACAATGCAGGCCGCGCAACCTTCCTGCCGCTGGATACCGTCCAGCCCGGCGTGTTCCGCGGCCGACTCTCCGGTACGGCACGGCTTGCCTCCAGTCTGGTGCAGGCCGACCGCCGGTACGACAACATCGTATCGAACCTGCTGGGCCGCATCATCGTGGTGGACGACATCAACGAAGCCTCCCGCGTGGCGCGGGACAACGGCTTCCGCAGCAAGGTGGTCACCATGGATGGTCAGGTGATCAATGCAGGCGGCAGCTTTACCGGCGGCAGTGTCCAGCGCAGCGCAGGCCTGTTCACCCGCAAGCAGGAGATGGAAGAGCTGCGGGTAAAGGCTGCAAAACTGCAGAAGGACTGCCTTGCCGCGCAGGAAAAGACCGACCGCTGCAAAGAGCAGGTAGATGCCCTTCAGGCAGAGCTGACCGCCACGGCCAGTGAACAGATCACCGCCGCCAACGACAAAGTGCGTGCCGAGGCAGAGCAGAAGCGGCTGGAAGCTGCTGCCGCCCAGCTGGAAACGGCCCGCAGCAACGGCCAGCAGCAGATCGACGCTTTGCAGGCGGCCTTGACAGAGAGCCGTGGCAAAGCAGAGGAAGCTGCCAGCCTGCAGGCCCGGCTGACGGCAAAGATCGACCTGCTGACGGCGGAGATGAACCGAATTGCCGAAGGCGACGACAACTTTGTGGCCCAGCAGACCGAACTGAGCCAAAAGCTCAGCGCAAAGCGGCTGGAACAGGTGACCCGCCAGAAGGATGCAGAGCTGGCCTACAGCCAGATCGCAGCGCTGCAACAGCGGGCACAGGATGCCGCTGCCCGCCGCGCCACGCTGGAAGAAAGCCTTGTGGCACTGGCACAGCGCAGCGAGAGCTGCCGGGCAGAAATTGCAGCCATCCGGCAGGCAAAGTCCGACAGCCAGACCGAGATCGCCCAAAAAGAAAAGGCCATCCGGGAAGCCACGGAACAGCGGCTGGAACGCCAGCAGGCTGAAACAGCAGCATTGAGCCGGGCGCGTACTTCCTCCGACAGCCGCGAGGAAATGGGGCGCGAGATGGCCCGCCTTGCAGAGCGCAAGGCCGCTGCCGAGACCGAGTACGACCAGACCGTGGCAAAGCTGTGGGATGAATACCAGCTCTCGGTCAGTCAGGCAGAGAACCTTTGCGTGGAGTTTGAAAGCCTGACGGCCCTGCGCGCACAGGTGGCCGACCTGCGCGGCAAAATTCGCGCCCTTGGCAGCGTGAATGTGAGCGCCATCGAGGAATACAAGGAGGTCAAGGCCCGCTACGATGCCCTGATGCATCAGGTGACCGATGTGGAGGAAAGCCGCAATGAGCTGACCCGCATGATCTCCAAGCTTTCGGCACAGATGCGGGAGATCTTCTCCGACAGCTTCCGCGCCATCAACGAAAACTTTGGCCGCGTATTTACCGAGCTGTTCGGCGGCGGCGAAGCCAGCCTTGTGCTGGAGGATGAAAGCGATGTGCTCTCCTGCGGCATCGGCATCCGGGTGGCACCGCCGGGCAAGGTGATCAAAAATCTGGAAGCGCTTTCCGGCGGCGAGCAGGCGCTGGTGGCCATCAGCATCTACTTTGCCATTCTGGCGGTCAATCCGGCCCCGTTCTGTATTCTGGACGAGATCGAAGCCGCTCTGGACGATGCCAATGTGGTGCGTTTTGCCCAGTACTTACGCCGGGTGAGCGACAAGACCCAGTTCATCGTCATCACCCACCGCCGCGGCACAATGGAAGCCGCGAATGTGCTTTACGGCGTTACCATGCAGGAGGACGGCGTGTCCAAGCTGCTCAAGCTTGATCTGGAACAGGTTGACGCAACGCTGGTTTCCTGATATATATTAAAGAAAAAGATAGGAGGACACCATGGGGTTCTTCGGATTTGGCAAGAAAAACAAAGAAAAAGAACAGGAAAAAATGAAAACGGGTCTGGAAAAGACCCGCACCGGTTTCTGGGGCAATATCCTCAACACCCTCACCGGCAGTGTCATCGACGATGATATGTACGATGATCTGGAAGAGCAGCTCATCCTTGCGGATGTGGGCGGCGAGGTGGCCGTGCGTCTGGTGGACAAGCTGCGCGACCGTGTGCACGAAAAGGGCCTGAAGACCGGCGAAGAGGCGGCGGATGCCCTGCGCGACATCATTGCCGAGGAAATGACACCGGATGCCGAGATGGATCTTTCCGGCAAGCCGGCCGTCATTCTGGTCATTGGCGTGAACGGCGTGGGCAAGACCACCAGCATTGCAAAGCTGGCCGATCACTACACCCGCGAGGGCAAAAAGGTGATGCTGGCCGCAGGCGATACCTTCCGTGCCGCAGCCAGCGAACAGCTGGAGATCTGGGCCGACCGCGCCGGTGTGCCCATTGTGAGCGCAGGCGAGGGCGCAGACCCGGCGGCTGTCATTTTCGACACCGTAAAGTCTGCCACCGCACGCGGTTATGACATGGTCATTGCCGACACCGCAGGCCGTCTGCACAACAAGGCAAACCTGATGGCAGAGCTTTCCAAGATCAGCCGCAGCGTCAAGAAGGCCAGCCCGGAAGCCAGCCTTGAAACGCTGCTGGTGCTGGATGCCATCACCGGCCAGAACGCCATCAGTCAGGCCAAGGAATTCTGCAAGGCTGCAGATGCTACCGGCATCATCCTGACCAAGCTGGACGGCACCGCCAAGGGCGGCTGCGTGGTGGCGGTCAAGCAGCGTCTGGGCCTGCCGGTGCGCTTCATCGGCGTGGGCGAGGGCATCGACGACCTGCTGCCCTTTACCCCGGAGGGCTTTGTGGAAGAGCTGCTCCCGCGCCAGTGGAAGCACTAAAATAGAACCCTCTCACCGTTCCGTCCGCTTGCAGCGGCGCGGAGACGGAGCTCTCCCAAAGGGGCGAGCTTTGAAAGCGGAAGGAGTATTAAGATGAAAATTTGTGCAGCTACCGGCAACGCCGGAAAGCTCCGCGAACTGCGCCGCATTCTGGAAGCGCAGGGCCACGAGGTGGTCAGCCAGAAGCAGCTGGGCATCACCATCGAGCCGGAGGAGACCGGCACCACCTTTGCCGAGAACGCCCTCATCAAGGCTGAAACCATCTGCAAGGCATGCGGCCTGCCCACCATCGCCGATGACTCCGGCCTGTGCGTGGAGGCGCTGGGCGGTGCGCCTGGCGTCTACAGTGCCCGCTACTGCGGCCGCCACGGCGACGACGAAGCCAACAACGACAGGCTTCTGGACGCCATGCAGGCTGTGCCTGCCGGGCAGCGGGGTGCAAAATTCGTGTCCGCGGTGTGCTTCATCCTGCCGGATGGGCGGCATCTGACCTGCATGGGCGAGTGCCCGGGCAGCATCGCCTTTGAGCGGCTATGCGGGGACTACGGCTTTGGCTACGACCCGCTGTTCATCCCCACCGATTGCGGCGTGGGAAAGCACGATAAGCGTCCCAACACCGAGGGCCGCAGCTACGCCCAGCTGACCCCGGACGAAAAGGATGCCATCAGCCACCGCGGCAATGCGCTGGCGGTGCTGGAACAGCAGCTGCCGGGATTTCTGAGTGCAGCCAAGGAAGAAGGCGTCGTCGCACAGGTGTCTGGAAAAGTGGAGATCAGGCTGAAATGATTGTAAGCCTGAAACGGGCTTGCCCTCTCCGCCTCACGTTGTTCGGCACCTCTCCCAAAGGGAGAGGCCTTGGCAAAACCACAAACTTTATCTCCTCGCCAGAGGCTCTCCCTTTGGGAGAGCTGGCGCGAAAGCGCCTGAGAGGGCGAGGACGCTGGCAGATACGTCCCATCCCGTGAAAAAGTAAAATTGAAAAATCTGCAGATTTTTCAATTTTACAAAAAAATCATAGAAATTCCGCTGATATTGTCAGAGCGCAAGCGGAGACAATTCTAAATCGTTTCTTTATCGAAATATCAACCTCAAAATAAAGGAGAAAACTATGCTGACAAGCAAACAGCGCGCCATTCTGCGCGGCAAGGCAAACACCATGGACCCCGTTTTCATCGTGGGTAAGGGCGAGATCGACGAGACCATGATCCAGGGCGTGAAGGACTGTCTGGATGCCCGTGAGCTCATCAAGCTCAAGGTGCTGGAAAACAGCATGTACAATGCCCGTGAAGCTTCGGTCAAGCTGGCTGAGGCCACCGGTGCCGACTGCGTACAGGTGATCGGCTCCAAGTTCGTGCTGTATCTGCAGAAAAAAAAGGACAGCGCCTACGCTGATCTGCTGAAGTAAAAATGAAAGTTCTTCTCTACGGTGGTACATTTGACCCGCCCCATAACGGCCACCTGAACAATCTGCGCGCTGCTGCTGCCCGCGTGCAGCCGGATAAGGTGGTGGTGATGCCTGCCGGGCTTTCGCCCTTCAAGCAGAAGACCTCTGCGCCGGGCGCACTGCGGCTGGAAATGTGCAGCTGCTTCCATGCACTGGAAGAGGATGCGGACACGATCCCGCAGCTGGAGGTCAGCGGCTGGGAGATCGAGCAGGCCGCTGCCGGAAACCGCAACTATACGGTGCTCACGGTGGAAAAACTGGCTCGGGAAAATCCCGGGGCACAGCTGTACCTTGCCATTGGCAGCGATATGCTGCTAAGCTTTGACGGCTGGCACCGCTGGCAGGATATCCTGCGCCTTGCCCATCTGGTGGTCACCAGCCGCCATGTGGGCGACGACCCCGAGCTGCACGCAAAGGCTCTCCGGCTGGACCCCACCGGGGCACGCATCCTGTTTGCACCGGTACAGGCGCTGCCCATGGCCAGCAGCGAGATCCGTGCACGCCTTGCAGCAGGGGAAGCCTGCGAAGCAGAGCTGCCGCAGGCCGTGTGGGAGGTCATCCGCCGGGAGAAACTCTACAAAAAGGAAGTATCAGCCAATGAACCTCAAACAGGCAAAGGAGCTTGTGCGCGGCCGCTTGAGCGATAAGCGCTATGAGCATACCTTGAATGTGAAAAAAATGGCCGTCAAGCTGGCAAAGATCTACGGTGAGGATGAGGAGCGCGCCGCGCTGGCAGCTCTGCTGCACGACTCGGCCAAGGAGATCAGCAAGGATGAGATGCGCGAGATCCTGCGCGCTTACCCCCAGTATGCCGAGGGCGGCGAAGAGCGCCCGGCCCCGGTGTGGCACGGCGTGTGCGCCGCCATTCTGGCCCGCACCCAGTGGGGCGTGACCGACGAAGCGGTGCTTAGCGCTATTGCCTGCCACACGGCGGGCAAACCCGGCATGACCCGGCTTGACAAAATTTTGTATCTGGCCGATATGACCAGCGCGGAGCGGGACTGGCCCGGCGTGGAAAAGCTGCGCAAGCTGGAAAAAAAGAATCTGGATGCCGCTATGCTGGCCGCGCTGAAGCAGACTAACGATTTTGTGCTCTCGCAGGGCAAGCCCCTTGACCCGATGTCCAAGGCTGCCTATGAGGATATCCTTGCCCGCAGCGGGAAGAATGAACGGTGAGAGCACAGCTGCTCTGAAACAAGCGGAAACAGAAAACGGATTGCAGATTTCGTCGGATAATGCTATACTTAAGAGCATGACAGGTCTGCAGGAACATTTTTTTGCAGGACCGCGAAAATCTGGAGGATACAAAAAAGCATGAGCCAGACGCCACGCCATATCAATACTTCGCGTTCTCTGAACCGGCCGGATCCGGCAGCAGCCGCACCGCGCCACGCTGCGTCCAGCACGGATGCAAAGCAGAGAGCAGGCGGTGCACACAATGAGCCGCCGCGCCGCCCGGCACAGGGAGCAGGGCAGAAGCCGCCGCGCCGCCGCAAAAAGAAAAAGAAAATGCCCCTCTGGCTGCCTTTTGCAGTGGTCATGGCCATCATCGCGGTGATCTCCGGTGTGGTGGTGTACGGAGTCAGCCTTGTAAACAAGGTGGAGGACAGCATCCGCCCGGACGACAGCACCCCTACCATTGAGGAAGAGGTGAAGACAGCCGAGGAATACAAGGGCGATGTGGTGAACATTCTGGTCTGCGGCATCGACTATGAAGAGGGCCGCAATTATTCCAACGACCCCACCTCTAACGACGGCATGACCGACATGATCCTGTACGTGCAGTTCGACATCAAGAACGGTGCACTGCGGATGCTGCAGATCCCCCGCAACAGCCTTGTCACCACCAAGAACAAAAAGATCACCCTTTCCAATGGCAAGACCTACGCCGCCACGAATTATCAGATCAACTCGGTGGCAATCTCCAATGGCGGCAGCATCGCCGCTCTGGCCGATGTCATCTACGACCAGTTCCGGCTGCCCATCGATTACTATGTGACGGTGGATATGCAGGCACTGGTGGATATGGTGGATAACTTTGGCGGCATTGAGGTGTATATCCCTCATGATATGTCCTACGGCGGCAGCAAGCTGCTCAAGGGCTACCGCAATCTGAACGGTGCATCGGCAGAGTTCTTTGTGCGCTGCCGCCACGGCGACGGCTACGCCAATTCCGATATCGACCGCCTGAACATGCAGCGCTATTTCTATGCCGGCCTGTTCAAGCGCGCCCGCGCCATGGGCGTTACCGATATCCTGAACCAGCTGCCGCTGGTGTTCAAGAACTATATCAAGACGGATATGGACATTTCCACCATTGCAAAGCTGGTGGTGTCCTTCCTCAAGCTCGACAGCTCCAACATCATTCTGGCGCAGACGCCGGTGTTCATGGGTGTGCCCAACGTGGGCAAGACCGACACCTTTGCCGGTTACTCCTGCGTGGTGCCGGATGCGGGTTCCATTGCAAACCTGCTCAACCAGTATTTCTGCACCTACACCGGCCCCATTGATGTGAGCGAAATGAACCTTGTCACCGACGAGTGGCCCCACGGCAGTGCATCCACCGATGCCAACGTGCAGTATATGGGCCGCATCGATAAGGAGTCGGACGATGCCATCCTGAGCGGCGATACAGACCTTGATGGCGCTGTTACCACCGACGGTCAGGCCGCAGGCTCCGCAAACTGAAACTGACAGAAAGGAAAAACATATGGAGAACTTCAACGACAGCAAGGCGCTTGCCATTGAGATCGCAAAGATCCTGGATAAGAAAAAGGCCCACGATGTGCGCGTGCTCAAGGTGGAAAGCCTGACCGTGCTCACCGATTACTTTGTCATTGCCTCCGGCACTTCCACCACGCAGGTGGCGTCTCTGGCCGACGAGGTGGAGTACGAGCTTTCCCAGAAGGGTCTGGAGCCCTACAGCACGGAGGGCTACGATTCCAAGAACTGGGTGCTGCTGGATTATTCCAACGTCATCGTGCACGTATTCGTGCCCAACACCCGCACCTATTACGATCTGGAGCACCTGTGGGCAGATGGTGAGCCCATTGATATCTCCGAGTACCTCACCCCCGACAGCACCCTTGAATGAATCAGGCAAACAGGTCTGCTTCTGGCAAAACCCTCTCCGTCATCGCTGCGCGATGCCACCTCTCCCCAAAGGGAGAGGTTTTGGCGCAATAGGGAAAGTTGGCAAAAAAGCTCCCCTCTCGGGGGAGCTGGCAGGGCAAATGCCCTGACTGAGAGGGTCTATACCGGAAGCACCTTGAAAGCATACGCCCCCAAGCAACGGTATTTTGGATAAAGTCTGGAGCTGATTAACAACATGAAGTACGATTACAAGGCAGTTGAAGCCAAGTGGCAGAAGGTGTGGGAGGACGAAAAGACCTTCCATGTCGAGATCGACCACAAAAAACCCAAGTTCTATGCACTGGTCGAGTTCCCGTATCCGTCGGGTGCCGGCCTGCATGTAGGCCATCCCCGCAGCTACACCGCGCTGGACGTGGTCAGCCGCAAGCGCCGTCAGAACGGCTACAATGTGCTGTATCCCATGGGCTGGGACGCTTTTGGCCTGCCCACTGAGAACTTTGCCATGAAGAACCACATCCACCCGGCCATTGTCACCAAGAACAATGTGGACCACTTCCGCAGCCAGCTGAAGGCTTTGGGCTTCTCCTTTGACTGGGACCGTGAGATCAATACCACCGACCCCGAGTACTACAAGTGGACCCAGTGGATCTTCCTGCAGTTGTATAAGCATGGTCTGGCTTACAAGAAGGAAATGAACGTCAACTGGTGCACCGGCTGCAAGTGCGTGCTGGCCAACGAGGAAGTTGTCAACGGCGTGTGCGAGCGCTGCGGCAGCGAGGTCGTTCACCGCGTCAAGAGCCAGTGGATGCTCAAGATCACCGCTTATGCCGATAAGCTGATCGATGGTCTGGACGGTCTGGATTACATTGAGCGCGTTGCCACCCAGCAGAAGAACTGGATCGGCCGCAGCCACGGCGCAGAGGTCAACTTCGGCACCACCGCAGGCGATACCCTGACCGTGTACACCACCCGCTGTGACACCCTGTTTGGTGCCACCTACATGGTCGTTTCTCCGGAGCACGCTATGGTCAAGGAGTGGCTGGACAAGGGCATCCTCAAGAATGCCGATGCCGTCAAGGCCTATCAGGCCGAGGCAGCCCGCAAAAGCGACTTTGAGCGCAGCGAGCTGAACAAGGAAAAGACCGGTGTCAAGCTGGAAGGCGTCATGGGCATCAACCCGGTCAATGATACCGAGATCCCCATTTTCATCTCCGACTACGTTCTGTCCACCTACGGCACCGGTGCTATCATGGCTGTGCCCGCCCACGATACCCGCGACTGGGAGTTTGCCAAGAAGTTCGGCCTGCCCATCATCGAGGTGGTCAAGGGCAATACCCCGTCCAATCTGGACGAAGCCGCCTTCACCGATGTGGCCACCGGCACGCTGGTCAACTCCGGCTTCCTGAACGGCCTGTCTGTCACCGATGCAAAGAAAAAGATGATCGACTGGCTGGAGGCAAACGGCAAGGGCTGCGATAAGGTCAACTACAAGCTGCGCGACTGGGTGTTCAGCCGTCAGCGCTACTGGGGCGAACCCATCCCCATGGTCAAGTGTGAAAAGTGCGGCTGGCAGCCCCTGCCCGAGAGCAGCCTGCCCCTGACCCTGCCGGACATCACCGATTTTGAGCCGGGTCCGGACGGAGAATCTCCGCTGGCCCGCCACAAGGACTGGGTCAAGACTACTTGCCCCTGCTGCGGCGGCCCCGCTACCCGCGAGACTGACACCATGCCCCAGTGGGCCGGTTCTTCCTGGTACTTCCTGCGCTACATGGACCCCCACTGCAAGGATGCCATTGCTTCCAAGGAAGCTCTGGAATACTGGTCTCCGGTAGACTGGTACAACGGCGGCATGGAGCACACCACCCTGCATCTGCTGTACAGCCGTTTCTGGCATAAGTTCCTGTATGATATCGGCGCTGTGCCTTCTCCGGAACCCTACCAGAAGCGCACCGCTCACGGCATGATCCTGGGCCTGAACCCCCACAGCTTTGTCAACCTGCCCGCTGAGGAGCAGGAAAAGCTGCTGAAGGAGTACGGCAGCCAGAAGGCCGCTGAAAAGGCTCTGGAAGAAAAGTACGGCGAAATGTCACGCCACCCCATCGTGAAGATGTCCAAGTCTCTGGGCAACGTCATCAACCCGGACGAGGTGGTGGACCAGTACGGTGCTGACACCATGCGTCTGTACGAGATGTTCATGGGTGACTTTGAACAGGCTGCACCGTGGCAGACCTCTGCCATTGCAGGCTGCAACCGCTTCCTGGACCGCGTGTGGACGCTGAGCGACAAGCTGGTGGAGGGCGAGGGCTATCGCCCGCAGGTCGAGACCCTGATGCACCAGACCATCAAGAAGGTGGGCGCTGACATCGAGACCCTGAAGATGAACACCGCCATTGCCCAGCTCATGACGCTGGTGAACGCCCTGTACGACAACGGCGGCGCGACCAAGGCCGAGCTGGAGACCGTTGTTCAGCTGCTGAACCCGTTTGCCCCCCACATGACCGAAGAGCTGTGGGAGAAGCTGGGCCACAGCCACGACGAGCAGCTGGCTTACTACCCCTGGCCCAAGTACGAAGAGGCCAAGTGCGTGGAAAGCACAGTGGAGATCGCTGTGCAGGTGAACGGCAAGGTGAAGGCCCGCCTGAAGGTGGCTGCCGACATTGACGCTGCTGCCGCCATTGCTGCCGCCAAGGCTGACCCCGCTGTTGCTGCCGCTCTGGAAGGCAAGCAGCTGGTCAAGGAGATCTACGTCAAGGGCCGTCTGGTCAATCTGGCTGTCAAGGGCTAAACCAACCGATACCCTGCCGAAAGGCTGGATATACAACTACCCGCAGAGGCGGACTGACGCATAAAACACCCGGGAACGTTTATTCAAAATCTTTTCAAAGATTTTGCGCAAAAAACTTTCAAAAAAAGGTTGACGAACCGGAGAAAATGCGCTATACTGTCTACTGTTAGTTACCATGTAACAACGAAATTCCTGCCTCACGGTCCAAGGGAGGGAATAAGATGTCGGAAATTCGTGTTAAAGAGGGCGAGTCGCTGGAAAGCGCACTGCGTCGCTTCAAGCGCAGCACCGCTCGCAGCGGTGTGCTCGCAGAGGTCCGTAAGCGCGAGGCTTACGAGAAGCCGTCTGTCAAGCGCAAGAAGAAGTCCGAAGCAGCCCGCAAGCGCAAGTTCAAGTAATTGATCACTTGAAGTCGCTGTTGCTTTAGATTTCATACGCGTTGCTAACGCCGATGTAGGGGAGCCTGTATTGCAGGCTCCCCTATTTTCATTGCAGGGAGAAATACTATGCTCATCACCCCCGAATACGTTTTCAAGGATGTCACCCACATCACGCCGGAATGGCTGGCGGCAAAAGGCATCACTGCGCTGGTGCTGGATATCGATAACACCCTCACCGCTGACCGCAGTCAGGAGCTGCCGGAAGAAGTGGCCGTGTGGCTGGACACGATGCGCAAGGCGGGCGTCAAGCTCACCATCGTGTCCAACGGTGCGGAAAAGCGGGTGCGGCCCTTTGCCCAGAAGCTGGGCCTTGCGTACCTGTACCGCTCCGCAAAGCCGCTGCCCTTTGCTCTGATGGCGGCGCAGCACCGCATGGGCGTGAAGCGCCGTCAGATGGCGATGGTGGGCGACCAGCTCTATGCCGACCGCATGGCGGCAGCGCTGTACGGCATTCCGGGCTTGATGGTGGTGCCCCGCGGCCCGGACCTCGGTGCGCAGGTCATCCTCAAGCGTAAGTGGGAGAAAAAACACTGGCAGAAATACTATGACCGGGGAGGCAAGACCCTGTGAGTGATTGGAAGATCCGGTTCGGAACCGCAGGCACCAGCGACAGCTTTGCCGTCCAAGGCTACAAAAGCAGCTTGGATGTGCCGGAGTACACCGCAAAGATGGGACTGAACGCCTTCGAGTACCAGTGCGGGCGCGGCGTGCGTCTGGGGCTGGACAAGGCTGCAAAAATGGCCGCACTGGCCGGGCCAAAGGATATCCTGTTCAGCGTGCATGCACCGTATTATATCAGCATGTCCAGTCTGGAAGAGGAAAAGCGGCTCAACAGCATCCAGTATCTGCTGCAAAGTGCGGCGGTGTGCAAAGCGCTGGGCGGCAGACGCATCATCTTCCACTCCGGCAGCTGCGGCAAGCAGAGCCGGGAAGCGGCCCTTGAAAAAGCGCTGGATACCATGCGCCGTGCCGTGGAAGCGCTGGACGAAGCAGGCTTTGCCGATATGACTCTCTGCCCGGAAACCATGGGTAAGATCGGCCAGCTGGGCACACTGGACGAGGTGCTGGCGCTGTGCGGCGTGGATAAGCGCATTACGCCCTGCATCGACTTCGGCCACCTGAATGCCCGCACTCTGGGCGGCATCCGCTCGAAAGAGGACTACGCTGCCATCCTTGACCGCATGGCAGAAAAGCTGGGGGACCAACGGGCAGAACGGTTCCATGTGCATTTTTCCCGCATCGAGTATTCGGCGGGTGGCGAAAAGCGCCACTGGACCTTTGCCGAGACCCAGTTCGGCCCGGAGCCGCAGCCGCTGATGGAACTGCTGGCTGAGCGGAAGCTGCAGCCGGTTATCATCTGCGAGAGCGCGGGCACGCAGGCTGAGGATGCCGGGACTATGCAGCAGATGTACCATGCAGCGTGCAAAACGTAAAAAATTTTGTGTTTTTATCGTCTTTTTTGCCGAAACCCCTTGCCAAATGCAAACGGATTGGGTAAAATAAATAGAGATATGCGTTAAGCATTTGAGATTAAACTAATGGAGGAATTCCTATGATTTCTGCAGGCGAGTTTCGCAATGGCGTGACCTTTGAGCAGGACGGCCAGGTTCTTCAGGTCGTTGAGTTCCAGCACGTGAAGCCCGGCAAGGGCGCTGCCTTTGTCCGTACCAAGACCAAGAACGTGATTACCGGCTCTGTGGTTGAGACCAGCTACAACCCGACCGCAAAGTTCCCGCAGGCTTTCATCGAGCGCAAGGACGTGACCTATAGCTACGAGGATGGCGATCTGTACCACTTCATGGACAACGAGACCTACGATGACATCCCCGTCAACGCAGCCGATGTGCCCGATAACTTCAAGTTCTGCAAGGAGAACGAGCTGTGCAAGCTGCTGAGCTACAAGGGCAAGGTGTTCAGCGTCGAGATCCCCAACTTCATCGAGCTGGAAGTTACCCAGACCGAGCCGGGTGTCAAGGGCAACACTGCCACCAACACCCTGAAGCCCGCTACCGTCGAGACCGGTGCTGAGATTCGTGTGCCTCTGTTCATCAACGAGGGCGACCACATCCGCATCGATACCCGCACCGGCGAGTATATGGAGCGCGTCTGATCCCTTTAACGCCAAACCGGGCTGCGGGCAACCGTTTGCCCGGTTTTTTAAAACTCCGATTTTTCTCATTTTAAGGAGGGCATTCGTATGGAACTGAACAAAAAGGCAGCTTATCTGCAGGGTCTGGTCGATGGTCTGGGCATTGATGATACCACCAAAGAGGGCAAGATCATCAAAGCCATGAGCGCACTGCTGGGTGAAATGGCTGAGGTCATCGAGAGCGTGGACGAGGATCTTTCCCGCGCCTACGACCAGATCAACGACCTGAGCGATGAGCTGGAAGATCTGGAAGCAGATCTGTACGAGGAGGAGGACGAAGACGGCGAAAGCGAGGACGCTGAGGATGAGGACTCCGACGGCGACGACGATGACGATGCCAAGGATGATGACATCGCCAGCGAGCCGTTCTATGAAGTGGCCTGCCCCAACTGCGGCGAGACCGTTTACGTCAGCGAGGATGATCTGGATGCAGGCGAAGCCAACTGCGCGCACTGCGGCGTGACCTTTGAGGTCGCCCTGGAAGGGGATGGCGAAGAGGATGCTGAGGATGGCCCTGTGCAGTACGAAGTGACCTGCCCGGACTGCGGCACCACCGCCGTGTTTGAGGAAGACGAACTGCTGGACGGCGCACCCAAGTGCCCGAACTGCGGCAAGCCACTCGACTTTGAAGTGACCGAAGAATAAGCAAAAAAGACCGCTGCACTCCGGTGCAGCGGTCTTTTTTGTTTACTGTGCGTTTGCCTTCTGCAGCCAGATGCTGCCGATGTCCAAAGCGTTGTACAGGCCGATCTTGGTAGTCTGACGCATCACGCGCTCCTGCGGAGCCTTGGTGGTGTCGGTAGAGAGCAGCATCAGGTGGACCTTGTCTGCAACCTGCTGATCGCCCACAGGCTTGGTGGTCGTGATCTGCAGATAGAGCACATATGGGTCGGTCATATTGCCGTAGTACAGCTCATTGTCCTTGCGGACGAGGGGCTTGCCTTTATAAGTCAGTTTTGGAGTAAATGCCATCGTGAAAGCCTCCCTATCAATAGTAGTTCAGTTCAGTATAACACATCTATGGTACAGGATGCAAGCTTTTGACCCGATAGAAGGCGGGCTTTTTGCACACAATGGCATGCCTGCGTGCAAAAGAATCTGCAATTTTAGGCACTCTGGCAGAAAACGGGTCTTGCCGGAATGCACAGATATGGTATACTAAGAACGAGAAAGCCCGCAGCATAGCCCGGGCAGAAAAGTGAGGGAGACAGCATGGCAGACTATCAGGAATACCGGCGGCGCGTGTTGCGCAAACGCTGGCGCAGGCGGTTCATGGCGGCAGCTTTGCTGCTGCTGCTTTTGCTGGTGGGAGCCATCGGGATGTTGTGGAAGAGCCTGCACCGGGAACAGCGGCCCTCCGGCGTTGGGCAGAACACCATCCTGCAGGAGGTAACACAGGATAATACTTGGAACACGGCCTCCTACGCGGTGGCGCGGCAGCTCACGGTGCAGACGCTTGCAGACAGCGCGGCCACTGCGCTGGATTTCCGTATGGCGGCGCTGCCAAAGAGCAGCACGGCTGTGGGCAAGGAATGGTTCAATGACGTGAGCTTTGTGGGCGACAGCCTGACGCAGGGTATGCAGCTGTACGAGGAGGGAATGCAGAACGCCATGTTCTGTGCGTACAAGGGTGTTGGGCCGAACGTGATCGTCAACGGCACCACCTGCAAGCGCACCGACGGCGTGGCTGAGGTGCCGCTAGAAGCGTTGACCGCCCAGCAGCCCAGAGCTATTTATGTTCTGCTGGGCACCAACGTGCTGGGCCGCGATACCGATTATAGCAGCTTTTTGACCTATTACCGGCTGATGCTGGACATGCTGAGCCAGACACTGCCAAATGCAAAGATCTATGTGCAGTCCATCACGCCGGTGCGGCCGGAAGTATGCCAGAAGTCCGGCCATGAGGGCTTGAACCGCGACCGCCTGTGCCAGATCAACAATGAGCTGGCAGCCATTGCGCTGGAAAAGAACTGCTATTTTCTCAACCTGTGGGAAGTGCTGGCAGATGAAAACGGCGACCTGATCGAAAGCTACGCCCAGCCGGACGGCTACCATTTGAGACCCGCCGGGTATGCCGTATGGACGGATTATCTGTGCAGCCACACAGAAGGATAAAAAATAAGAGGTTCGTTCACTGAGCGAACCTCTTATTTTTTACTTGAAACTTAGAACAGGCCGGTGATCTTGCCGTTGGCATCCACATCGATGCCCACAGCGGCGGGCTTCTTGGGCAGGCCCGGCATGGTCATGATATTACCGCAGATGACCACCACGAAACCGGCACCAGCAGCAAGGCGCACCTCGCGCACCTCCATGGTAAAGCCGGTGGGGGCACCGATGAGCTTTGCGTTGTCGCTGAAGCTGTACTGGGTCTTGGCGATGCACACGGGCAGGTTTCCGTAACCCATCTCAGTCAGCTCGGCCAGTGTCTTGCTGGCGGCGGCGCTGTAGTTCACGCCGTCGGCCCGGTAAATTTTGGTGGCGATGGCGTTGATCTTGTCCTTCAGGGGCATTTCCAGCGGGTAGGTGTACTGGATGGGACGATCCTCCAGCACCTCCAGCACCTTCTCGGCCAGCGCCTTGCCGCCCTCGCCGCCCTTGGCGAACACCTCGCTCAGCACGCAGGGAACACCCTGCTCGGCGCACACCTGCTCCACGTAGGCCTGCTCTTCGGCGGTATCGGTGGGGAAGGCATTGATGGCGACCACCACCGGCAGGCCGAAGCCATTTTTCAGGTTGTCGATGTGGCGGATGAGGTTGGATGCACCGGCCTTGACGGCTTCGAGGTTGGGCTGGCTCAGGTCGGCCTTTGCCACGCCGCCGTGGCTCTTGAGGGCACGCACAGTGGCCACCAGCACGCAGGCAGAGGGAGCGATACCGGCGTAGCGGCACTTGATATCCAAAAACTTCTCTGCGCCCAGATCGGCACCGAAACCGGCCTCAGTGATAGTGTAGTCGGCCAGAGAAAGGCTCAGCTTGGTAGCCAGCACGCTGTTGCAGCCGTGGGCGATGTTGGCAAAGGGACCGCCGTGGATGATGGCGGGGTTGTTTTCCAGCGTCTGTACAAGGTTCGGGTCCAGCGCGTCCTTCAGCAGGGCGGTCATGGCACCGGCAGCACCGATCTCACCGGCAGTGACGGGTTTGCCGTCGTAGGTGTAGGCGCACACGATCTTGGAAAGACGCTCCTTCAGATCGGAAATGCTGGTGGCAAGGCAGAAAATTGCCATCACCTCGCTGGCAACGGTGATATCAAAGCCGTCCTCGCGGGGGGTACCGTTCACCTTGCCGCCCAGACCGTCCACGATGAACCGCAGCTGGCGGTCGTTCATGTCCATGCAGCGCTTCCATGTGATGCGGCGAGGGTCGATGTTCAGCGGGTTGCCCTGCTGGATGCTGTTATCGATCATGGCAGCCAGCAGGTTGTTGGCTGTGCCGATGGCGTGCAGATCGCCGGTGAAGTGCAGGTTGATATCCTCCATGGGCACCACCTGTGCGTAGCCGCCGCCGGCTGCGCCGCCCTTAACGCCGAACACGGGGCCGAGGGACGGCTCACGCAGGCAGAGCATGGTCTTTTTGCCCAGAGCGTTCATGGCATCGGCCAGACCCACGCTGGTGGTGGTTTTGCCCTCGCCCGCCGGGGTGGGGCTGATGGCGGTGACGAGGATCAGCTTGCCCTGCTTTTTGGCATCGTGGATCAGGCGGTGGTCGATCTTGGCCTTGTAGCGGCCATAGGGGATCACGTGCTCATCGGAAAGGCCCAGCTGGGCGGCGATCTCGGTGATGGGTTTCATTTTGGCTTCCTGTGCGATCTCGATATCGGTTTTCATCAGACATCCTCCTTTGGAAGTCGTTTTCACAAGCATTGCATGCTGCCTGAACGGCCTTTTTGCTCGCATCCTGCGTTGCTTTCCCTTGCAATCCGTCAGGATTGCTGCGGAAAATCGCCTTGTCTGCGGACAAAAAATCCCGCCATTCAACGCACCCTGCTTATAAAAACAACTTCCGACAACAAAAAAGGCAGCTTTGCGCAGCAATTGCGCAAGGCTGCCCAGACGGTCGGCATTGACTCTCCCGCCATCCCTGCACTGTGGTGCTCCACAAGGTTCCGTCAGCAGAGATACGGTCTCTATGCAGTAAAGATAGCACAATGCCGGGGTGTTTGTCAAGGAAAAACATATACGAACTTGTCGGGGCGAGGCCCCTCCATCTTGCTGCGCAAGACCGTTCTGTCGCTTAAAAGCCCCACTGGGGCTTTCATTGCTGCGCTGCGCTCGCAAACGCGAATATTTTGCGTTCTACAGCTTTCTGTGCTATAATTAAACTGGATTATTATGAAAACAGAAAGCAGGAATCCCTTTTATGCTGCAAAACCCTGAATTGCATTATCTGGATAACGCCGCTACCACCATGGTGGCTCCCGAGGTGGCGGATGTCATCGACAAGGCCATGCGGGAACACTGGGCAAACCCGTCCAGCCTGTACGGCCCCGGTGCCCGCAGCGAGGAAGCGCTCAACGCCGCCCGTGCCGCTGTGGCCCGTACACTGGGCTGCAAGCCAAAGGAGCTGTACTTTACCTCCTGCGGCAGCGAGAGCAACAATCTGGCCCTGCTGGGCGCGGTGCGCACCCGCACTTTCGGCAAGGGCATCGTGGTGTCCGGCTTTGAGCACCCCAGCGTCCAGCGCCCGCTGGAAGAGCTGGCGAAGCAGGGCTACAACGTCACGGTGGTCAAGCCCCGCCCGGACGGCACATTGGATATCAACGAAATGCTGGAGCATGTGGACAAGAACACCATCCTCGTGGCCTGCATGATGGTGAACAACGAGGTGGGCACCCGCAACGATGTGGAACGCCTTGCCGCCGAGGTCAAGCGCCGCAACAGCCGCACCATTGTCCATGTGGACGCAGTGCAGGCGTGGATGCGTGTGCCCATCAAGCTGACGAACATCGATACCCTGTCGGTGAGCGGCCACAAGATCCACGCTCCCAAGGGCATTGGCGCGCTGTATCTTTCTGACCGTCTGGTGCAGGCGTTCCGGCCGCCGTACCTCGGCGGTGAGCAGGAGCGCGGCCTGCGCCCGGGCACCGAAAACCTGCCCTACGCCATGGGTCTTGCCGCAGCCGCCACCCGTCTTGCCAAGACCATGAAGAGCCGTGACACCGCTATGAAGGCCCTGAACCAGCGTCTGCGGGACGGCCTGAAAGCTTTCCCGGAGGTGGAGCTCAACAGCCCGGAAAACGCGGTGCCCGAGGTGCTGAACTTCAGTGAGATGTGCATCAAGAGCGAGACCATGCTGGCATGGCTGGCCGAAGCACAGGTGTATGTTTCCTCGGCAAGTGCCTGCGGCCGCGGCCAGCCCAGCCACACGCTGGCAGCCATGGGCAAAGACCCGCTTGCCATCGACACGGCCATCCGCGTGTCCTTCTGCGGCGACAACACCCCGGAGGATGTGGATGCTTTCCTCAACCGCTTTGAGGACGGAATGAAGAGCTTGCAGAGGATCCGGAAGTGATTCCACAGGCAGGACCATCTGGAATGGCCGCCGCTTTGCTCTGGCCATGTTTAGAGGAAGGATCATTCTGATTAGGGCGTTTGTCGTGCCCTGCGGGGCACTCCAAACGCATTTTTACGGAAGGGGTCCGGACCGGCAGATGCAACAAATTGTTCCTCTGTATTTTTCGTCAGGATACTTTCGCGAATAGGAGGATGGATGCCGCTGACCGTTACGACCCTGCCCGTGAAAAAGTGTTCTGGAAATGACCGCAGTCATTTCCAGAACACAAATATAAATATTAAAATTTCCGCTGAGAATGGCCAGAGCGCAAGCGAAGGCCATGTTAAATCGTAACCTAGGAGATACAACATTTATGCATGAAATTATCATGGGCTATCAGGGTGAAATGTCCCTGAAAGGCCTCAACCGCAACCAGTTCGAGTCGGCGATGATGAAAATTCTGCGCTACCGGCTCAAGACCGTGGGCAAGTTCAAGGTCTACTGCACCCAGTCCACCTTTTACATGGAGCCTGAGGAAGAGGACGTGGATATGGACCTCGCCTTTGACCGGGTGAGCAAGGTGTTCGGCCTTGCGGCGCTCAGCCGCGCCGTGGTCTGCGACAAGGACTTTGACACCATCTGCCAGACCGCTGAGGACTACCTCGGTGCCAGCCTGCACGGCATCCGCACCTTCAAGGTGGAAGCCCGCCGCTCCGACAAGACCTACCCCATGACCAGCCCTGAATTGATGCGGGAGCTGGGTGCCTATCTGCTGGGCAAACACAACTACCTCAAGGTGGATGTGCATAACCCGGATTTCAAGGTGATCGTAGAAATTCGTGATTACGGTGCCTACATCCACGGCCCGAAAGTACCCGGTGAGGGCGGTCTGCCCGTGGGCACCAGCGGCCGTGCATTGAACATGCTGTCTGGCGGCATCGACAGTCCCGTGGCAGCTTACCGCATGGCAAAGCGCGGTCTGGCACTGGACCACATCCACTTTGCGTCTCCGCCGTACACTTCGGAGCGCGCAAAGCTGAAAGTAAAAGCTCTGGCGCAGCTCACCAGCATCTATACGGGCAGCTCCAATCTGTTCGTCGTGCCATACACCAAGCCGCAGGAGTACATCCGGGATAATGCTCCGGATGTGCTGTTCACGGTGCTGATGCGCCGCAGCATGATGCGCATTGCCAACGTCATTGCCAAAAAGCAGGGCTGCGAAGCCCTTGTTACCGGCGAGAGTCTGGCTCAGGTAGCCAGCCAGACCGTCAAGGCCCTGCAGTGCACCGATGCTGCGCAGGATCTGCCCATCCTGCGCCCGCTCATCGGCATGGACAAGACCGAGATCGTGGAGACGGCACGCCACATCAACACCTTTGAGACCAGCATCCTGCCCTACGAGGACTGCTGCACCATCTTCACCCCGCCGCACCCGAAGATCCGCCCGGAGCTGGCCGAAATTCTGGAAGCCGAAGCCGCCATGCCCGGCCTTGCCGCGCTGGAAGCCGAAGCAGCAGAGAGCGCCGAGCGCATCCGCATCCGTATCACCGATCAGGTCGAATTTGAGGGGTGAAAGCCATGACAGCAGAGATCATCAGTGTGGGCACCGAGCTGCTGCTCGGCAACATTCTCAACACCAACGCCCAGTACCTCAGCCGGGAGCTGGCGGCTCTGGGCATCACCGTCCAGCGCGAGAGCACCATTGGCGACAACCACGGCCGTTTGGCGGATTTCGTCAACGAGGCAAAGCAGCGGTGCGACCTGCTGGTGTTCACCGGCGGCCTTGGCCCCACGGCGGATGACCTGACCAAGGAGACGGTTGCTGGATGCTACGGCGACACGCTGGCTTTTGACCCGGAAGAATGGCAGAAGATCGTGGATTTCTTCACTCGTACCGGGCGCAAGACGACCCCAAACAACCGCAAGCAGGCCATGGTGCCGGTGCACGGCCACAAGGTCATCAACAACCACGGCACGGCCCCCGGTGCATGGTTTGAACAGGATGGCCACTGTGCTGTGCTCATGCCCGGCGTGCCTCACGAAATGAAGGCCATGTGGGAGGAGAGCGTGCGCCCGCTGCTGCTGGCCCGCCAGAACTGCACCCTGCATTCCATCATGCTGCGGGTGCTGGGCGGCGAAAGCGATATCGAATACCGTGTGCGGCATCTGCTGGAAAACGCAAATCCCACCGCCGCAATCTACTGCAAGACCGGCGAGTGCGAGATCCGCATTACTGCCCGGGCAGAAACCGACAGTTCAGCCGAAAAAATGTGCCGCGCATACGCCACAAAGTTCTATGATCTGCTGGGTGATGCGGTGTATGATGAGGATGTGACCGGTCTGGAAGAGACTCTGGTGCACACCCTGAAGAAAAAGGGACTCACCATTGCCACGGCAGAAAGCTGCACAGGCGGCATGATCGCCCAGCGGCTGACCAATGTGTCCGGTGCAAGTGAGGTGTTCGGCTTCGGCTTTGTTACCTACTGGGAGCAGGCCAAGGCAAAAATGGTGGGCGTGGAACCGGCAGTCATTGCAAAATACAATGTGGTGTCCGCACCGGTGGCGGCACAGATGGCACTGGGCGCAGCCGAAGCTGCCGGGGCCGATATCGCTGTCAGCGTCACCGGTCTGGCCGGCCCCAACGGCGGCGATGCCGTCCGCCCGGTGGGCACGGTGTATCTGGGTGCGGCCTGCGGCGAGACCGTCTATGTAAAAAAGCTCTTTGTCTCCCGCCCCGACCGTGCGCTGGTGCGTGCCCGCGCGGCACAGGCGGCACTGGAACTGGCGCTGCGTCTGGCTCAGGGCAAAGTTCCTGCAGATACACAGGCACTGGCAAAAAGTGCCCGGCACGATGCTGCGGCTCTGACGGCACTGGACAGCACCTTCCTCAAGGGTTAATACGAGCGGCCCCGGGCCGCGGGGGTGAAGCAGTTGATACACGAAGAAAAAACGCAGACCACCTGTGTGCTGCGGTTGTTTGGCGCACCGCTGTGGGCAGTACAACAGGCAGTGCAGCAGACAGGACTTGCTGCCCAGTTCCGCAGCCGCGGTGCAGAAACACTGGCTGCGCTGCAGGCAGAAACGCCCACGGCATTGAGCAAGGCGCGGAAAGCGCTGGCAGACCGCTTTGCGGCAGAGCTGTACGGAGAAGGGGAGATGACCCTTGTTCATGCAGCGGTGCAGGCGCTGGAAACGCACCGCAGGCTGCTGGTATGCTGTGATGCGGATGCAGGCACTCTGCTGGAAGCCCGGATGGAAACGGTGGCCGGCGCAGAAAAAGTGTTTGATTTTGGAGCCATGAGCTATGCCGATGCAAAGGTGCGGGAAAAGCTGAGCGCAAAGGTCTGCCGGGTCAAGGGCGGGCCGGTGCCGGCAAAACTTACCCGTGTGCGGGCAGCGCAGCGCCTTGTGGGTGCAGACTATGCAGCCGGGTGTCTGGAGCGCGCCGAGGACACGGTGCTGTTTCTGGGCAGCCGGAAAGGCTGCTGGGTGCGCACGGTGGCCAATGCAGATACGCCTGCTTTGTGGCTGCTGGATATGATCCGCCGGGCGGCTTCCGGTCTGCCGCAGGCGGCGGGAACGATCTGGCAGAAGTATGGCAGGGCCATCCCGGCAGATGCCCTGACGGCGCAGCGCCTGCCGGACAAGCCGGAGCCGGATGCACCGACAGCAGCGCCGCGCAAACGGCACAGGGTGCGGAATGCCCTGATTTTTCTGCTGATTCTGGCACTGGCCGCGTTTGCCGCTGCGTGGTATTACACCGGCGGCGACCTGACCGCGCTGCCCCAGAGACTGCAGAGCCTTGGCGCCGACAGCCTGCCCCACGCGGGGGCAAAGCTGATATAAAAAAGACCCCGGAGGGTGTGAACCTTCCGGGATTTTTTTGTTTATAAAGGCGATTTTTAAGAGATGCAGCGTGCTGCTCCGAACCCATCCGTGAAAAAGAACCTCCGGAAAATCCGCAGATTTTTCGGAGGTTCAAATAAATGATAAATTTTCCGAATGGTTATGCCTTGTGGTCGCTCAGCCACCGCAGAGCCATATAAACATAGGCTGCAGAGCCCTCGTACAGCACGCTGTCGTCAAAGCGTACCTTGGGATGGTGCTGGCCGTAAACATAGCCCTCCTTGGCGTTGCCTGCGGAGAGAAACATGCTCACGGTAGGCACTTCATGACTGACAAAGGCAAAGTCCTCGCTGCCGCCGCCGGGCTTGCCGCCGGTGAGGACGGTCATATCCATGGCACCACGGCCCAGCAGTTCGGTCATATAGGTCAGGGCATTCTTGGCAAGAGGCGTATCCACCACCATGCAGGGGCAGTGGTCGCTGAACTCCACATCAGCAGTGCAGCGATAGGCTGCCGCCACGCCCTGCGCGATCTCGGTCATGCGCTGGTGGATCTGCTCGCTCACGGCACCTTCGGGGTCCACCGTGCGGATAGTGCCCCACATATCGGCAGAATCCGGGATGACGTTGGATGCCTTGCCAGCTTCAAACCGGCCCGTGGTGAACACGCCAAACTTGGCGGGGTCCAGCTCACGGCTGTTGATCTCCTGCAGGGCAATGTGGATGTGGGCCGCTGCGGTGATGGGGTCGATGCAGGCGTTGGGCATGGAGCCATGGCCGCCCTTGCCGTGTACGGTGATGTGGTACTGCTCACAGCTTGCCATGGTGATGCCGCCGCCCGGCACCAGCACGGTGCCCACGGGCAGGGGCATCCCGGCCAGAACATGGAACATGACCGCGGCATCCACCTTCGGGTTTTCCAGCAGGCCGTTTTTCAGCATGTCCAGCGAACCCTGAAAGATCTCCTCTGCAGGCTGGAATTCCAGCTTGATGGTGCCCTCGATCTCGTCCTCGTGTTCTTTGAGCAGCTTTGCCGCACCCAGCATCATGGCGGTGTGCATATCGTGGCCGCAGCCGTGCATCCGGCCCGGCACCTCGGAAGCAAATTCTTCGCCGGATTCCTCCTGAATGGGCAAAGCATCCATGTCACCGCGCAGCAAGATGGTCTTGCCGGGGCGCTTGCCGCCCGCTAGCGCAAGTACGCCGCACCTGCCGCAGTCCTGCGGGGTGTAGCCCATCTCGGTCAGGGCTTTTTTGACCAGCGCTTTTGTCTCGGGCAGGTCAAAGCCTACCTCCGGGTGGCGGTGCAGGGTGCGCCGCCATGTGCGCAGCTGGGTTTCCAGCTCCTTTGCGGATTCGAGCAGTTTTTCTGGTGTGATCATTCCAAAATCAACTCCCTCTATTTTATCAAAAACCTCCCAGACCCTGCCTTATGGCAGAGCCTGAGAGGTTTTTTACTTAGTTTTCGTTCGTCGATGTGCCTTCCGGGTGGTATTTGGCGCAGGTGCACTTTTTCCACTTCAGGCCGCTGCCGCAGGGGCAGGGGTCGTTGCGGCCAATTTTGATGACACGCACAGACTGGCCGTGGGGTGCACCCTTGGCACCGGGTGCACCGTTGCCGGGCACAAAGCCTTCGCCGGTGGGCTTTGCCACCTGCTCACGCTTGGGGGCAGCACCGGCCTGACGGATCTCGATGGTCAGCAGCATCTTCACACTGGACTCACGGATGGAATCCACCATCTGGTCGAACATGTCAAAGCCCTCGATGCGGTACTCCACAACGGGGTCCTTCTGGCCGTAGCCGCGCAGCGCAATGCCCTGACGCAGCTGGTCCATGTTGTCGATGTGGTCCATCCACATGCGGTCCACGCACTTGAGCAGGCAGATGCGCTCCAGCTCACGCATGATGGGAGTACCGTAGCGCTGCTCCTTGTCGGAGAGGATCTTCATGCCGCGGTCATAGAGCTGGTCGGCAATGCCCTTGCGGGAGATAGCGTCAAAGTCGGCCACGGTGTAGTGGAGGTCTTCCTCGGTGGTCAGCCAGCCCAGATAGTGGCGGCGCAGGGCACCAAAGTCCCAGTCGTCCTTCACATCACCGGCCAGGAACTGGTCGCAGCTGGAATCGATGTTCTCGCGCAGCATCTTGTGCATTTCGGTGCTGATATCCTCGCCATCCAGCACCTTGCGGCGCTGACCATAGATGATCTCGCGCTGCTGGTTCATCACGTCGTCGTACTTCAGCACGTTCTTGCGGATCTCGAAGTTGCGGCCTTCCAGCTTTTTCTGGGCGCTTTCCAGCGTGTTGGTGATCATGCGGTTCTCGATGGGAGTGTCCTCATCGATCTTGAGGGTATCCATCAGGCTGGAGACGCGGTCGCCGCCGAACAGGCGCATCAGGTCATCTTCCAGACTCAGGTAGAAGCGGGAAGCACCCGGGTCGCCCTGACGGCCGGCACGGCCGCGCAGCTGGTTGTCGATGCGGCGGCTCTCGTGGCGTTCGGTGCCGATGATGAACAGGCCGCCTGCAGCGCGCACCTGCTCAGCTTCGGCATCGATCTGGGGCTTGCACTGGGCGTACAGCTCATCGAAGCGCTTGCGGGCAGCAAGGATGTTGGCATCCTCGGTATCGCCGTGGCCGTTGGCTTCGGTCAGCAGCATTTCCACTGCAGCCGGGTCGGCATCCTCGGGCTTTTCCGGGTTCAGCAGGTTTTCGCAGAAGTGTTCCTTGCGCATCTGGGCCTTGGCCATGAACTCGGCGTTGCCGCCCAGCATGATATCGGTACCACGGCCTGCCATGTTGGTGGCAATGGTAATGGCACCCTTTTTGCCGGCCTGCGCCACGATCTCGGCTTCACGCTCGTGGTTCTTTGCGTTCAGCACGTTGAAGTCGCGGGTGTATTTCTGCAGCATCTTGGCAAGGGTCTCACTCTTTTCCACGCTGACCGTACCCACCAGTACGGGCTGGCCCTTCTGGTGGCATTCCAGCACCTGCTGGATAACGGCATTGTATTTGCCGTTGACCGTCTTGTAGATGGCATCCGGATAATCGATGCGCTGACGGGGGCGGTTGGTGGGCACCGTAACGATGTTCAGGCCGTAGATCTCGGTGAACTCGGTGGCTTCTGTCTTGGCGGTACCGGTCATACCGGACAGCTTTTTGTACATGCGAAAGTAGTTCTGGAAGGTGATGGTAGCCAGCGTTTTGCTCTCGGCGGCGATCTTCACGCCCTCCTTGGCTTCGATGGCCTGATGCAGGCCTTCGTTGTAGCGGCGGCCGATCATCAGACGGCCGGTGAACTCGTCCACGATGATGACCTGACCATCCTTGACCACGTAATCGATGTCCCGCTGCATCACGCCGTAAGCCTTGATGGCCTGATCGATGTGATGGGCAAGGGTCATGTTCTCGGCGGCGGCAAGGTTCTCGACCTTAAAGTAGGCTTCCGCTTTCTTGATGCCGCTGGCAGTCAGGGTACAGGTTTTGTGCTTTTCGTCCACGACGTAATCACCGTCGGTCTGCTCGTCGGTAGAGACCTTATCTTCCAGCTCTACCACCACGCTCTTGCGCAGGGTGCGCACAAAGCGGTCCACCTGTGTGTACAGGCTGGAGGAATCCTCGCCGCGGCCGGAAATGATCAGGGGCGTGCGGGCTTCATCGATCAGGATGGAGTCCACTTCATCGACGATGGCATAGGCGTGGCCGCGCTGCACCATGTTGGCCTTATAGGTCACCATGTTGTCGCGCAGGTAGTCGAAGCCGAACTCGTTGTTGGTACCGTAGGTGATGTCGGCAGCATAGGCGGCGCGGCGTGCATCGCCGTCCATGCCCTGTGCGATCAGGCCGACAGAAAGGCCCAGCCAGCGGTAGAGCTTGCCCATCCACTCGCTGTCGCGCTTGGCAAGGTAATCGTTGACGGTGACAACATGCACGCCCTCACCGGTGAGGGCATTCAGGTAGGCGGGCAGGGTAGCCACAAGAGTCTTGCCTTCACCGGTCTGCATCTCGGAAATATCGCCGCGGTGCAGGGCAATGCCGCCGATGACCTGCACAGGGAAGTGCTTCATGCCCAGCACGCGCCATGCGGCCTCGCGGCAGACGGCAAAGGCATCGGGCAGGATATCATCGGTGGTCTTGCCGTCGGCCAGCTGCTGCTTGAACACAGCGGTCTGTGCCTGCAGGTCGGCATCCGGCATGGCGGCATATTTTTCTTCCAGAGCCAGCACCTGCTTGGCAATGGGGTTGATCTTTTTCAGCTCCCGGTCCGAGAAGCTGCCAAAGAGTTTTTCAACAAGGGACATTGGTAACACCTCATAGATCAAATTCGGGAAAATGCTTCCCGGAGATAGACATAAATACACACATATATGATACACCAAAGCGGCAGACGCGTCAAACCTGCAAGGTTATTTTAGCCGGATTTTGAATGAATTTTCTGTAAATTTGCGCTGGAAGGGGGTTCATAAAAGGAAAAGATATGTGGTGGAGGCGAACAGCCTCGCCCTCTCCGTCTGCTCCCGCTGGTCGCATCCACCTCCCCCAAAGTGGGAGGCCTTGGCAATCCACGCAAAGTTTCCGGTTTCGTCAGAGGCTCCCCCTTTGGGGGAGCTGGCGAGCGAATGCGAGACTGAGAGGGCGAGCCAGCTAAAACAAAAAACACCTCTGATTTTTGCAAATCAGAAGTGGTCAGATGTACATTATAAGGTTTCCAGCAGCTGCGGCAGCTGTGCCAGATCGTCGATGACATTCGGGCACACAGCCTCGAGCCGCGCGCGGGACTGGTGGCCGCCGGTGTAGAGCACGCATTTTGTGCCAAGGGCCTTTGCAACTTCGGCATCATGCTGGGTGTCGCCCACCATCACGCAGGCAGCAGGGGCGATGCCGCTTTGTGCAAGCCACTGTTTGCCCACCTGCACTTTGCTTACGCCATAGATGTCTGCAAGGCCGAGCAACTCAGTAAAATAGCCCTGCAGGCCCCGTGCAGCTACCTGCTCGATCAGGTAGTCCCGGCGGGAGGCGGAAAGCACGCTCTGCCGCCAGCCCCGGCGCGAAAGCTCGGCCAGCGTCTCGGCAGCGTGTGCAGAGGGGAGACAGGCATCCACGCCTGCGTTATAATGTTCCATAAAGCGCTCGGCCAGCTCTGCATAAGGGTGCTTTGCAAAGTTGAAACCGGCGCGGATGTAGTATTCCTCAATGGGAAAACCGAAAATTTCCCGGTAAGCGGCAAGATCGTACCGCTGCGGATAACCGTGGGTCTCCAGCATCCAGTTGAGACAGCTGTGGGTGAAATCAACATCATCCATCAAGGTGCCGTTCCAGTCCCAGAAGATCATTCCGTTTGCCTGCATGGAAACCTCCTTGCGGTCATTAAGCTGCAAAAATTTTGCGCAGGGCTTTGCTGCTCTCGATGATCTTCACCAGCAGCACACCCAGAACGGTGCAGCTGATGAGCTCGCCGATACCTACGGAGATGCCGTTGGTGATGCAGGCCAGCCAGATGGGAGCGCTGGAGGTGGGGTCCGGGAACATGACGGCAATCTCAATGCCGATGATCACGGCATTGAACAGCACCGGCGGCAGGGAAGCCGCCACAGCCAGACCCTTGATGCGGATGTTCCGCAGCTTGTAGGTGACAAGGCAGGCCAGCAGGGTGGCAAGGGTGCCAAAGATGACATCCACGATGGTGGAGCCCAGCAGGTTTGCCAAAAAGCAGCCCAGTACCACACCGGCAATGTACTCGGCACCGAACACCGGCAGCAGGCAGAGCGCCTCAGCCACACGCACCTGTACCGCACCATAGGAGAGCGGCTGCAGAGCCATGCAGAGAACAACATAAATGGCTGCGACCACGCCGCAGCGCACCAGTTTACGAACGGAAGGATTCTGATTCATGATAATACTCCAGCGGGATGATTTTGACCGCACAGGGCCGCCAGCCCCTGTGGGTTTGGCCCGGCATGGTTCGAGACACGCCGGGGAGCCTAAAATCCTAAGTTGCTCTGAAAGGATGCCGCACAAAAAGCACAGCAAAAGGCAGTATAGCATAATTTTTGGCAGATTGCAACGAATTTTCGCAGAATCAGGTACAGATGTAGTTTTTGGTTTGGACCCTTCCGGTGAAAAAGAGGTTCCGAAAAGCCCGCAGGCTTTTCGGAACCTCAAAATAAAAATAAAATTACCGCTGAAATAGCCAGAGCGAAAGCGGAGGCTATTAAAATCGTGTGTTACCCTCTGGGGTGTCCGGTGTATACCAGAGCCACCGTGTCGGGGCCGGTGTTGGCGGAAACGACACCGCCCAGCTCAAACACCAGCAGCGGCGGCTTGCCAAAGGCCTTGCGGCAGGCCTTTTCCAGATCGGCGGTCTGCGGGATGTTGGTGTGGCCGATCATATAATCAAAGTTCTCCACGCCTTCGCTGCGCTGTTTGCACAGCTCCACCATGGCGGGCACCACCTTGTCATCGCCGCGCACCTTGGCTTCCACCTTGGTCTTGCCGTCGATCAGGGTGATGATGGGACGAATGCCCATCAGCTCGCCCATAACAGCAGCAGCGGCAGAGATGCGTCCGCTCTTTTTCATCTGCTTCAGGCTGTAGGGGCCCAGAACGATCTCCATGCAGTCCATCTGCTTTTCAAACTCCCGGATCACATGGCTGATCTCTGCACCGTTCTTCAGCTTGCGGGCCATTTCGCACAGATACCAGCCGAACACCATGGAATAGGTGTGGGGGTCCAGCAGATGAATCTTCAAGTGGTGCTCCGGGCGCTCTTCCCGCAGCATCCCCTGTGCCATGAGGGCGTTATTGTAGGTGGAAGAGCCGGATTTGTTGATGGGTACATGAATGACATCAGTATAGCCCTCGTCCACGTACTGGCAGTATTTTTCGCAGAACTGGATGGGGGTGATGGCGGCAGTGGAGGGCACGCCCTTAGCGGCACGCATCTTATCGTAAAATTCGGTGTTGGTGCAGCTTTCACGCTCCACGTAGTCCACATTGTCCAGCAGGATGTGGAAGCTCATGATGTCGATGCCGTATTTTTCGGCCATCTCCTGCGGGATATCGCAGGAGGAATCGGTCAGGATCGCAATCTTGCTCATAATGTCCCTCATTTCCATTCGTAGTCTCGTAAGTGTCCGTGGTCCAAAAGCTCCGGAAAGTCCCACTGGCGCAGCACTTCATACACGCCCACGGCCACGCTGTTGGAAAGGTTCAGGCTGCGGCAGGTGTCGCGCATGGGCATTCGGATGCAGTGCTCCTGATTGGCGGCAAGCAAGGCTTCGGGCAGGCCGGCATCCTCGCGTCCGAACACGAGGTATGCACCGTCCGGGTAGCTCACATCGGTGTAGCGCTGCGGTGCCTTGGTGGTAAAATAGTAATAGGGGCCGCTGTTTTTGGCAAAGAACTCGTCCAGACTGTCGTAATAGCTGATGTCGAGGTAGTGCCAATAATCCAGACCCGCATGCTTGAGCTTTTTATCATCGATGGCAAAGCCCATGGGGCCTACCAGATGCAGCCGACAGGCAGTGCAGGCACAGGTGCGAGCCACATTGCCGGTGTTCTGCGGGATGCGCGGCTCCACCAGAACGATGTTCAAGGTTGGCTTTTCGTTCATCGGTGTACCTCCCCTTATTCTGCCGAGCTTGCCGGGCACAGACGCGGCAGAAGCGGCTCGAACCAGACCCCGTAGCGGGTATCCTGCGCGGCGGGCGTGCTCTGGATGGAAAGCGCCACGAACTCGGCAGCGTTGTCGGCGGCGGCACTCAGGGCGTTGCCCTGCAGCAGCGAGCCGATGAGCACCGCACCGTACAGGTCGCCGGTGCCGGGAAAGCTGCGGCTGATGTGCAGCTTTTTGATGAGGAAGCGGTCTTTTCCGCTGCCTGCACAGCCGATGTATTTGCCCAGCGGCAGGCCGGTGACGACAGCCCCGGGGGCCAGAGCGGTCAGCTCGTCAGCCAGAGCCTGTGCGGCTTCATCGGTGAGCAGCTCGGTCTGCGGCTGGCGCTGCAGCAGGATCTGTGCCTCGGTGTAGTTGGGCAGGATCAGATCGGCAGCACCGCACAGTGCACGGATGCGGTCGATCAAAGCAGGCGTTACGGTGGAGTAAGCCTTGCCGTTGTCGCCCATGACCGGGTCAACGATCTTTTTGGCTGCGGGCCAGAGGGCAAAGGCTTTTTCGGCCAGTGCCACCTGATCCTCACCGCCCAGATAGCCGGTATAGATGCAGTCAAACTCCACGCCAAGCGCATGGTAATGCTCCAGCGCCTGTTCGCCGTAGGCGCAGCCGTCCAGCCGTGCAGGTGTGCCAAGCCCGCCTGTGTGGGTGGAAAGCACCACCGTGGGCAGGGCTACCGGCTGCACGCCCATGACCGACAGCACCGGCAGGATCACTGCAAGGCTGCAGCGGCCCATGCCGGAAAGATCGTGGATGCAAAGGACTTTTTTGGGTTCAACAGGGTGTATCAAATAAGGAACCTCCTTACCAGTATGCGGAATGAGCAGTGCACTTTTTAGCCGGGCACACCCGCCCATTAAAACATCGTAGAACAGTATACCACAAATTTCTGCATAAAAAAAGCGGATACCAGATAGTTTACAGGAAATAATAACGCCGGAGACCGGATCTTTTTCACCGAAAGGAGTTTTACTATGAAACATGAATCCACCAGTTCTTCCGGGATGCTGCTTGGCATGGCCGCGGGGGCGGCACTGGGTGCCGTGGGCGTGATGGCCGCCACCCAGAACCAGCGCCAGCTGCGCCGCACCACCCGCAAGGTGATGAAGGGTGCCGAGAACGCTGTGCTGCAGCTGGACAAAATGGTTGGCGACTTTGTGGAAAAGCACATGGAGTGATAAAAGCAAAGAACGGCGTTCCGGTGGGGAACGCCGTTCTTTGCTTGAAAAAGCTTACTTGTTCCAGATGCACATGCGGGCCGAGGTGTTGATCTCGCCCAGCACGCTCAGATCCATCTGAATGTTGCAGGTAACGGTGAGTGCCTTGTTCACATCACTGCCGGTCAGCACCGAGGCGGGCATGTTCTTGATGGTGAGCACGCCGGTGCCCTTGGCAACATCGCCGGAGACGGTGCCGGTGTAGGTCACATCACCAATGGTCAGGCCGGACAGATAGCCGGTGACACCCATCTTGCTTACCTGCTGGATGGGCAGGGTGAGCGTGTAGGTGCCGTTGGACTGGCGGGTGAGGGTGACATCACGGCTGGCATCGATGCCGGTGTTGGCCATGGATTCCTTATCGGATCTTTCTTTCCAGAATTTAATGCCTACGTTCAGGCTGGAAGCAGCGCTTGCACCAAAGGTGAACATGCACAGCAGCAGCACTGAGAGCAGGGCGGCGCTTACGCGCTTATAAGTGTTCGTCATGAATGATCTGCCTTTCCTGCCACAGAGGCGGCGTTGAACAATTGCGGTAATACCGGTTTGTCAATGCTAAAATAGCATGGCTGTGCAAAATTGTCAATCCGCTTCGTGAAGCTTTCACAGAAATGTTGCACATTGATAAAATATGGTGGGCGAAGATGACGAAGAACCGCCCCTCCGGCAGGAGAAGCGGTTCTTGAAAAATCAGCGCTTAAAGTTCAAAGTCGGGGTCGTCCTTCAGCACGTGGATCTCGCTCATAAAGGGGCTCTGCTCCGGGTCGGCGAAGGGAGCTTCCTTGACGTACTTGTTCAGCTGGATGGCCGTGCGTGCGGGGTCGGCAATGGTGCCTGCGCCGCCGATGCAGCCGCCCGGGCAGCCCATGCCTTCCAGCAGGTAGCCGTTGTACTTGCCGGCCTTGGCCAGCATGAGCAGCTTCTTGCACTCGGCAAGGCCCTGTGCGGATGCGATCTTGACATCCATATCCGGGTGCCATTCCTTGATCTTATCGGCAACAGCCTTGGCAACGCCGCCGGACTGTGCAAAGCCGCGGCCTGCTGCGGATGCAGCGTGCAGAGCTTCGGCCTCGTCCACTTCCAGCAGGCTGGTGTCCACATCCTTGGCCTCGATGATACCGGCCAGCTCTTCAAAGGTGAGCACGAAGTCCACATCGGAGCGGACGGTGCGGCGGGAAGCTTCCAGCTTCTTTGCGGCGCAGGGTCCAATGAAGCACATACGGGCCTCGGGGTCCTTCTGCTTCATCATGCGGGCGGTGAACACCATGGGGGTCATGGTCATGGAGATGTTCTTGGCAAGATCCGGGAAAGCGGTCTTTGCCATCATGCTCCATGCCGGGCAGCAGGAAGTTGCCATGAAGTTGAGCTTCCCGGGCACTTCCTCCAGGAAGTCGTGTGCTTCGTCCACGGTGCACAGGTCGGCACCAATGGCAACCTCCACCACATCGTAGAAGCCGACGGCCTTCAGGGCGGCCTTGAGCTTGCCGGTGGAAGCCAGACCCGGGAACTGGTTGATGAAGGCGGGAGCCACCAGCGCGTAGATGCGGTCGCCGCGGTTGAAGCCCTGGATCAGCTGATAGATCTGGCCCTTGTCGGCAATGGCACCGAAGGGGCAGTTGACCAGACACTGGCCGCAGGAAACGCACTTGCTGTAATCGATCTCGGCACGACCCAGCTCATCGGAGTGGATGGCACCCATGCCGCAGGCTGCAGCGCAGGGACGCTCGGTCTTGACGATGGCGTTATAGGGGCACACGCCGACGCAGCGGCCGCACTTGATGCACTTGTCCTGATCGATGATGGAACGGCCGCTCTCCCATGTGATGGCCTTCTTGGGGCACACTTCCATACAGGGGTGGGCAAGGCAGCCCTGACACAGGTCGGAGACCTTGACCAGCTTTTCCGGGCAGCGGTTGCAGGCAAACTTGATCACGTTCACCAGCGGGGGATCATAATACTTATCGGCGATGGAAGCATCCTCCAGACCGGAGACGACGCTGTTGTGCTCGTCCATGCGGCGGGTGGGCAGGCCCATGGCCAGACGCACACGCTCCTCAACGATGGCGCGCTCCAGGAAGATGTCCTTGCGCAGCTTGCCTTCCTCGCCGGGGATGATGGTGTAGGGGATCTTGCGCATCAGGTGGTTGGCCTGCTCGCCCTTGACGTTGGCGTAAGCCATGCGTGCCACCTCGGTGAACACCTGACGGCGGATCTGGATGACCGTGGTATTGATTCCTCTGAAACTCATTCCAATTCTCTCCTTGCTTTGCTAAAAACAAACGGGCTGCACCCGGCTGCCGACAGCGTTCTGCCGCGCAGGGCGCGTTACAGGGCACATTGGTAACGCACTGCTGCAAACAGCGCTGTGCCCGGGATGATCCACCTTCATTTTAGCATAAAGCGTGCCGGATGAAAAGGGATAAAACGCAAAATTTGTTAAAAATTTGTTGTATTCGTCCTCGTGTACAGAATCAACAGTTTTTTGCGCGTAAACTCAGCAAAGTGCTGCACGGACGCGCTCGCCGTCGTATTCGCCCAAGCGTACATGCACGATCTGCCCGCTTTCGTGGCCGGGGGCGGACACCACCACCGGAATGTACAGCCGGGTGTAGCCGGTGAACAGCGTGCCGGAAAGCGGGGTCTCCAGCAGCACATCGTCCTCGGTGCCCACATAGGCGGCCAGCACTTCGCGGCGCACCTCCTCGGCAATGCCGTTCATCACGCGGCTGCGCTCCTGCTTTTCCCGCTCGTGCACCTGCTCCGGGAAGTCGTAGGCCGGGGTGCCGCTGCGGCGGGAGTAGGGGAACACATGTACCTTGAGAAAGCCGATCTTTTTCAAAAATTCGCAGCTCTCTTCAAAATCGGCCTGCGTCTCGCCGGGGAAGCCGCAGATGCAGTCGGTGGTAAAGCTGACCGGGCGCGCACCGTAGGCGGCGCGCAGCTGGTCCACCACCTGTGCATACTGCTCGGCAGTGTAAACGCGGCGCATCCGGCGCAGGGTGGCAGTGCAGCCGCTCTGCAGGCTCAGGTGGAACTGCGGGCAGAGCTTTTCCACGGCGGCAAGGCGGGTGATGAACTCCGGCGTGAGCATATCCGGGTCCAGACTGCCCAGACGGATGCGCTGGATGCCCTCCACCTGAGCGCAGTGCTCCACCAGCTCCACAAGGTTGGTGCCGGTATCCAGACCGTAGCTGGGCAGGGAGATGGCACTGAGCACCACCTCGCGGTAGCCGGAAGCCGCCAGCTGGCGCAGTTCGGCTAGGATGCTGGCTTCGTCGCGGCTGCGCACCGGGCCGCGGGCCCGGGGGATGACGCAGTAGGCGCACTGACGGTTGCAGCCGTCCTCTACCTTGATAAAGGCACGGGTGTGGGTCTCGAACCGCTCCACGGGCAGCTCTTCAAATTTTTCGCCGCGCTGGTGGGGCGTGATGGCCACAATGCGCTCATGGCCGTCCAGCAGCTTGAGAACGTTATCTAAAATGGCCTTGCGGTCGCCGTTGCCGCACACAAGGTCGGCCTCGGTGAACTGGGCGGCTTCCTCCGGGAAAGCCTGCGGGTAGCAGCCGGTAAGCACCGTAACCGCGCCGGGGTTCTCGCGCTTTTTGCGGCGCAGCCACTTGCGGCTTTTCTGGTCGCCAAAGTTGGTCACGGTGCAGCTGTTCACCACAAAAACATCCGCAGGCTCGTTCTCCTGCGCAATGGTAAAGCCGTTGGCGCGGAACATCTGTTCCAGCGCGCCGGTCTCGTTCAGGTTGACCTTACAGCCAAGGGTATAAAAACAAACTCGCATGAGGGGGTATCCTTTCGACAAAAAACGGAGTGGTGTTTGCATTGCTCTTTATTATATATCACAGCGGCGGTGCGGCGCAAGACCGGATGCACAGCAGCAGGCACTTTTTTGCTGGAAAGCGGGCAAAACAAAAAGAGACGGGCAAACGCCCGTCTCTCAAAGAGAACTTTGGAAAAATTATTTAGCAGTGGACTTGACGGTGACTTCCAGATACTTGTACTCTTTACCAGTCTCTGCGTCCTTAGCGGTCTTATAGTCGGCCTTTTCCACAGCAAAGTTGGAGAGACCATTAGCGGTCAGATTGGACATCAGGAAGCTGTTCAGATAAGCGCCGTTTGCATCAGCAGGCCATACGACCAGCTTCTTTTTGTTCAGCTCTGCAACAGCAGCCACGAACTCCTTGGTAGAATCCTTAGCGGCGACTACCGTGATAGGAGTGGTGGAGAAAGCACCGCAGCCGGTGAACATGGAAGCGCTTGCGGCAGCAACGGTAGTCAGACCAGCGAGCTTCAGGAAAGAACGACGAGACAGAATCATAATAGTATCCTCCTAAAAAATAATTCCACAAATGAAGCAATACAGCCTTTTTGGGCCATCTCCAATTTACACTATAAGGTGGGCAAAAGTCAAGCCCTTTTGTAGAAAAAGACAAAATAAAAAATGCGGGCTGCGGTGCGGGCGCAGGATATTCTAAACAAAAAGGCCCCTGCATACTCTCTCAGCAAGAGACATTGCGCAGGGAGGGACCGAAATGGAGCGGAAAAACTTGGCGCTTTTGTGTGCAGGGGTGGTGTGCTTCTGGTTGTTTGCGCTGGCCTTTGGCACGGCGCAGGGCAATGGGCTGCGGCAGCAAAGCCCGGCGATGCAGGCAGCTGCAGACCAGACCCAGCCGGTGCAGCCCGCGGCGGCACAGCCTGCCTTGGAGCTGCCCTGCCGCGCCGCCTGCCTGATCGACCAGCAGACGGGCACTATATTATATGAAAAGAACGCCGACCAGCAGATGCCCATTGCATCCATTACCAAGGTAATGACCCTGCTGCTCACCTTTGAAGCCGTGCACGACGGCCGCATTGCCATGGACACGCTGGTGCCGGTAAGTGAACACGCCTACCACATGGGCGGCAGTCAGATCTGGCTGGAGCCGGGGGAGCAGTTCACGCTGGACGAGATGATCAAAGCCATCTGTGTGTCCTCTGCCAATGATGCCGCTGTGGCTGTGGCAGAGCTGGTGGGCGGCAGCGAGCCGGGCTTTGTGCAGATGATGAACGCCCGCGCCGCAGAACTGGGCATGGTGAACACCACCTTCCACAATGCCTGCGGGCTGGACACCGAAGGGCATCTTTCCACCGCCCACGATGTTGCCATCATGAGCCGCGAGATTTTGAACACCTGCCCGGAGGTGCTGCACTATACCGGCATCTGGACGGACACCCTGCGCGGCGGTGCTACCCAGCTGGTGAACACCAACAAGCTGCTCAAGCGCTACAACGGCATCACCGGCCTGAAAACCGGCACCACCAGCGGCGCGGGCGTGTGCATCAGCGCCAGCGCCACCCGCGACGGGCTGGACCTGATCGCCGTGGTGCTGGGGTCACTCTCCAGCTCGGAGCGGTTCACAGCGGCCACCACCCTGCTGGACTACGGCTTTGCGGCCTACGCCGCCGTGCCGCTGCCCGCCATGGAGGACCGGCCTCTCCTTATAAAAGTAAAGGGCAGTGCAGAGGAAAGCGTACCGCTGGACTACACCGCTCTTCCCGAAACGCTGCTGATGCCCAAGGAAAACGCCGCCGCCCTCACCGCGCAGCTGGAACTGCCGCAGGAGCTGGAAGCACCGGTGCAGCTGGGCCAGACCGTTGGCACGGTGCGCATCCTGAGCGGGGAGACCCAACTGGGCGAGTACGAGGTGCGCGCCGCTGCCGATGCTGAAAAAATGGACTTTGGCACCGCATTCGGCCTGTTGTGGGACGCTTTGACCGGCTGCGAAAGCTGAATGCACGCTTCAGCGTACAAAAGCGCGCTGCGGTAAGCTGTGTGGAACTGTCTGTGTGAACAATTCTGGATGAAGAAACAAAAAAACACTATTAAAATTGTATGAAATCCAAGGATTTTGACCTTGACTTTGCCCGGAGGGAACGGTACACTTATACCAAGATATTTCCTCGCAGGGCAAAGGCCCGGCAAATCGTTTGGAGGTTATAATAAAATGAGTGTCGCACTGAACACAAAACACCTCTCCAGCTTTATCAGCGAAGAGGAATATGCAGCCATCTATCCGCAGGTGGAAGCTGCCCATAACCAGCTGGAAGCAAAGTCCGGCCCGGGCAATGATTTCCTCGGCTGGATGTATCTGCCCCGTGATTATGATAAGGAAGAGTTCGCCCGCATCAAGGAAGCCGCCGCAAAGATCCGCGAGGATTCCGATGTGCTGGTGGTGGCCGGTATTGGCGGCAGCTATCTGGGCGCACGCGCTGTCATCGAGGCCGTCAAGGGCCAGTTCCACAACGAGCTGGAAAATGGCCTCAAGATCTACTTCTGCGGCAACAGCATCAGCCCCACCTACCTGAACAACATCATCAGCCTGTGCAAGGGCAAGCGCTTCTCCATCAACGTCATTTCCAAGTCCGGCACTACCACCGAGACTTCTCTGGCATTCCGCGTGCTGCGTGAGCTGCTGGAAAAGGAGATGGGCGTGGAAGAAGCCAACAAGCGCATCTACGCCACCACCGACCGTGCCAAGGGCACCCTGAAGCAGCTGGCCGACGCACAGGGCTGGCCCACCTTCGTGGTCCCCGACGACGTGGGCGGCCGCTACTCCGTGCTGAGCGCTGTGGGCCTGCTGCCCATTGCTGCTGCCGGTATCAGCATCGACGACCTGATGAAGGGCGCTGCCGATTCCATGGAGCGCTTCTCCGTTCTGAGCAAGGACAACGACGCTTACAAGTATGCTGCCATCCGCAACATCCTGTACCGCAAGGGCAAGAGCGTTGAAATTCTGGAGTGCTACGAGCCGGACTTCGCCCTGATGAACGAGTGGTACAAGCAGCTGTTCGGCGAGAGCGAGGGCAAGGACAACAAGGGCCTGTTCCCCGCAAGCTGCATCTTCTCCACCGATCTGCACTCCATGGGTCAGTTCATTCAGGAAGGCTCCCGCACCATGTTCGAGACCATCGTGGACGTGAAGAAGCCTGCACAGGATCTGTTCATCGACCCGCTGGAAGGCAACTTTGACGGCCTGAACTTCCTGGCAAACCAGAACATGAGCATTGTCAACCGCAAGGCCATGGAGGGTACCATCCTCGCCCACACCGACGGCGGCGTGCCCGAAGTGCTGATCGAGGTGGACGACCTGACTGCTTACAATGTGGGCTACCTGATCTACTTCTTCTGGCGTGCATGTGCCTGCAGCGGTTATCTGCTCAGTGTTAATCCCTTCAACCAGCCGGGCGTTGAGAGCTATAAAAAGAATATGTTTGCTTTGCTGGGCAAGCCGGGCTACGAAGGCCTGACCGCCGAGCTGGAAGCAAAGCTGAAGTAAATAAAAATGATCTCCCGCCGCAAGGCGTGGAAAATACAGGAGGACTGAACTATGATTAAACTGATTGTTGGTACCAAGGGCTCCGGCAAGACCAAGGCTATGATCGACCAGATCAATGATGCGGTCAAGACCTCCAAGGGCAACGTGGTCGTCGTTGAAAAGGGCATGAAGCTCACCTACGACATCGCTCCTGCTGCACGTCTGATCGACCTGGACGAGTACAAGATCTCCGGCGGCGAAATGCTGTACGGCTTTGTTGCCGGCCTGATGGCAAGCAACTACGATATCACCGACCTGTACATCGACGGCATCCTGAAGGTGCTGGATCATGACATCAACCGTCTGGGCGTTGTGCTGGACGAGATGGCAGCCATTGCAGGCGACAGCGTGAAGGTGACTGTTACCGTCAGCGCTGACGAGGCTGCACTGCCCCACGATGTGAAGAAGTACCTGTAATTCCGGAAAATCGGGATCTGAACCACTTTGAACAGGCAGAGAACCGGGAAATTTAAATTTTTTCGGTTTTCTGCCTGTTTTGGTGTTGACAAAGGGCTGCGTTGGCGCTATACTAACAAAGCAGCCTTTTAGAGGTGTACTATGCAATTTGACCTGAGAAAGTTTATCGCCACCGGCAGACAACCCTATCATGCAGAGTTTCAGTGTGATTTATCTGCACATGATTATGCCGGGGCAAGGATCCCGCAGCCGGTCACCGTTGTTTTTGAAGCGGAGACGGACGGCGGCGAGGTCCGGATGACACTGCGGGCAAACGCATCGGTGCACGGAGAGTGCGCCCGCTGTCTGGACCCGGTCATTCGGGAGGAGACGGTCGATACGGAGTGGACGGTAAAGGAACGGGATCTGGATGACCCGGATTTTGACCTTCCGCTGGACGAAAAAGGACATCTGGATGTAGATGAATGGCTCAATCAGGAGTTTATGTTCCAGATCCCCACGGTGCTGCTTTGCAGTGCCGACTGCGCCGGGCTTTGCCCCGTGTGCGGCAAAAAGAAGGCGGAATGCACCTGCCAGCCGGCAGAGCATACCGAAGCTCCCGTAGACACAAGGCTCGCAATCCTTAAATCACTGCTGAACTGATAAACCCATCAAGGAGGTGCAAAAATATGGCAGTACCTAAGAGACATCTTTCCAAGGCCCGCCGCGACAAGCGTCGCAGCAATGTTTGGAAGCTGGAGGCCCCCGCACTGGTCAAGTGCAGCAACTGCGGCTCTCTGAAGCTCCCCCACCAGGCATGTGGCAACTGCGGTTACTACAAGGGCGAGGAAGTCATCAAGAAGGCCTAATTTGCGCGTAATTGGTGGCATAATGGTGTTATGTACAGAAGGGGAGGGCGCATGCCTTCCCCTTCTTGTTCTGTCTGAAAGGAGGTGGATGCGGTGGCAATGAAGATCGCACGGGTGGAACCCGGCAGCGAAGCGGAGGTGCTGGGCCTTGGCCCGGGTGACGAGCTTTTGAGCGTGGACGAAAACGAGCTGAACGACAGTCTGGACTACGATTTTTACACTGACAGCAAAAGCTTCCACCTGAAAGCAAGGGTGGCAGACGGCATCCGCGAGTGGGATGTGCAGCGCACGGAGCGCGGCCCCTTTGGCTGCGATTTCCAGACCTATCTGGGCGATCAGAAGCACTCCTGCTCCAACCACTGCATGTTCTGCTTCATCGACCAGCTGCCCCCCGGTATGCGCGAGAGCCTTTACTTCAAGGACGATGACGAGCGGCTTTCCTTTTTGTTCGGCAACTATATCACCATGACGAACATGCAGGACCACGAGATCGACCGCATCATCAAGATGCACATTTCGCCCATCAACATTTCAGTGCACACCACGAACCCGCAGCTCCGTGTGCGGATGCTGGCCAACAAGCGCGGCGGCGAGGTGCTCAAGTATCTGCCCCGTCTGGTGGAGGGCGGCATCGCCGTCAACTGTCAGCTGGTGCTGTGCCGCGGCATCAACGACGGCGACGAGCTGCGCCGTACCCTCTCCGACCTTTTGGAGCTGACCCCTATGGTGCAGAGCATCGCTGCGGTGCCCTGCGGTGTGACGGACTACCGCGAGAAGCTGTTCAAGCAGACACCGTATGATGCAAAGACCAGCGCCGAAGTCATCGACATCATGGAAGAATTCGGCGATGAGTGCAAGCGCCGCCACGGCAAGCGCATCATTTATCCCAGTGATGAATGGTACCTCAAGGCAGGCAGGCCCATCCCGCCGGAAGAGTTCTACGAGGACTTCGACCAGCTGGAAAACGGCGTGGGCATGATGCGCCTGTACGCCTCGGAATTTCTGGCGGAGTTGGAAAAGCCCCACCGCATCTACGGCACCAAAAAGATGGACGTGGTCACGGGCGAAATGGCTTCGCCGCTCATCCGCCAGATGATGGCTGAGCTGCACCGCCAGTACCCCATGGTCGAGGTGACGGTGCACACTATCAAGAACAAATTCTTCGGCGGCAATGTGGGTGTGGCCGGGCTTGTAACGGCGACCGATATCATTGCTCAGTGCGAGGGCAAGCTGACCAGCGGCACGCTGGGCGTGCCCGCCGTGATGCTGCGGGAGGAAAAAGACACCTTTCTGGACGACATCACCACCGACCAGCTGGCCCAGCGCCTTGGCGTGAAGGTGGAGGTGCTGCCGACCTCTGGCGGCGACGAAGCCCGCGCCCTGCTGCGCAGCGGCCTGCACATTGCAAGGAGAAGAAGAGCATAAAAGAAAACCCTCTCCGTCATCGCTGCGCGATGCCACCTCTCCCGAAGGGCGAGGTTTTATGCATCTTTCGGCAGAAGTGATAAAAGCTCCCCCTTTCGGGGGAGCTGGCGCGGCGTAAGCCGTGCCTGAGAGGGTTGTAAGAAAGGAGGAACCCCTATGAGCAAACCGATCGTAGCAGTGGTGGGCCGTCCCAACGTGGGCAAATCCACCCTGTTCAACAAGCTGTGCGGTCAGCGCCTTGCCATTGTGGAGGACACGCCGGGCATTACCCGCGACCGCATTTTTGCCAACTGCGAGTGGAACGGCCATGACTTCCTGCTGGTGGACACCGGCGGTATTGAGCCCAAGGCTACCGAGGGCATTCTGGCCCACATGCGGGAGCAGGCCCAGATCGCCATTGACACTGCAGACTGCATCATCATGGTGGTGGACGTGCGCGACGGCCTGACCGCCGCAGACGAGGATGTGGCCCACATGCTGCGCCGCAGCCACAAGCCCATCATTCTGGCCGTGAACAAGTGCGACAAGGTGGGCGATGCCCCCATGGAGATGTACGAGTTCTACAACCTCGGCTTTGACGAGGTGATGCCCATTTCGTCCGTGCACGGCCACGGCACCGGCGACCTGCTGGACGCTGTGTGCGCCCATCTGGACTTCAGCGAGACGGTGGTGGAAGAGGACCGCATCCCGGTTGCCATCATCGGCCGCCCGAATGTGGGCAAGTCCAGCCTGACCAACCGCATTCTGGGCGAGAACCGCATGATCGTGGCAAACGAGGCGGGCACCACCCGTGATGCCATTGACACCCCGGTGGACAACGCTTACGGCAAGTTCATCTTTACCGATACCGCCGGTCTGCGCAAGCGCAGCAACATCACCGACGGTCTGGAGCGTTATATGGTAGTGCGCGCACTGGCCGCTGTGGAGCGCAGCCGCGTGGCGCTGATCCTTGTGGATGCCACCGTCGGTTTTACCGAGCAGGACAGCAAGGTGGCCGGTTATGCCCACGATCAGGGCAAGGCGTGCATCATCGTCGTCAACAAGTGGGACGCGGTGGAAGGCAAGGAGACCAACACCATGGAGCTGCAGCGCCGCGATTATGCCGAGTGCTTCAGCTTTATGGGCTATGCTCCTATCATCTTCATCTCGGCTCAGACCGGCTACAACGTGAACAAGCTCATGCAGCTGATCCGCGATGTGGACAGCCAGAACGGTGCCCGCGTGCCCACCGGCGTGCTGAACGAGATGCTGGCCCGCGCCACAGCCCGGATGCAGCCGCCCAGCGACAAGGGCCGCCGCCTGAAGATCTTCTATCTGACTCAGGCATCCACCCGCCCGCCCACGTTCGTGGCCTTTGTGAATTCGAAGCAGCTGTTCCATTTCAGCTACCAGCGGTATCTGATCAACCAGATCCGCGAGAACTTTGGTCTGGAACACACTCCCATCCGTCTGGTGATCCGCGAGCGCGGCTCCGGCGAAGTGGGCGCAAAGGACGTGTAAGCGCCCGCAAAGGAGGCATCCGTTTCTATGATGAAAGCGATCCTGATCGCCGCAGCCACCATCCTGCAGGCGTACCTGCTGGGAAGTGTGGATACCGGCATCCTCGTCAGCAAATTCGTATATCATGACGACGTGCGCAATCATGGCAGCGGTGCGGCCGGCATGACCAACATGCTGCGCACCTTTGGCAAGAAGGCTGCCGCCATGACCGCGACAGGCGATGTGCTCAAGGGCGTGCTGGCCGTGTGCATCGGCCGGTGGCTGTTCCACATGCTGCCCGCCGATGCTGGTGTGTCGCCGTATCTGGGTGTCTATCTGGCCGCTATCTTTGCAGTGCTGGGCCATCTGTACCCGCTGTACTTCGGGTTCAAAGGCGGCAAGGGCGTGCTGGTGGCAGCTGGTGCCATTCTGGCCATCCAGCCGGTGCTGCTGCCGTTTCTGGCCATTATCTTTCTGGTGTGCCTGATCCCCACCGGCATGGTGTCGCTGGGCAGCGTGGCCATGGCAGCACTCTACCCGGTGCTGACCATCATTTACGGTTCCCTGCAGGGCTATGCCGCCGGTGATATGCTGGTGTGTGCCATTGGCTCCGGCTTTATGTCCGGCATGGTGATCTATATGCACCGCGCCAATATCCAGCGCATCCGTGAGGGCAAAGAGTACCGCTTCGGAAAGCACAATAAAAAATAAAAGCATTATAAAATGCCCCGCAGCCTGCTGGTTTTCCGGCAGTGCTGCGGGGCATTTTTGTTTATGTTATTTTGGTTCCGGGGCGGCCTGCTCAAAATCGTACTCGTCAAAAGTCTCTTCTTCGGAAGGAATGGCCTCGGCCACCTCGGCCTTGGCGCGCTCCTTCAGGCGGGAGAGAAAAGCATCGGCGGGGATGCCGCTCTGGCGAGGTGAAAGATCCGGTGCCGGATGGCCGTCCGGCAGGTGGGCACCAAAGGCCGGCACAAAGAAGAACTTGCGCACAATGAAGATCAGGGCGATGGCTCCCACGCTGAGCAGGTTTTCTACTGCCGAGTCATGGCCCACTACCAGATGACGGGCAATGGCGTAGAGCAGCACTTCCAGACTGCTGCCGGGGCTGTGCTTGGCCAGCATTTTGATGAACTCGATGCCGATCACGATGTCAAGGCTCCGCTCCAGAAAAATGCGGATCTCCACTTCGTTGCCGTCAAACAGCAGGCCGGGCATCCACTTGATGAGCGGCACAGCGCTGAGCAGCAGGCCGATGAGCACAAGGCCGGACAGCAAAATTTCCAGCAGACTGGACGCCTGAATGATGCGGTTGCGCAACTGGGTGCGCCAGCAGCTTTCCACATGGGAGGAGGAATTGTCCATATTGAGCCTTCCTTTGCAAAAAAAGTTTCAACATTCATGTGTAATATTGTAACAGAAATGCAGAAAGCTGTCAATTGCTGGAAGATCAGACGGCACTGTTCGCTGCAGTGGTGGGGGCCACCGCTACATAGCCGGATTTTTTGATGCAGTCCTGTCCGGCGGCGGTATCCAGCCAGTCGTAAAGCTGGCGTTCCGGGCTGTCGGCGGCAGCGTCCGCATGGAGAACGGCATAGAACTCGTTGCACAGCGGGTAGCTTTCGCTGGCGATGGTGTCGTTGGAAGGGGTCACGCCGTCCACGGCCAGCAGACGCAGGCCGGGCTGGGAGTACATCTGGTCGATGTAGTAGTAGACCGAGAAGCCGATGGCATTGGCGCTGTTGTTGTAGGCGGCGATGCTGTCCACCAGCTCACCCATGGCAGCGGGAGCCAGCTCGGTGGGCGGGTCCATCAGTTCGCTGCCCTGAATGAGCAGCTTGCGGAACAGGGTCTGGCTGCCGGAGTCTTCGCCTCGCTGGAAGGGCACGATGGCAAGATCCTCGCCGCCCACTTCCTTCCAGTTGGTGATCTTACCGGCATAGATATCCTTCAGCTGCTGCCGGGTCAGGCTCTTGACCGGATTGTTCTCGTTCACGATGAACACCAGTGCGTCCCGGCCAATGGGTTTCTGTTCCAGCTGGGCGTTTGCTTCTTTCAGCTCTTCCTTTACGTAGTCCGGCGCTTCGTAGACCACCAGCATCCTGGCAGTGTATTCCTCATCCGGGTACAGGCCGAAGTTTTCCCACGCATAGGCCGTGGTGCTGACCGAAATGCCGCTCTGGGCTACTTCCAGATCGATGCCGGTGGTATCGGCCATCATCTGGGCCATCAGCGGGATGCAGGCAGTGCTGCCATCCAGCTTGGGAAAATCTTCCACGGTAAACAGCCCGATGGGTTCAAGCTCGCTCACGGAAGAAGCGGGTGCTTCCGGCGAGGTGGAAGCGCTGCTGGCGGGGGTGTCATCCCCCTTGCAGGCAGTGAGAATGCCTGCGGCAGAGCAGGCGGCAAGGCCAAGCAGAAAGCTGCGGCGGGAAATTTTAGCATTTTTCATAAGGCGTTCCTCCTATTGGGTCAGTAGCCCATTTCATCGTCGGCGTTGATGGAAGAGAAGATGCTTTGGCAGTAAAGCCATTTGCCGTTTGTATCCATCCAGCCGTAGTAAAAGCCGCGTTTTGCAACGAACACGTGTTCTGGCAGCTGGTTCAGGCTGTTGTCGTAGTAGCTGTAGCAGCTGCCAAGGCCATAGAACACAATGTTGCCGTTTTCATCCAGCACGTCACACATTGAGCCGTTGCTGCTGGGCGCATTGGCGTTGCCACAGTACAGCGGCCTGCCCTCCGGTGTGGTGATGAGATAGTTCAGGGCATAATACTTGTCCTGCAGATGGGTCAGGTCGGAGACAAGGCCCTCGGGGCCGTACACGCGGGTGGCGGTGGTCTCAAAGTTATCGTTATCCCGCAGCTCCAGCCAGACGTAGCCGTCACCCTTGTTATCCATCATCACGCTTTGCTGGCCCTTCACTGGCTCCACGGTGGTATCGGTGATCAAATCGCCGGTTTCGGTGTTGAACACCTTCAACCGTCCGTCCTCATAGTAAAGGGCGATGGTGTCGCTCATGACGCTGGAAGCGTACAGCGGTGTCACCTCACCGGTAACAAGGTCGTGCAGATCATAGCCGAAGTCGCCGCTCGTGCGCCATGTGACCACATAGCCCGGGAAATAGCTGCTGGGCTGGTCGTCGAAGGTGCCAATGAGGGTGCGGTCCACGGTGGCGAGATCCCGCAGCTCGTAGCGGCCATCGCTGGTCTCGAAGCAGGCGGTGCCGCTGCCGCATACCTGTCGGAAGCCGGTGAAGACTTCGCCGGTGGCGGGGTTATAGAGCGTTTCGTCCGTTGGCTCGCCGCTGGCGTGGCAGGTGTCCAGCTCCACCCAGTCGTTCAGAACGTCCGGTGCATAGGAAAGGCTCAGGGCAGTAGTGGCATCTGCGCCGTAAGTCTGTGTACCGTCCTTCGTCTGTATAATGACCCAGCTGTGCAGGGCGGGTTCATCGTCCCATGCGTCCTCGGCAAGGTCTGCTGGGCGGGCATAGCAGGTGAACACCAGCCTGTCCCCGCACACGATGCAGCGGTATGCGCCATCCGGCACGGGCAGACGTTCGCCGGTGGAAAGGTCGATCACCTGACAGGTGCCGTAATCGTCGTAGCCGTTTTCGTAGCTGCCGTTCACGGCGTGGGCTTCCTGCAGCACCAGCAGACCGTTCTGCATGGAGGCACTCTGCTCCCCCTCAAAGGTCATGACTTCATTGCCGTCTTTGTCAAACAGGCCGCTGCGCCGTCCGCAATAAGCGTCCGGGTCGGCCCAGGTGCGGAACCAGTAGTTGGTCTCACCGGTCACGGTGTCCTGCAGAAGGTTCACGTTCTCGCTGCGGAAGGACTGGTACAGCACCTTGCTGCCGCACAGAACGGTGCAGGCACCGCCGGAATTGTCGTAACCGTAAAGGATCCGCAGCTTTCCGTCGTCCAGCCGGGAGCTGTCGTAAAGCGGATCCCCATGTGCATCGGTGGGCACTGAGAAAGCAGGAGCAGCAGGCTTGCCGGAAGCGGGCGGCAGCACGCTGCAGCTGCAGCCAAGGGTAAGGCACAGGGCAGCGCATACAGCAGCGCTGCCTATGCGGCAAACGTTACGCTTCATAAAGATCACTCCTTACAGTATGGAAAGGAACAAAGTTTAAAAGAAAGCCGGAAAGGTTTTCCAGTTCAATTATAATACGAAACAGCCGCGCATTCCATTGCAGGAAAACGCGGCTGTTGATTACAGTTTTATGACAGACTTTCAGGACTGTGCTTTGGCTTTTTCAGCATCGTCCATCCGGTCCAGCTGCTTGAGAAAGGCCAGCAGGAACGGCAGGGAAACAATAAAGGTGAGCGCATCCGCAATGGGCTGGCAGATCTCTACGCCCACAAGGCCGAAAGTGCGGGGCAGAATGAGGATGAGCGGAATGAAGAACACGCCCTGACGGCAACAGGCCAGAAAGGTGGCGCGCCCGGCTTTGCCCACGCTCTGGAAGGTCATGTTTGCCACCACAATGACCGGCTGCAGCAGAATGGCAAGGCACTGATAGTGGAAGGCGGGCAGTGCCACGGCGGTAACATCCGGGTCGTCGCGGAACAGGCGGATGAGGGCATCGCTGTCCACCCAGCACAGAGCGACTAGAACCACCAGCATACAGAAGGCGGCACCCATGGTAAAAACTGCGGCTTTTTGCACCCGGCGGAATTTGCGCGCACCGTAGTTGAACGCGGCCACCGGCTGCAGACCCTGCCCAACGCCAATGGCTACCGAGATGATGAACATGAAAATGCGGGAAACGATGCTCATGCCGGCCACAGCGGCATCGCCGTAGCTGCGGGCGGCAATGTTCAGCAGCATGCCGCCGATGCTCTGCAGGCCCTGACGGCCAAAACTGGGCGCGCCGCCCACCAGGATCATGCCGAACTCCCGCGCTTCACGGGTGACGGCAGCAATACGGAACTGACTGACGGTTTTGCCCCGCAGGAACATGGACAGCAGGATGCAGAAGCTGATGCTTTGGCTGAGAGCCGTAGCAATGCCTGCACCGGCGGTGCCAAGGCCCAAGCCGAACATAAAGATGGGGTCCAGCACAATGTTCAGCACACCGCCGGTCACAAGGCCGATCATGGCAAAGTTCGCCTTGCCCTCATAGCGCAGGATGTTGTTCATCACAAGGCTGGAGATCATAAGCGGGGCTGCAATGAGGATGGGCCGTGCATAAGCGCAGGCGTGGGGCAGAATGGTCTCGGTGCTGCCCAGCAGTATCATGAAGCTGGGCAGAGTGGCAAGGCCCACAACGGCCAGCACCACGCCAACGGCCAGAGCAGTAAAAAAGCTGGTGGAAGCAAAGCGGGTGGCGGCATCGGTGTTCCGGCTGCCAAGGCTGCGGCTGATGATGGTGCCGGAGCCGTGGCCAAGTGTAAAGCCAAGCGCCTGAATAATGGCCATCAGGCTGGAAACAATGCCCACCGCACCGGAAGCGCTGGTGGAGATCTGGCCCACAAAAAAGGTATCGGCCAAGTTGTAGATGCTGGTGATGAGCATACTTAAAATGGTAGGGGCGGCAAGACCGAGGATCAGCTTTGGAATGGGTGTCTCGGTCATTTTTTTGTATTGCTGAATGTTGAGCTCGTCTGCTGACATGAAAGAACCTCCTTTTATCATAAGGAATAGGTCAAGAAAAGCCGCCCAGCAGCAGAGCGGCGGATAATTTGAATGTGTGCACGGGATGCACGCTCCATAGTATAACGCAGCTGCGGCAAAAAGTCGAGAGCCGAACCGGTACAGAATGGTGCCTGAAATGCCCATGGAGCGGGAGAAAAACGGACGGAAAGCTTGACTGTTTTTGTCTGTTTTGCTAAAGGCTGGTCGAATTGCTTGTAGAAAATCACGATATGTGGTATCATTTACCATAAGGGAAACAAAAAAGCCTGTGCATCTGTACAGGCTGCATACAAAATACAAGCGGCAGCCGCAGGCAGAGCCGGGCGGCTGCGATCCATAGGAGGAACAAACCATGAAAACTGTTGCACAGACCGTGATCGAAGCCGATCACTTTTACACCATTGCCGCGCACACCGGCAACGTCATTCAGGCCGTGGAGGGCACCAAGGAAGCCGGTACCGTCCGTCTGGGCAAGTACGAGCATAAGCCTGAGCAGGAGTGGAGCTTTATCCGCGTGGGTGACGGCGTTTACCGCATCCGCAACCGCGCATCCGGCAAGCTGCTGGACCTGACCATGACCGGCACCGCCAACGGCACCTGGCTGCACCTGTGGGAGGATGTGGGCGGCACCTCTCAGATGTGGACCGTTCAGCCCACCCCGGAAGGAACTGTGCGCCTGCGCTCTTCCTGGGCCGGCGGCAAGTGCGTGGACACCGTTGGCATGGGCGCTGCGGTTGGCACCGTGCTGCAGATCTGGCAGGAGGTGTCCGGCGCAGATGACCAGCTGTGGACCATTGCCGAGGTGAAGGAGCGCGCAAAGCGTGCCGCAAAGAAGGCCGAGGCGCCTGCTGTGGAGGCTGCCGCTGAAGCTGCACCCGCTGCAGAAAAGGCACCGGCCAAGAAGACTGCGGCCCGCAAGCCCCGCACCACCAAAAAGGCGGCTGCCGCCAAGGCAGAAGCTGCAGAAGAGGGGAAGGCAGAGACCGCAGCACCGGCAGAAAAGCCCGCAAAGCCTGCCCGTAAGACCGCCGCAAAAAAGACCGCCGCCAAGGCTGCCGAAAAAGCAGAGCCTGCAAAGGCAGAAGTACCTGCAGAGGAAAAGCCTGCTGCGGAGAAGCCCAAGCGCAAGTGCGCACCCCGCAAGAAGAAGGAGACGGACTGATCTCGTTCTGTTGACCTGTTAAAATGAAAGCGCCCGCCGGAGGTTCAGCCCTGCCCGGCGGGCGCTTTTGGTTATTCTGGAAGCTGCTTTAAAACAAAGCGGTTTTTATCAAATTCCAGCAAACCTTCGTCCCGCATTTTGCACAGCTCTTTGGAGAGGGCGCTGCGGTCCAGATTGAGGTAGTCGGCCATCTGCTGGCGGTTGAAGGGCACCTCGAACGCCATCCTGCCGCAGCGTGCTGCCTGTGCGGAAAAATAGGTCAGCAGTCGTCCGCGCACAGTCTTGGGCGTTGTGCAGAAGATGCGCTGCGAAAGGCTGAGGTTCTTGCGCATGGACACCGCCAGCAGGCGGCGCAGCAGCTTGTCTTTCAGCGCTGGCTCGATCCGCGCATCGGTAAGGGCGGCAGTGTGCAGGAACAGTATTTCGCAATGTTCGGCCGCAACAGCATCCACCATCAAGGCCTCGCCGCAAAAGGCGTAGGTCTCGGCAAAGGCCTGCCCGGCACCTACGCTGCTCAGGATGCTTTTGGTGCCCCAGAGATCCAGATTTTCAATGTGCACGGAACCACGCAGCACGATGCCGATCTCCCGCACGCAGCTTCCGGCGTGGAAGATGACCTCGTGCTTTGCAAACTGCCGGGTGCGCAGGTGCCCGGCAGCGGCAAGGGTATCCAGCTCGGCTTCTGAAAGATCCTGAAATAGGGGCGACGCGATCTTTTTCATAAAAATCCTCTTTCTGTGGTTATAACAACCGAAAGCACGGTCTGATTATAGTATACTCAGAACATCAAAGCAAGGAGGATTTTTCCATGATCCGCAAAATCATTCATATAGACGAAGAAAAATGCAACGGCTGCGGTGCCTGCGTCACCGCCTGCCACGAGGGTGCCATCGGCCTTGTGAACGGCAAGGCCAAGCTGATGCGGGACGACTACTGCGACGGCTTTGGCGACTGCCTGCCCGGATGCCCCACCGGTGCCATCACCTTTACCGAGCGCGAAGCCGCCGCCTATGACGAGCAGGCTGTGCTGGAAAACAAGCAGAAAAAGGCCGCTGCCGCCCAGCAGCAGGCACAGCCCGCCGCACCGGCGTTCCATGGCTGCCCGGGCAGCATGATGAAACAGTTCCACCGTGAGCAGACCGCACCTGCCGCAGCCGCAGTGCCCATGCAGTCCCAGCTGGCACAGTGGCCTTGCCAGATCAAGCTGGTGCCGGTGAACGCGCCCTACTTTGACGGTGCCAAGCTGCTGATCGCCGCCGACTGCACCGCCTATGCCTACGCCAATATCCACGAGGAGTTCATGAGGGGCCATGTGACCATCATCGGCTGCCCGAAGCTGGATGCTGTGGATTACAGCGAAAAGCTGACCGAGATCATCCGCAGCAATGATATCAAGAGCGTGACCGTGCTGCGCATGGAGGTGCCCTGCTGCGGCGGGCTGGAGCACGCTGCCATCACTGCTCTGAAGAACAGCGGCAAGTTCATCCCGTGGAATGTAGTCACCTTCTCCACCGATGGCCGAATCCTCGACCGGTAAAATGACAGAACAAAAGCCAGAAACGACTGCTGCCGTTTCTGGCTTTTGATGTTTGCGGAAAGATCAGCCCGCGTTCTGTACGCTGTTGGCAGCGGTCTGTACGAACTGCAGCACGCTCTGGATGGTATCGCGGATCTGCACCAGCGTCTGGATGTCTTCGTCCTTCATGCGGGATGTGGGCGCAGTGAGCACCACGGTCTGGGCACTCACGGTGCCAGTGAGCTGGATGCTGACCCCGTGTTCCGGGATGGTGAGCAGGATGTGCACCGGGATGGCATCCGCAAAGAACCTGCTCTTTTCCAGCCCGATAACAAGTACCGGTGCATTGGCGCTGGCATCACCGGTATCCAGCTGAAAATAAAGGTAGCCGTCCTTTGCGCCTTCCGGCTGTACGCGCTGCAGTTTTTTCTGCGGCAGCTCAAACTCGGTCATGTCCTGCAGGCTGGTGGCTGTGGTGTCCACACCCAGCAGGCTTGCCAGCTGGGCCTGCGAGATATAACTGCCAAGGCTCCAGTCCGGCAGCAGAAGGCTCGCCAGCGGGTAGCTGCCGGTGATGGAAGAGCGGATATTTTTGTACAGCTGCCCGACATCGTATAAGGTCTCGCTGCTGCTGATATACACCCGGGTGAGCGGGCCTGCCGGGATAACGGCATCCGGGGCCGAGATGCTCAGCTGCAGTGCGTCCGGCGCATACAGGCCGCTGACGGTGCCCTTGGTGGAGCCTGTCTTTTGCAGGATGGTGTAAAGGGCAGGGGAATCGGCTGTGGATGTGATCTCATAATCAAAGGTAAAGGCCGCGCCTGCCTGCAGCGCTTTCACCCGGCGGGCTACCAGACTGTACCCGGTTACAGCGGCCACGACTGCAAGCAGTACAAGAATGAGCACTGCGATCAGGACCACATAGCCCGCGCCGTGCTTTTTTCGTTTGGAAGATGCCATAAAAAATCCTCCCTCAGATGTTTTATTCAGCATAGCGGAACAGCGGACAAAAGTCAAGGCGGAACAGAGAAGCGCTGAAAAAAACAAAAAATCCGAAACCGTAAGGTTTCGGATTCCTGGCGGAAAGATGGGGATTCGAACCCCAGAACGCTTTTGACACGTTACACGATTTCCAGTCGTGCGCCTTAGACCAACTCAGCCATCTTTCCATATTCAGTTGTGCGTCACAATGCTCTACTATAATACCTGAAAGGTGCGCATTTGTCAAGCACTTTTTTTTAAAATGAAAAATGAGAAGATAAAACAAAAAATCCGGGACCCAAAGGTTCCGGATTTCTGGCGGAAAGATGGGGATTCGAACCCCAGAACGCTTTTGACACGTTACACGATTTCCAGTCGTGCGCCTTAGACCAACTCAGCCATCTTTCCATATTCGGTTGTACGCCGCAGCGCCACACTATAATACCTGAAAGAACCGCTTTTGTCAAGGATTTTTTGAAAAAAATGGTTTTTTTCAAAACGACATCTCTGTGCAGGCAAAAAACGGCAAAAAATTCAGGGATGCAGCAAAAGCCCTTGACGAAGCGGTTGAACCGGACTATGATGAAGTAGGAGAGTACTGCGGCGGGAAATCTTTGCGGCCGCAGAGTGGAATAAAAAAGGAGGATGCTTTCTTATGACTTATCCTGAAGTGCTGGCCAATGCCCGTGAGTGCATTGGCAAATACTGCAAGGCCTGCCCGGTGTGCAACGGTGTGGCCTGCAAAAACCAGATCCCCGGCCCCGGTGCCAAGGGCGTGGGCGATACGGCCATCCGCAATTATAATAAGTGGGCCGAGATCCGCGTGAACATGGACACCCTGTGCGAGGGCGGCACCCCGGACACCCATATTGAGCTGTTTGGCAAGAGCTTCAAGTACCCGTTCTTTGCAGGCCCGGTGGGTGCTGTGAACCTGCACTACTCCGAAGCCTATACCGATATGACCTATAATGATGTGCTGGTGCGCGCCTGCGCAGAGAACGGCATCGCAGCCTTTACCGGCGACGGCACCAACCCCACCGTTATGGAGATGGCCACCAAGGCCATTGGCGCAGCAAACGGCTGCGGCGTGCCCACCATCAAGCCCTGGAACATTGATACCATTAAGGAAAAGATGGCCGAGGCCAAGGCCAGTGGCTGCTTTGCCGTGGCCATGGATGTGGACGCAGCCGGTCTGCCCTTCCTGAAGAACATGACTCCGCCAGCAGGCAGCAAGAGCGTGGCAGAGCTTGCCGAGATCGTCAAGCTGGCCGAGCGCCCCTTCATCGTCAAGGGCGTTATGACCGTTAAGGGCGCACTGAAGGCAAAGGAAGCCGGCGCGGCTGCTATCGTGGTGTCCAACCACGGCGGCCGCGTGCTGGATCAGTGCCCGGCCACTGCCGAGGTGCTGCCGGAGATCGCAGCGGCCCTCAAGGGCACCGGCGTGAAGATCCTGGTGGACGGCGGCATCCGCACCGGTGTGGATGTGTTCAAAGCACTGGCACTGGGTGCAGACGGCGTGCTGATCTGCCGCCCGTTCGTCACGGCTGTGTATGGCGGCGGCGAGGAAGGCGTGAAGTGCTACATTGATAAGCTGGCCGGTGAGCTGGCTGACACCATGCAGATGTGCGGTGCGCATTCTCTGGCCGAGATCACCCCGGATATGGTGCGGGTATAAGAAAAAGAGTGAATAGAAAAGCGGTCTGTGCCTTTGCGGTGCGGGCCGCTTTTTCATCCTTGCAGCTGCGTGCCGGGGTAGTAGTGCGCCAGAATATCGGCATAGCTTTTGCCCTGCTCCGCCATGGCCTTTGTGCCCCACTGGCTCAGGCCCACGCCGTGGCCGTAACCCCGGGTGGTAAAGCTGAAATTCCCGCTCTGGTACTGTACCGTAAAGCATGTGCTGCGCAGGCCCAGCGCCCGGCGCAGGGTCGTGCCGGAAACGGTCTGCCCGCAGACCGTGACGGTTTTTGTGTATCCGGCGCTGGTCAGCGCTGCCGGGCCGAACCAGCCTTCCGGCGCGGCGAGGTCGGCAGAAATGCCAAGGCCTGCAAGGGCCTGCTGCACCTGCTCTGCGGAAAAGGTGACGGTGTATTCGTAGTTGTCAGCGGAACGGTCGGTGCTGCTGTCCACTGAAATGAGGTAGGGCAGGGCGGAACCCCATACATTTTCGCTGGCCTCGGTCTGCCCATTGGAAATGGCAAAGTAGCTGGCGCAGGCAGGAGCATTCTCATAATAAAGTATCTCATCCAAGACCTCGTCCACAAGGGCGGAGAGGCGGGCGTAATTCTGCTCGTAGGCGGTGCCCCAGTAGCTGCGCAGCACCGGCTCGGTCAGGCAGCCCTGCCGCCGGGCTGGGTCGGCAGTGAGCCAAGCGCCGCTTTGCAGGGTGGTGTGGTCCCGGCAGTAGAGCGCATAGCTGTGGGCGGCAACGGCCTGTGCCTTGAGCGCTTCGTCCGGCCAGCTCACCGGCATCTCGGCGGCGACAGCACCCAGAACGTATTCCTGACGGGAAAGCTCCAGCACCTGTCCGGTGGCCTGATCCTCCACCAGAAAGGTCTCGGCATCCGCAGAAGGCACGGCACTTGGCGGCTGCGCAGATGCTGCAGGCGAAGATACGGCAGAAGATGCGGCAGAAGATGCGGGCTCTGCCCCGCTGAGCACGGCGCGTGTGACCCGGTAGGCAGCCAGCGGCAGAATGCTACCCAGCACCAGCAGGACCGCAAAGATTGGCAGAAAAAACTTTTTCATAGTCCCAAACCCTCCGACAGCGGTGTTTTTTTAATCAGAATACCGGATATACTCTGAAAAAAGATGCGAAACAGGGAAAAAGCCTTTTGCGATGCAAGCGCAAAAAAGCACCAAACCGGCTTTTTGTGCGCTGAACGGTGCAGTTAATGCTTGAATTTACTCGTCAAAAGCGATAATATAGAATTATACCCATCATTGAGGGTGGGCGGGAAAGTATATAAATAGGATGAAAGGAGAATTCCCCTTATGAATTTTGCACATTCGGAGGTGGCAACGCTGGACCCGAACACGATGCGGACTTTGTGTGAGGAATATGTTGCCAACAACTACATCGATCCGGAGACGAGCGAGCGTCTGGGGGTCAAGCGCGGCCTGCGCAACCCGGATGGCACCGGTGTGCTGGCCGGCCTGACCAACGTCTGCGACGTTGTGGGCTATAAAAAGGATCAGGAAGGCCATGTGATCCCCACTCCCGGCAAGCTGATCTACCGCGGTGTGAACATCAACGAGATCGTGGACGAGGCCTACCGCAACGACCGCTTTGTGTTTGAAGAGGTGATCTGGCTGCTGCTGTTCGGCAGTCTGCCCAACCAGGAGCAGCTGGACGATTTCTGTGAGATCCTGGCAGAGCACCGCGCCCTGCCGGAAGGCTTCATGGACACCATGAACGCCCCCTCGCCCAATATCATGAATAAGCTGCAGCGCTGCGTGCTGGGCCTTTACTCTTATGATGAGCACGCCGAGGATCTGAGTCTGGAGAATATCCTGAGCCAGAGCATCAATCTGATCGCCAGCATGCCCACCATGATGGTGAACGCTTACCAGATGAAGCGCCGCTACTACGATAAGCAGAGCATGTTCTTCCACCTGCCCAAGCCCGGCCAGAGCACGGCAGAGCACATCCTCAGCACCTACCGTCCGGACCAGAAGTTCACCCACGAGGAAGCAAAGCTGCTGGATATGTGCCTGCTGGTGCACGCCGACCACGGCGGCGGCAACTGCTCCACCTTTACCGCCCGTGTGCTGTCCTCCTCCGGCACCGATACCTACTCCGCAATCGCGGCGGCCATCGGTGCACTGAAGGGCCCCAAGCACGGCGGTGCTAACCTGATGGTGAACCGTCAGCTGAAGGATATCCTCAAGCATGTGGAAAACCCCGAGGACGACGATGAGGTGCGCGAGTATCTGCGCCGCATCCTGCGCAAGCAGGCGGGCGATGGCTCCGGCCTGATCTACGGCATGGGCCACGCGGTGTACACCATCAGCGACCCTCGTGAGGTGATCCTGAAGCAGCGCGCCCGCCATCTGGCCTACGACAAAGGCTTTGAGGAAGAGTATAATATGCTGTGCAGCATCGAACGGCTGGCCCCCGGCATCTTTGCCGAGGAAAAGGGCAGCACCAAGCCGGTGTGCGCCAACGTGGACCTGTTCAGCGGCCTGATCTACAACATGCTGGGCATCTCTGAGGATATCTACACCCCGCTGTTCGCCATTGCCCGTGTGCCCGGCTGGTGTGCACACCGCGTGGAAGAGGTGGTATTCGCCAACCGTATCATTCGTCCCGCTTACAAGTATCTGGGCGTGCGCCAGAAATATAAGCCGATCGAGGAACGCTGATGAATCCTTCTGTTTTGTTCGTTTTTATCCTGAGCATTCTGCTGGGCGTGCTGCGCGCGGCAGACCTTGCCTTTGGCACCGATGCCGTCACCGGTCTGTGCGTGGTCGGCTCGGTGTGGTGGCGCTATCTGGCACTGGGTATCGTGGTGCTGGCTGCAGTGCTTGTGGGCCGTACACAGCCTTCCCACTCGGAAGCGGTGCGTAGCCGCAGGCCGCTGGCCGGTATTCTGGCTTTTGTCGGTGCAGTATGTTTTCTGGCCGCAGCGGGTGCACAGATCGCGCTGGGCGCAGCTTCCGGTCTGGGCGGCTTTGTGCGGTGCATTCTGGAATGCCTGTGCTCCGCGTGGCTCAGCACCATGGGCCGCTGCTGGCTCAGCCCCAACGAGTGGAAAAAGCCCTTTGGTGGGCTGTATCTGGCCGTGGCGGGCAGTCTGCTGTTCTACTGGAACGTGCTGCTGCGCTTTATGGAGAACAGCTCCAGCTGGCACCGCGTGACCCCTACAGCGGCGGTGTGGCAGGCGCTTGCGGCACTGGTGTTTTTGGCAGCGCTGGCCCGGGCACTGCATGTCCCGCAGCCGGGCAATGGCAAAACACTGTGCGCAGCCGGGCTTGCCGCATTTGCACTTTGCCTGTGCTGGCAGCTGCCCTATGTACTGGTTTTGATGAGCGGCCTGAGCTGGGCCGCACCGGCTGTCTGGCCGGAGATCTTTGCCGGACTGGGCCTTTGCTGCGTGGGCGGCATTGGCGGAGCGTGCGTTACAGCCTGCTTGAACGGGGAGAGCTGACAAAAATATTGGCACTCTGTTGGCGCAATTGCCGAAAAGCAGGGAATGAAAGGAATTAAAATCGTACAAAAGCAAAAAATGCAGTGAATGTCTTGTTAATTTTTTGGCAGACACTTGAAACTTTCTGCGTTTTGGTCTAAAATAAAGATACCGTGATTTATCCGATTATGGGTAAAATAATTAGGAGGTACTATTAACATGGCTGTTAGAGTTGCTATCAATGGTTTCGGTCGTATTGGTCGTCTGGCTTTCCGTCAGATGTTTGATGCTGAGGGTTACGAGGTCGTCGCAATCAACGACCTGACCAGCCCCAAGATGCTGGCTCACCTGCTGAAGTACGATACTGCTCAGGGTTCTTTCTGCGGCAAGATCGGCGAGGGCAAGCACACCGTCGAGGCTACCGAGGACTCCATCATTGTTGACGGCAAGGAGATCAAGATCTACGCTGTTAAGGACGCAAAGGACGCTCCCTGGGGCGAACTGAACGTTGATGTCGTTCTGGAGTGCACCGGCTTCTACACCAGCAAGGAGAAGAGCATGGCTCACATTCAGGCTGGCGCAAAGAAGGTCGTTATCTCTGCTCCCGCAGGCAACGATCTGAAGACCATTGTCTTCTCCGTCAACGAGAAGACCCTGACCGCTGAGGATCAGGTCATTTCTGCTGCTTCCTGCACCACCAACTGCCTGGCTCCCATGGCTAACACCCTGAACAAGACCTACCCCATCGTCTCCGGCATCATGACCACTGTTCATGCTTACACCGGCGACCAGATGATCCTGGATGGTCCTCAGCGCAAGGGCGATCTGCGCCGTGCTCGTGCTGGCGCACAGAACATCGTTCCCAACACCACCGGCGCTGCTAAGGCTATCGGCCTGGTCATCCCCGAGCTGAACGGCAAGCTGATCGGTTCTGCTCAGCGTGTGCCTGTTCCCACCGGCTCTACCACCATTCTGGTTGCTGTCGTCAAGGGCAAGGATGTCACCAAGGAGTCCATCAATGCTGCTATGAAGGCTGCTACTTCTGAGTCCTTCGGCTACAACGAGGATCAGATCGTTTCTTCCGATGTCATCGGCATGCGTTACGGCTCTCTGTTCGATGCTACCCAGACCATGGTCGCTAAGATCGACGACGACACTTATCAGGTTCAGGTCGTGTCTTGGTACGACAACGAGAACTCCTACACCTCTCAGATGGTCCGTACCATTAAGTACTTCGCTGAGAACTGCTAATCACAGTTCTACGCTCAAAAGTGCTTGAGGTGCCGTGCTGAATGACAACTAGTATTGGCTTTGCTGATACGAACATGCTGTGATTGGTACGACAACAGGATATTGAGTTCAACACCCTTCCTTTTGCGGGTCTCCGTGAGAGGAAGGGTGTTTTTTTGCTGCAAAAAAGCAATGGAACGAGTTCCTTTCTAAAATGAATAGGTTGCAACAAAAAGACGGAATAAAGTACGGAAATCTTAGCCATGATGCAGGCAATGATACAGCTGCAAAGTATTGTACCCCAGAGGAAAAAATGGTAAAATATTTTTAGTGTCAATAAATACATTTACGAAATTGATATTGATGATTCTGGAAATAAAATGTCAATGAATTGCGGCGTAAATCTGTCAAAAACCTGGGCGTAGATGCGTCCGGGCTTTTTCTGATGTAAAGGAAACCGGGCCGGAGTTTGGCACGGTATGGGGATGAGATCCCTAAATGGGGAAAGCGACGGGAAAGGGAAAATGAAGGAGAAATTGAGGCTTGCTGTTTTTGGCCACAAAAGGTGGTCGAGAGAGGGCGGCGTGGAGATCGTGGTAAAAGAGCTGTGCACACGGATGGCGCAGCAGGGCTGTCAGGTGACATGCTACAACAGAGCAGGCCATCATGTGAGCGGTGCGGAATATGACGATGCTGGTAAAACGGAGTACGAGGGAATCCGTCAGAAGTCTGTTCCGACCATTGAACGGCGCGGGGCTAGAGATATAATACGCGGCTGTCATAATAGGGACAAGGGTACGGCAGAGAATGAAAGGCTCCGCAACCCGAAGTTCATATTTTCTTACCCGAAGAATGAACGACTGATCTTTTTGGGTGGCAGCAATGCCATCCAGAAAGAAATCTCGACCATGAGGGTGGGGTGACAGCCAGCGGACAGGCAAGTGAGCCTATCCGCTCTTTGTGTTGGCCGAGATATTGATGAAGAAATTGAGTGGGATTGTGGGAAAGATTTATGAGTAAAAAACTTGCAATTGCAATGTTCGGACAGAAGCGATTATCGAGAGAAGGTGGAGTAGAGATCGTTGTCAAAGAGCTCTGCACCCGAATGGCACAGAATGGTTGTGACGTGACCTGTTACAACAGAGCAGGCCATCATGTGAGTGGTGCAGAATATGACGATGCTGGTAAAACGGAGTACGAGGGAATCCGTCAGAAGTCTGTTCCGACTATTGAACGGCGCGGACTTGCTGCAGTCAGCTCCTCCGCATTTGCGGCACTTTATAGTGCATTTGGAAAATACGATGTGGTGCACATCCACGCCGAAGGACCGGCGTTCTTTGCATGGCTGCCGAAGATGTTTGGGAAAAGAGTTGTTGTTACCGTCCATGGCATTGATTGGCAGCGCGAGAAATGGCAATCAGGACTTGGCTCTAAGTTTATCCACCAAGGCGAAAAAAATGCTGCGAAATATGCGGACGAGGTCATTGTTCTGAGCAAAGGAGTGCAGAAGTATTTCTTGGAGACCTATGGAAGGGAGACGCATTTTATCCCTAATGGTGTCAATCGGCCAGAGGTTCGGGAGGCAAGGCTGATCAAGGATCATTTTGGACTGGAAAAGGATTCCTACATATTGTTCCTCGGTCGTCTGGTGCCAGAAAAGGGTATTCGATATCTGGTTGAGGCCTTCAAGAATGTCAAGACGGATAAAAAACTGGTCATCGCAGGCGGCTCCAGCGATACGGATTCCTTTATGGAGGAAGTGAAAGACCTAGCGAAGGGTGACGATCGGATTCTCTTTACCGGGTTTGTACAGGGAGCAATGCTAGATGAACTATACAGCAATGCTTACATTTACACGCTGCCGTCTGATCTGGAGGGAATGCCATTAAGTCTGCTGGAGGCAATGAGCTACGGCAATTGCTGTCTGGTATCCGACATTCCAGAGTGCGCAGAGGTTGTGGAAGATAAGGCATTGATTTTCAAAAAGTCGGATGTAGAGGACTTGCAAAAAAAACTGCAAGAGGCCTGTGACCATCCAGAAATGGTTATAAGAATGAAGAATCAGGCAGCTGACTTTATCTGCGAGAAATACAACTGGGATAAAGTTGTAAAGGAAACGATGAAATTGTACAGGAGAAAATAATAGATGAGAGTATTGATAATAAATAAATTTCTATATCCAAACGGTGGATCAGAAACCTACATATTTAAGCTGGGTGAGGCGCTAGAGCAGCACGGACATGAGGTTCAGTACTTCGGTATGGAGCATGAAGGCCGCTGCGTGGGCAACCGGGTCAATGCTTATACATCTGGTATGGACTTCCACGGCGGCAGCAAACTGAGCAAGCTGACCTACCCGATCAAGACCATCTACAGCAAGGAAGCACGGGTGCAGCTGAGAAAAGTTCTGGACGACTTCAAGCCGGATGTCTGTCACCTGAATAATTTTAACTACCAGCTGACACCTTCCATCATTCTGGAAATCGTGAGGTGGCGCAAGGAGAACGGAAGAGATTGTAAGATCATCTTCACGGCACATGACTACCAGCTGGTCTGCCCGAACCACATGCTGAACAATCCGAACACCCACCAGAACTGTGAGAAGTGCCTCGGCGGCCATTTCGTGAACTGCATGAAAGGCAAGTGCATCCACGGTTCCACTGCGAAGTCGGCCATCGGCATGATGGAGGCTGAGTTCTGGAAGTGGAAGGGCACCTACAAGTACATTGACACCATGATTTGCTGCTCGGAGTTCATGAAGAGCAAAATGGACAGCAATCCGCTGTTTGCAACGAAGACTGTGGCAATGCACAACTTCATCGACAAGGTGGAGTGGAAAGAGACGGAGAAGAAGGATTACGTCCTCTACTTCGGTCGCTTCTCGGAGGAAAAGGGCATCGGCACACTTATTAAGGTCTGTAAGGAACTGCCGGATGTGCAATTCATCTTTGCCGGTACTGGCCCGCTGGAAGAGACAGTAAATGGTATTAAGAACATCAAAAACGTTGGCTTCCAGAAAGGCGAGGCACTGGAGAAGCTGATCCGTGAGGCACGGTTCTCCATTTACCCTTCTGAGTGGTATGAGAACTGCCCGTTCTCCGTGATGGAATCCCAGATGTACGGCACGCCGGTGCTGGGAGCTGAGATAGGTGGTATCCCGGAGCTGATTCAGGTTGGCAAGACCGGCGAGTTGTTTGAGAGCGGTAATGCCGAAGATCTGAAGAAGAAGATCGAGAAGCTCTGGGGTGATAAGAAGCTGTGTGAGCAGTATAGCAAGAACTGCAAGGACATCAGCTTCGATACCATTGATGAGTATTACGAGAAAATTATGAAGGTGTATCAGTAAGACTGGTATGTGAGGAGAGAATTTGTGGCTACAAAAGCGGATCGATATGAGGGAATAGATGGATTGAAGGCGTATGCCATTATTGGCATTGCGTTGATGCATGTCCTCGCAAATGGAGAATATGGAATGAGAGGATTTGTGTTTGAACGGCTTATTCCGTCTTTCACTAACCTCGTTTTCCTTTTTATGATGGTCAGCGGTTTTGGCATGTGCTGTGGCTATTACCAGAAAATTGTTGACCAGAAGATCAGCGTAGAGGATTTCTACAAGAAACGGTACATCAAAATCTGGCCGTATTTTGCACTGCTTTGTGCGTTGGATTTTGTGATTTCACCAAGCAAGGAATCCTTGTTTGAGGTTTTCGCAAACTTGACATTATGCCAAGGGCTTCTGCCGAACGCCAAGATTTCGGTCATTGGTGTGAGTTGGACACTGGCAGTCATCTTTGTGTTCTACATGCTGTTCCCGTTCTTCTGCTTTCTGATTGGAAACAAGAAGAGAGCGTGGGGGGTGGCGGTTGCGGCACTGGTGTTTAACTGGCTGTGTAGCAATTACTTTAATGCTGGAAGAACGAACATCGTCTACGATGCGATTTACTTTATCGCTGGTGGCTTGATCTTCCTCTATCGGAAAGAGCTGGCCGAGTTCACATCGAAGCACAAGGTTATCGCTGGAGCGATTTTGTTGATTGCCACGGTTGCATATTTTGCAGTAGGCGGCAATACACTCACAATGCTGTTTTTCTGTGTGGCAGCACTGGTCTATACCCTCGGATGTAAGCGGGGGGGGGTACTGGTCAATCCAGTCGCCAAGTTCCTCGGAGGTATCAGCTTCGAGATTTACCTGTGCCACATGGTAATTTATCGTGTGCTTGAGAAGCTACACCTTGTACATCTATTTGGAAATGGCCTATTGGCATATATTTTCACAACGGTTGCAGTCATCTGCGGTTCGGTTGTGTTCTCAGTATGTGCCAAGTGGTTCTTAAATAAAATCGAAACATTCTTTAAAGAGAGAGTAAACAATAGGAGAGTTAATCATGTCTGAAGAAAAGAAATTAAATGGTACGGTCATCGTTACTTATCGCTGCAACGCTCGTTGCTCTATGTGTAACCGTTATAAAGCCCCTTCCAAGCCGGAAGAGGAAATCAGCATCGAAACCATCAAGAAACTGCCGAAGATGTATTTCACCAACATCACCGGCGGTGAGCCGTTCATCCGTACTGATCTGAAGGATATTGTGCGTGAACTGTATAAGAAGTCTGACCGTATTGTTATTTCCACGAACGGTTTCTTCACTGACCGTATCGTTGACCTGTGCAAGGAGTTCCCGCAGATCGGTATCCGTATCTCTATCGAGGGTCTGGAGCAGACCAACAACGAGATCCGTGGTTTGCAGAATGGTTACCAGCGTGGTTACGGCACGCTGAAGAAGCTGCGTGAGATGGGTATGAAGGATGTCGGCTTCGGCATGACTGTTCAGGACAAGAACGCTCCTGACCTGGTTCCTTTGTACAAGATCTCCGATGAGATGGGCATGGAGTTTGCAACTGCTTCTCTGCACAACAGCTTCTACTTTGTTGAGGCAAAGAATATCATCCACGACCGTCCGATGGTTGCCAAGAACTTCGAGAACCTGGTCAATGAACTGCTCCGCAGCAACAGCCCGAAGAAATGGTTCCGTGCATACTTCAACCACGGTCTGATCAACTATATCTACGGTCAGAAGCGCCTGCTTCCTTGCGACATGAGTTTTGACACCTTCTTCATCGATCCGTACGGCGATGTTATGCCTTGCAATGGTACCAAGGATAAGGAAGTCATGGGCAACCTGAATAATCAGACCTGGGATGAGCTGTGGAACAGCCCGGAAGCAGAGAAGGTTCGTGCAAAGGTTCGCTGCTGCGACCGTGACTGCTGGATGATTGGTTCTGTCAGCCCGGCTATGCATAAGTACATCTGGAAGCCTGCTACCTGGGTTCTGGTTCACAAGTTCAAGGCTCTGTTCACTAAACATCCGTACAGCATGTACGAGCTGAAGATCTGCCGTGACTACCGTGATGGCAAGGTCACCAAGGAAGAACTGGATAAGTGCAGCACCTGCGATATGAACTGTGTGATTAACAATGGTCTGAGTGAGGCGAGCAAGGAGCAGCTGAAGCATAAGACCGGCGAGGAAATTGTGGACGCTGATATCGCACAGCAGATGGAGACGAAGTGATGAATATTCTGTATATAGCTTATTCATGTAACCCTTTTGCTGGAAGTGAAGATAAAATTGGTTGGTGCGTTCCTTATGAAAGTTCAAAAACAAATAAAGTTTATGTGATCACAAAAGAAGAGCAACGTGAGCCAGTCGAAAAATATTTGCAGAGTCACCCACTTGAAAATATAAAGTTTTACTATGTTGACATCCCAAATTTTTACAAGAAAATCTTCAAGGGATTCATGTATTCCGGAAGACTTAATGTGTGGAATAGACGGGTGCTTCCTCTTGCAAAAAAGATTTGTGAGGACAAAAAAATTGATGTTATTCACCAAATTACACCGATTGAATTCCGTGCTATCGGAGACTATGGAAAGATAGCAAATATCAAATTCGTCTGTGGGCCACTTGGCGGAGGAGAGTCTTTGCCTAATGGGTTAAAAGATTACGCAAAGGGACATGAAATCATTGAGGTCGTTCGTTCAGGGATAAATCGTTGGTATCGTTTTAAGCTGAGAATCACAGGCAAACTAAATCGTTGCGATTATATTATGTTTGCAAATAAAGAGACTCAAGAATTCCTCGTGGGGGGGGGCAGAACTAAACTGTCCATATGAATTAGTCTTTGATAATGGATTAAGACCGGACGAATTAAGTGAACTGGACAGAAAAGGAAAAATTGAATGAAGAATTACAATGTAAGTGACGAGCCAGTGACTGAGGTTGCGGTAGATATAAATGATATTAAAGATACTTGCAAAGAAAAGAGCAGAAATGAAGAATGCATTTTTCTGGTTGCAGGAAGAATGATTTATCGAAAGGGCTTGGATTTCCTTTTTGATGCATTGATGAGAATTCCACAGGAAACTAGATATCAGGTTAGGGTTATAGGCGATGGCCCGGAACTTGAGCATCTACGTAAACGCTGTAAGGAAGACCTGAACTTGTCTGAGCATGTGCACTGCATGGGTTCTATTCCCTATATGGAAATGGAAAAGGAATATGCAGGTGCAAATGTTTTTATTATGCCAAGTATTCGAGAGACAACAGGCACAGTCTTACTGGAGGCAATGTCAAAAGGTATTCCGGTTATTACCATTAATAAGTTTGGCGGAGCAACTCTTTTTGATAAAGACACGGGTTGGCTTTATGAAGGAAACTCGAAAGAAGAATACGTTGAGAATTTGAAAAAGGCAATTCTTGAATGTATTGCTAATCCTGATGAAGTAACAAGACGTGGAAAAAACGCACGAAAGAAAGCAGAAAAGTATACTTGGCAGGAAAAAAATAAGAAGTATCAGGCAATATATGAGGAACTGCTGAGAGGTTAGATAATATAATGACCAATATATTGTTGGGTCATTTATTGAATAAGAGAGCAAAATATGAGGAAAATATTATTTGTAATGCCAGCATTGTATGGTGGTGGAGCGGAAAAAAGTCTTGTGAATTTATTAAATCTTATTGACTATAAAAAGTATGCTGTCGATTTGTTGTTATTTAAACAAGAAGGTCTGTTTTTGACTCAAATTCCCAAGGAGGTACGATTGTTACCGCTTACGTCCTCACTACGGTATGCCTATAAAATTGATATGGGCATGTTTGGTTCTCTTTCGGGGTTTAAAACAGGAATGCTTAGGCTGATGGGTACAGTGGTATGTAAAGTGCTTTATAAGGAAAAGGCAGGACAGCAAAGATGGATGAAATGTTATAAACACTGCTTACCAAATCTGGAAGGAAAGTATGATATTGCTGTTGGATTCTTGGAGGGAGAAGCATCATATTATGTTATAGATAAGGTTAATGCGGAGAAAAAAATACTTTGGATTCATAACGATTTCAATGAAATAAAAAAGAATGAAGATGCAAAGATTTATGAGAATTATTTTCAAAAGGCAGACAGTGTTGTAAGTATTTCTGATAAATGCGTGCAGATATTAAAACAGAATTACCCTAACCTGATAAACAAATTTTATTGTTTACCTAATTTAACATCAAGCACCTTGTTAAAAAAAATGTCGGAAGAGTTCGCAGTATCAGAGTATGAAAATAATAAGTTCAATATTTTGTCAATAGGTCGTTTGACAAGGCAAAAAGGCTATGATATTGCGATTGATGCGTTAAAAATCTTGAAGGAAAAGTATTCAGATATTCATTGGTGGATTATAGGTGCAGGGGAACTGGAAGAGCAACTCAAGAAACAGGTAAAAGATAATGAGCTAGAGGAGTATATTACATTTTTAGGATTAAAAGCTAACCCATATCCGTATATTAGAGGTTGCGATTTATTAGTACAGCCTTCCAGATGGGAAGGAAAATCAGTTGTTTTGGATGAAGCAAAAATACTGGCAAAACCAATACTTGCAACTAATTATTCTACAATCAAGGATCAGTTAAGGGATAAGAAAGAAGGACTGATTACTGATATAAGTCCTAATGCAATAGCAGAAGGAATAGCTAAACTTAGAGAGAATCCTCAATTGTATAATTCCATTCAGCATTATCTTGATGCACATGAGTACGGAAATGAAAAGGAAATTTTACAGTATTATGAATTACTGGATAAACAAAGTGACTAGTTACAGATAAAAATATAAAAAGAGGGACCATAGTATGAGGGTTTTGTTTGTATCAAAAAGCATTCATGATGTATCAGGTGCAGGCGTAGGATCAAGAATGCATTTGAATGTATTGAAAAAGTTAGTTGGAAAAGAAAATGTATATGTAGTAGATGTTGGGGTATCGGAGACTGCACGAAAAGAAGAAAAATATATTGCGTATGGAAAATATCACAATAAATTAGATCGACTACATAGATGCTTAGAAGGAAATACGTATTTATTCAGTAATAAAATTATAAATGATATATGCCAATTGATAAAAAGTGAAGGAATTTCCTTTGTTTTCGTGGACGATTCTTATTTTGGAAATTTAGTGAAAACCGTAAAAAAAGAGTGCGATGCAGTAACAGTGGTCACTTTTTTTCATGATATTAAAGCCTCACTATTTCGAATTTGGATGAAAACTGAACCCTGGTACGGTAAAATTGACCTTAGAATTGGGATTGCACAGGAAAAAATTAGTACGACATATACAGATGCAAATATTGTTTTAAATCAAAATGAAAATAGGTTATTAAGAAACTATTATAATGTGAATACAGATTATTATTTTCCAGTTTGTGTATCTAAGGAAAATATAAAGCAGATAGCAGAAAATCCATTTTGTGGAAATAAAAGGCATATTTTATTTGTTGGAACATATTATTTGCCAAACATCCAGGGCTTACATTGGTTTTGTGATACGGTATTTGATAATGTCAAAGAGAATTATGATATATGGGTAATCGGAAAAGGATTAGAAAAAGTACGAGATGAGTTTGATGACGATGATATCCATGTGATTGGGTTTGTTGACAGTTTATCAGAATACTATAGCTACGCAGATATGGTAATAGCACCCTTAACAGATGGTGGAGGTATGAAAATAAAAACTGCAGAGGCAATCTCCTATGGAAAGATGTTTTTAGGGTCTTCAGAAAGCCTATATGGATACTGGGAGGAAATTCCCGATGATTTGAAAGGTAAAGTTGTGTTTAAATGTGATACAGCGGAAGAATATCTGAATGCTTTCAACAAGATAGATGAGAAGCCAATCTGTAAGAAAAATGAGGAACTGATCACGCTTTATGATCGACTTTATTCTGAAAATGCAGCTTATAATATCATGAAAGATATTGTCGAAAAAACAACAGGAGTAAAACTATGATTATCACAAAAACACCATTCCGTATGTCTTTTTTTGGCGGCGGAACAGATATGGAAAGTTTTTTTAGAGAAAACGGTGGAGCTGTTTTATCTACCACATTTGACAAATATTGTTATGTAAATGTACGCCATTTACCAAGGTTTTTTGACTATTCTACAGAGTTATCTTATTCAAAGACGGAGCGCGTGACAAACATTGACGATATTCAGCACCCTGCAATCCGCAACGCAATGAAAATGTTAGATATGCATGAGATTCGTCTTACATATGAAGCAGACCTTCCGGCACGATCTGGCTTAGGAACATCAAGTTCCTTTGCAGTTGGAATGTTAAATGCTTTTTATGCTTTGAAGGGCAAGTACGCAGACAAGAAGAAACTGGCAGATGAAGCAATTTATTTGGAACGGAATCTTTGCCAGGAAGCTGGTGGTTGGCAGGATCAAATTGCTGCAGCTTTCGGTGGGTTCAATCGTATCAACTTTAATGCAGACGGATATGAAGTTCTGCCTGTTATTATTTCACCAGAAAAAAAGAAGCAGCTTAATCAGAATTTAATGATGTTCTTTACTGGGTTTACCCGTTTTTCTTCTGATGTGCAGAAAGCAAATGCAGCAGGAAAACAAGATAAGACTGCTCAGTTGAAAGAGATGCTTGCTCTAGTTGATGATGCTGAACGTGTTTTGACGGATAAGAATGCGGATCTTGATGATTTTGGCAGAATGCTGGATCACACCTGGAGACTAAAGCGTCAAACTGGATCGGCTGTTTCGACGAACAGTATTGATGATTTGTATGCCAAAGGCGTGGCTGCTGGTGCGTTGGGTGGAAAACTTCTCGGCGCCGGCGGTGGTGGATTCCTCGTATTCTATGTTCAGCCTGAACGTCAGGATGCGGTGCGTTGGGCGATGCGTGACCTGATGCATATTCCGTTTGCGTTTGAAGATGGCGGTACGAGGGTAATCCATTATACGCCGGAGACATATATTCCGAAGGAGTAAGAATGAAAAGATTAAGAGTTTTACAGATATTGAATTTCTGGCGCTTAATACCAGCCTACATGTGTATTTATATGGCACCAAAAGAAGTAAAGAATATAGTGATAGAGGAATTGTATCATTGGAAGAAATGTGATAAGAGAAATGAAGTTTCTAGATTTGATATTTTTTCTGGCTTAATGTTGGAACGGAAAGAGTATCGTTCGTTGCTACAGTATCGATTCAATCGGGGGGGGCAAAACTTCTGCTGAAGGTATTGTTTCCTGGGATGGAAACGCTTTATATTAATACACCTGAGATTGGTCCTAGACTGTTTATTCAGCATGGATTTGCAACAAACATTAGCGCAAAAAAAATTGGGAGTGATTGCTGGATTAACCAGCAGGTTACAATAGGGTATACATTTGCACCGGAGCCCCCAATCATTGGAAATGGCGTGAGAATATCAGCGGGTGCAAAAGTACTTGGTCAAATTGAAATTGGAGACAATGCGATTATTGCTGCAAATGCAGCAGTAGTAAAGGATGTCGGAGAAAACGAAGTAGTTGGTGGTGTCCCAGCAAAAACCATTGGTGAAAATGTGAAACATAAATTGTATTTTGGTGAGAACGAAGGCGTTCTGAAATGATGCTTTATGGTGGTACATGAGTAATCTACTATACACCGGAAACCTACGAACCAAAGAACTAATTTTGAGTGAGGAATGAAGAGATGAAAGTAGTAATAATGGCAGGAGGCAAGGGAACGCGTATTTCTTCAGTTGCCAGTGATATCCCGAAGCCTATGATTAAAATTGAAGGGAAACCAGTACTGGAACATGAGCTGGAGTGTCTGCGTGACCAAGGGTTTACTGACATTATTATTACGGTGAGTCATCTTGGTAATATTATTATGGACTATTTTGGGGATGGATCTGGTACATCCCCTGTGACGGGAAAACCGTTTGGCGTACATATTGAGTACTATTTTGAAAAAGAACCGTTAGGCAACGCAGGTGCCTTGTTCAAAATTAAAGATAATCTGACATCTGATTTTCTACTTTTAAATGCAGATGCAGTGTTTGATGTTGATTTTAATCGTTTTGTTGGCTTCCATCAGGAACATGGTGGAATGGTTACACTTTTTACCCACCCGAATAGCCATCCATATGATAGCGGGTTAATCATTGCAGATAAAAATGGAGAGGTAGAAAAGTGGCTTGCAAAAGAAGACGAGCGGCCGCAGTATTACAGAAACCGAGTGAATGCAGGATTGCATGTTATCAGCCCGAAAGTGCTGGAACTGGTTGATATTGATGCGGATTCAATAGGCAAGATCGGTGCAAACGGTAAACCGGTAAAAGTTGATTTGGATCGGCAGTTATTAAAACCTTTAGCCGGAACAGGAAAGATGTTCTGTTATGACAGCCCAGAATATGTGAAAGATATGGGTACCCCGGAACGGTATTACTCCGTATGCGCGGATTATAAAGAAGGAAGAGTATCCGGGAAAAATCTAAAAAATAAGCAAAAAGCAGTATTTCTTGATAGAGATGGAACTATTAATAAATATGTTGGTTTTCTTCGAAATATAGATGATTTTGAACTGATAGATGGTGTGGCTGAGGCAGTTCGTAAAATCAATGAATCTGGCTATCTTGCAGTTGTTGTAACGAATCAGCCGGTAATTGCTCGCGGTGAAGTGTCTTTTGAAGAGCTGGAAGAAATTCACAATAAGATGGAGACACTTCTTGGAAAAGAAGGAGCATATTTGGATGCCATTTACTATTGCCCTCATCATCCTCATAAGGGATACGAAGGGGAGAGACCAGAGCTAAAAATTGATTGTACTTGTCGCAAACCGAAGCCTGGTATGCTGTTGAAGGCGGCAGAAGATTTCAATATCGATCTTTCACAGTCGTGGATGGTTGGTGATGGAGAAAACGATATCAAAGCCGGTTATAATGCAGGATGCAGAACAGCTTTGATTGGTCGTGAATCTTATGGTCAGACAGTGACAATACCGACATTAAAAGAGTTTGTAGAACAGTGTCTGAAATAAAAGAAAGGGTATCGAAATGAGTGAGTTGGAAAAAAGATTGATGAAGCATATTGATTTATTAGTGGAACGGTACCCTTCACTTGAATCAGAAAAGAACAGTATTATTTCTGCATATCTGCTTTTGGAAGAGTGCTATGTAAATGGTGGAAAGCTGCTTGTGGCAGGTAATGGAGGTTCGGCAGCAGATGCAGAGCATATTGTCGGTGAACTAATGAAAGGCTTTAAAATGCCGAGAAAGCCCAGAGCTGATTTTGCGGAAAAGCTTATGGCAGAAAATCAGGAATTAGGAACTGTTCTGGCAGAGAATTTACAAGGAGCACTTCCGGCAATTGCTTTGGATGGACACCCGGCATTATCTACGGCATATATGAATGACTGCGAGCCGTTGCTTTGCTTTGCACAGCAGGTTAATGGTTACGGTAAAGCGGGGGATGTGTTTCTTGGCATTTCTACAAGTGGAAACAGTAAAAATGTTTTGTATGCGGCAACGACTGCCCATGCCAAAGGAATGAAGGTCATTGGCTTGACTGGCGCAAAGAGTAGCAAATTGGAACAGATGAGCGACGTTTGCATCAAAGTGCCGCAGACAGAAACTTATATGATTCAGGAATTTCATCTTCCAGTGTATCACTGCTTGTGCTTGATGCTGGAGGATAGATTTTTTGGTGAATGCTGATGAAGGAACGGATTAAGGATAAGCAGCCAAGTGTTGCAATTATCATTGTTAATTATAACGGAGCTGAAGATACGATAGAGTGTGTAAAGAGCTTGAATAAAATTAATTATGATAATTATAAAATATTTGTAATAGAAAATGGTTCGAGCAAAAAGCCTACGAAAGAGCAAATTGATTATTTGAAAGGACAGACAGTATATATTGAGTCAGCTGAAAACTTAGGATTTTCGGGTGGAAATAATATTGGGATCAGAAAGGCAATAGAAAATGAGTTCGACTATGTGTTGTTGCTGAACAATGACACGACAGTTGAACCTGATTTTTTGAGTATTCTTATTGATGCAGCGACTAAAAAAAACAATGTTGGCATTGTAGGTGGTAAAATAGCTTTTTATAGCAAGCCAAGCCATTTGTGGTACGGCGGTGGACATATGGATGAAAAGTTTGGTGGCGGCGCGCATGAAAGATGGAATGACCTGAATCCAGAAGATACAGGTGAAATTCGAGAGGTGACATTTATTACTGGATGTCTGATGCTGATTCCAACCGAGGTAGTGAAAAAAGTTGGATTGCTTTCAGAAGAGTATTTCCTTTATGCAGAAGATACGGATTTTTGCTATAAAGTGCTTGAAGCAGGATATAAACTCTGGTTTTGCGAAAATACCTTGATCTATCATAAGGTAAGTGCATCTACCGGAGCAACCAGTGCAATGACTCAATATTATATGGTGAGAAATGTATTGTATTTGACAAAAAAATATAGAACGGATTATCACAAAGTGAATGCAAGGTTTACTTATCAAACCATGAAAGATGTTATTCGAGGAAGAAAACAGTTTGCTCCAGTCAGATGTGCATATCGAGATTACCTGAAAGGAAATATGGGAAAATGGGGAATATAAGAGAAAGTGCCAGGAAATACACACTTAAAGTATTAACTAAAATATTTAGAAAGCCGTACAACGATTTAACAGAAGGATTTGTTGAGTTGAGAGATCAGCAAGCCAATGATTATGTAAGAGACCAGATTCATCAAGCAAAAAATGGTTTGATGGTTTCTAAATGGGGTACGACGGAACTTGGTACTGTATGTTCTTTATTGTCAGATGATTTGCACATTCCTTTGAAAGATATTTACGAAGGAAAAGTTAGTTACGATAGAACTGGAAGCGTAGCATGGCTTGTTAATAATTCGGGCTTTTTTCCAAACTCACTTCCAGCAGGTGAAAAGTTTGCACATCTGGCACTTGAGGATGCACGTGAAATAGATATTCTTGGCTCTTATGCAAAGTTGGAATATTATGTTAGGAACTATACAGAAAAAGCAAGAAAAATCAATTTGAACGGTTATTATGCGCCGTTCCTTTGGGAAAATCCATGGACGAAAGAGCTTAAAGGAAAAAAGGTATTGGTAGTTCATCCTTTTGCGGAAACAATAAAAAAGCAGTATGATAAGAGAGAGCATCTATTCGAGAATCCGGATGTTCTGCCTGAGTTTAAAAAATTGACTGTGATTAAAGCAGTTCAAAGCATTGCTGGAAATAGTAGTGAAACAGGGTTCAAGGATTGGTTTGAAGCTCTTGATTTTATGAAAAATCAGATGGATCAGTCAGATTATGAAATTGCATTGATTGGCTGTGGTGCATATGGAATGTCATTAGCTGCACATGCAAAGCGTCATGGGAAAATTGCAATTCATATGGCAGGATGGACACAGATGCTTTTTGGTATTTACGGAAATCGTTGGATTAAAGATCAACCAGAATTTAAAAAGTACATAAACGAGTATTGGACTCGTCCTAGTATCGATGAACGGCCTAAAAATGTTGAAAAAGTTGAGGGAGGATGTTACTGGTAAAAATGAATCGAAATAAAGCATTAGCATTGAATAGTGTGGCTTCCCTGCTTCAGCAGATAGTTGCTCTTGTTTGCGGTTTGATTGTACCGCGTTTAATATTATCTACCTTTGGCTCAGCTGCAAATGGAACTGTTGCATCGATTAGCCAGTTTATTAGCATCACATCCTTGATTCAGGGGGGTGTAACTGGTGCAACGAGAGTTGCTTTCTATGGACCTGTAGCAACGGGTGATATGAAAAAAGCCAGTGTAGTATATAAAACAAGTCAATCGTTTTATACGAAGTTTGCGTTGGCGCTCACTGGCTATGTTGCGGTTTTAGCCGTAGTTTACCCGAAGTTTGTGGATACACCGTTCGGTTACATAGACGCTCTTTTGCTGGTGTTGGTTCTGGGAATGAATGCGATTTTTGAAAGCATGTTTGGCATTCCCAGTCAGCTGTTAATGTTTGCGGACCAAAAAGCATATTTTAATACTTTCCTTCAAATTTTTTGCACCATTGGAAATGCTTTTGTCAGTGTCATTTTAATCAAACTAGGTTGTTCGCTGCTTGTTGTCAAATTTGTAGCGGCATTGATTTTTATCCTAAGACCAATCATTTTGAATGTATATGTGCGTAGCCATTACGCAATTGATACAAGTGTAGAAAAAGATAAGAGTGTCCTTTCGCAAAGTAACGCTGCGCTTGCCAAGAGTATTGCATTTTATGTTCATAGCAGTACAGATAATCTTGTGATTACAGCTTGTCTGAACGTAATGTGGGTGTCAGTGTATTCGGTGCATCGGTATGTTGTCAGTAGCATATCGAATCTTGTTGCCGCTATTCTGGGCAACACGGAAGCTCTTTTTGGTCAGATGATTGCAAGAGATGAGCAAGATGCAATTAAGCATGATGTCCCTATGTATGATCTTATGTCAAAGATGCTGTCTACGGTATTCTTCTTCACATGTATCATCTTGATTACGCCATTCGTAAGTCTTTATACAGGTGGAATTAGTGATATAGATTACTACCAGCCTCTTTTTGCAACGCTGCTTTGCCTTGCAGAATATGTTTACTGTACTAGCTTGACCTATAACAATATGATTATGGCAGCTGGTCATATTAAACAGACACAGTGGATCTCTGTAACGGAGGCAATTATTAATATTGTCCTTTCATTAATACTTGTGAAATGGATTGGTATTATTGGTGTGGCATTAGGAACATTGATTGCATTTGCGTTTAATACAGTTGCTAATATTGTTTATATGAAAAAGTATATTTTTGATATGTCACTCGGGTGGATTATTAAGGTATATCTGGCAAATCTGGTGGCTGGTGTTCTAGCTATGTGTTTGTTTGGAAACATTGTAAATGCACATATAACTGGTTTTATATCCTTTTTTATTTGGGCGGCGGTTGTTTTTGCGGGGGTTTGCTTGATAGATGTTGTACTCAATTACTTTTTCTTCAAAAATGAGACAAAAACTGTCCTGTATAAAATCGGAAAAAAATTTGCAAGGTAAGAATAAGGACTGATAGTGGGAGGACAGAAAATTGAAAATTCGCAAAAATATAATATGGTGTGTGACGTGGATTGTTCTGCTGCTTCAGTTGGATATCCTCGGAGGAGTTATTCCATTTCTGGATGATTCAATAGCATGGAAGATAGAGATGCTGCTTGTTCTATTTGACAGTATCTATGCAATACTTATCCTAAGCAAAAATGGGCTACTGTCAAAATATAAAGCACTAAATGCGTATATTATAATTTATACAGCTTGCTTATTTGGCATCAGTTTCTTTACAGTGCATGAGGGAGTGGCAAGTGTTAATCACACTATCATGTATGCGCGTTATTATTTTTCGACCTTTTTAGTTTATCCATTACTATATCTTGAGCAAAGATATGGAACTGAAAAATCTTTTATGGAAAGTTGGCTACCGGTAGCAGGAATTGCATTATGCTTACGAATGTTAAATTGTTTGGTGTATGATGTCACAGGAACTGCACTTTTTCCGACTCTTATTGCGGGACAGATTCGAGGCGGACATAGTACGAGTATTTGTGGCGCAATAGAAAATATATATTTGATTTATTCTTTTTATTTACTATTAAAATGTGGGAAGGGATTGACAAAAACTAAAACTAAATATCTGATTTATGTGGTTATCGGTTTAGTGTATTCAATCCGATTTGTTGGTTCAAGAATCATGATAATGTCGTTAATAGCGTCTATGGCTGTCTTATGGTATGGAAAGCAAAAGCAAGGCGCAAAAAAGATGCTTGCTTTTTCAATTGGTGTAATTGCAATTGCGGTATTTATGCAGACACCATTTTACGAAGATTTATTACAAACCATAAAGGGCGCTTCTTCATCTGCCAATGATATATATAATGGAAATACGATGTCGGTAAGATTATATTCTCTTGAAACACTTAGAAGAAACTGGAATGGAAAGCCAATGGGGTTGGCTTTCTACGGAACATCGGCATTTAAACATTATTTTGTAATCGGCTCAAATGATGATCTTGGATACTTAGGGAATTGGTATACAATGGGATGGTACTGTGTTCCAATAATTGTATTGCTGATTATTGGATATCTGTATACTTCTATTCGAAATTTTGGAAAAAATAATGCAGAGATTATTTATTCCATGATTATTTATTTACTGATCACTGGTGTGAGTCTTAGTTTCTTAGATATTGCAAGAATTGATGTCGTTCCGTTCTTATTGCTTTTTCTTCAAACTTGGAAATGGGATGGGGACAATCTGGAGGAATTAGGGTATGACGGTTGATGCAAGAAAGGAACGAAACCACTATTTCGATTTGCTGAAATATCTGTTATTTATATTTGTGGTTTTGATACATAATCCATTGCCTGAGAATTTATGGGGGGGTATGGACAGCGATTGCTCGCTGTGCAGTTCCTACTTATTTTGCTATTTCAGGTTATTTCAACAAGGAAGCAGGAAAAAAGCAGCTTGAAAAGGGCATAAACTTTTTGAGAATCTTTCTTGTATTGAATCTGGTGTGGTTTGGAATTTATACGTTGATTTCTTATAGTCCATACAAAGAGCTTGCAAGATGGGCAAAGCTTGATGTGAATTCTAAGAACATATTGAAATGCTTATTGTTTGGAAGTGCTTTTGGAAACGAATACCTTTGGTATCTTCATGCGATTGGTATGGTTTATGTCGTAGTTTACTTTGCAGCCAAATCCCAATTAGATAAGATCATCCATAGATGTTTTCCGTGTTTAGTAATACTCTATTGGATTATGAGTGAGGGTACATTACTTGCATTCGGAAAAAGCGTTCAACCCTTCATGTATCGAAATTGGCTCGTTGAGGGCGTTGGATTTTATTATATGGGTAAATGGATACGAAAGCATGAATGCCAGCGGAAGACTCTTTCCATAGGGATACTTATAATTGGAAGCATAGTTACGACTGCTGAATACCGTATCTGCGGGAGATTGGAGTTTTATTTTGGCAACCTACCTATGGTGTATGGGATGCTTGCATTAGGAAAAACTGTTCATATTAAAGATAATATTCTCTCAATGATTGGAAGCAAACATAGTTTACATTTATATCTGTATTCTCCGTTTGTTGCATGTGTATTTTCGCTTCTTCAGATGATTTTGTTTCAGACAACCAGACATCAGGAAGTTATTACAGTAGTGGTTGTTTTAGGAACGACTTGGCTTGTCATGCAGGGGTGGTTCATAAGGGCAATAGAGAAACTTAAAATAGCATAAGAAAGCGAGAGTAGAAATGATAAATAATAAAAGTGATTTGATTGAATATTTGAATGAAGATAAACGTATCATGAATACCGACAGAAAAAACCGTCTTTACATCAGGTGTGCTGGAAATATTTGATTCTATTGCGTAAAGCTGAGTACTATACAAATGTGTGTGTGGGGGGCAATCATCCTTATTGTCCTGTGGCATTTAAATTCGGTTTTTTCAAACTGTTTGCCTGCATTTGGTGATCGGGGCGTAGAGTTCTTTTTTCTTATATCAGGGTTGCTGATAGGAATAAAATATTATGATTCGAATAAGATGAAAACTCTGGGTCAAACAGCAAAATATGCTGTGGAGAAAGAGAAAAAAGTTGTTCTAAGAGCAATACCTTTTGGGCAGCTTAAAGCAAATCAAATAATGATGTGGGAGGAATGAGATATGCAATTATTGAGTGTTATTGTCCCTGTTTATAACGTTGAAAAGTTTATAAACGACTGTATTGATTCGATTTTAGGACAAAGCTATAAAAATATTGAATTGATTTTAGTCGATGATGGCTCAACCGATTCATCCGGTGAAATATGTGATAAATATTGCAGTGTTGATAAAAGAGTAAAAGTAATCCACCAGAATAATAAAGGCTGCTCAGCAGCAAGAAATGCCGGAATAGCTAACGCAAAAGGAAATTTGATTGCTTTTATGGATGCGGATGATTTAATTGATCAAGATATGTATGAGGTGCTAATCAAGAATCTTGACATGACAAACTCAGATGTATCAGCGTGTTCTTATGTAAAGGAGTACAATCTTGATAGAGGTAAAATTATTGGATTGCATAAAATAATACCAGACCCGATTGTCTTTATAGGGAAAAGTGCGATATATGAAAGCGTAACACGTAATGAAAAGTCAGTAGAAGGATATCTTTGGAACAAGGTTTGGAAAAGGGAAGTAATTGGAAATCATTTGTTCCGTGAAGATATTGTAATGTGTGAGGATTCCATTTTTTCGTGGGAGGTTCTAAAATCTGTAAACAGAGTTTGCTACTGCGATTTGCCAATGTATCATTATAGAATTCTTACTACAAGTGCAACAAGGAATTCATCTCTTGAAAAAATGAGTGGGGCGTTAGTATCTTATGAATTGATGCTGGATGATGCGTCACTGCTACCAAAAGATGTGGTGAAAAATTTAGCGATACAATATCTTGGATGGAATTATACAATTTTTCAGCATATGATAAGAGAAAAAGAACGAACCTCCTCTCTTTATGAAAAAGTTAAATCAAACTGTGTCTGTTATCAGGAGTATAGTTGCTACTTAGGACTAGCAGATAGAATAGGAATCAATGCTATAGCAAAACATAATTATACTTGTGCGAAACTTTCAGTGCAAGCCGTTGGAATTATGCAATTAATAAAAAAGAAGATATGCAGAATTGTGAAAAAACAAGTATGATTCTAATATGGTTTTTGCATGAATGTTTGATTGATGAATTTACGGTGAGAAAATCGAGAATAAGGTTATTATCGATGTTATTATAATGAACATATTGTAGGCATAATGAAAGGAATACATAATGATGTCTCATACAATTAACTCTGGGGGGCAAGAAACAGAAATGTTGATTGCTTTAAAATATTTCTAATGGTTTTGATTGTTACTCATCATGGAATAGTGCATGGACTTGGGCTTAAGAACAAAGTTGACGTAACAACGAGTGGACGATTTGAATTGATTGTTTTTTTTTTTTACCATTATGTTTTTTAGAATCAATAGGTGTTTGTTGGAAATTGTTTTTTATTCTTTTGTATGCTACTCTGCTAAGTTTGACTTGTATGGGAATTGATAGTATTCGTAAAAAAATATATGATTGCGTAAAAATGTATTTGGATGTATTGAGGGCGCAAAGCGTCAAGCATTGTTAGACTATCGAGCTTTTATTAACAGAGAAATATGAAAAAACCTGGAGGAAAAAGAGAGATGAAAACAACATTACTTATTATGGCAGCCGGTATTGGCAGTCGCTTCGGAACAGGAATCAAGCAGTTAGAGCCGGTGGATGATGCTGGACATATTATCATGGACTACTCGATCCATGATGCAATCGAGGCAGGTTTCAATCATGTAGTATTTATTATCCGCAAGGATATCGAAAAGGAATTCAAAGAGGTCATCGGTGATCGCATTGCCTCCATTTGCTCTTCTCATAATGTAACTGTTGACTATGCTTTCCAGGATATTAACGATATTCCGGGTACTCTGCCGGAAGGTCGTACAAAACCTTGGGGAACCGGTCAGGCTGTGCTTGCTGCAAAGAAGGTTCTTGATACACCGTTCATTGTGATCAATGCAGATGATTACTATGGCAAGGAAGGCTTCAAGGCCGTCCATGAGTATCTGGTGAATGGCGGAAAGTCCTGCATGGCGGGTTTTGTGCTGAAGAACACGCTGTCTGATAACGGTGGCGTGACTCGTGGCATCTGCAAGATGGATGAGCAGAACAACCTGACCGAGGTTGTGGAAACCAAGAATATTGTAAAAACTGCAACTGGGGCAGAAGCAGACGGCATGGCTGTGGATGTGAATTCTCTGGTATCCATGAATATGTGGGGCCTGACTCCAGAGTTCTTGGATGTGCTGGAGGAAGGTTTCAAAAAATTCTTCGAGAAAGAGGTTCCGGGCAATCCTCTGAAGGCGGAGTATTTGATTCCTATCTTCATCGGTGAACTGTTGGAACAGGGAAAAATGTCCGTAAAGGTTCTGAGAACCAATGACACTTGGTATGGTATGACATATCATGAGGATGTCGCAGCCGTAAAGGACAGCTTCAAGAAGATGCTGGAAAACGGCGTGTACAAGGCTGACCTGTTCAGTGATTTCTAAACAATGATGAAAGAAACTATTGATTTATTCGGGAAGATCCTCACAAACATCATGACTGTGCTATATGAGCCGTTTGGCTTTTCGCTTCTTCTTTCCTTTTTGGCCATGTTTTTCTATCTGTATGCGTATGAGCCTACCGCAGCAGGCAAAGGATGGAAGAGCGCCATAGTGACTTGGTATCAGAAATTTAAAGAGAGCGTGTTCTTTCGGAAGATGTTCTTACTAGTTTTCGTGACATCGATGATCTTGTTCCGAACGCTACTGAATCGGAACCTGTGGCTAAATCCTCTGTCAAATGTCATGGGTGGCTGGGGCATCTGGGAGACCATGAACGGTGAGCAGAAACTTACAACTGAGTGCATTGAGAACGTGATCATGATGGTGCCGTTCACCAGCATGGTTATATGGACATTTCAAGAGAAAGTGGGCAGTAGCTGGAAGAAGATACTGTGGTATAGCGGAAAGATAGCGTTCATTTTTTCGATAAGCATTGAGATGCTACAGCTGTTTTTAAGGCTCGGTACATTCCAACTGTCTGATTTGTTCTATAACACAGTCGGTGGAGTGGTAGGCGGTTTAGTGTACTACGGAATCGTGAAGGCAAGAAAGCATCTGTAAAACTGGATGAAATTGTGATATACTGGGAGCGGTAGCTTCCATGCTGCTCTGATAATCACACACCTCTTCGTGGTGAGCAGCAGGCAACGATTTATGATCGGCTGAGATGTGATGAACTATAATAAGATGATGAAGGAGCAAGAGCTATGGATGCTAAAGAGTATAATAATATTATGGAACGTTTGGACTTTATTGAGTTCCGTCAGCAATTGCTTTTTGATAACGATGATGTGAGCCGTAGTATTTTTGAGTACGGTTTAACCAGAGAACAGTACAAAAGAATCATGGCTCTTATGCAAGATTACAGAGAACGCATTGAGCGAGGAGAAAAGTGTGATCATAGGGGGTTTGAACAGGCAATGTATGAAATTGTTCCAGACCATAGAGGCGATTATCACATGTGTGAGGAACTTGCAAAAGGATTCAGAGACGAGAATAGATGGGAAGAGGTTTTTGATAATTTATATGGAGAAATGCCCAAGTATTCTTATTTAAAGTCAAAAGAAGAGTAAAATTATGTGGAGTGCTGTTGGAAATTTAGCAAGTATTGTCACGATTGTTGGATTTGTAATTACGATTTGGCAATTATTTGCATTAAAAAAATCAGTGAAAAAATCTGAACAAGCCATACGAGAAGTACTTGATGATAAAGAGTATGAAAAACTAAAACATATTTTAGAAGTCACGGAAAATCAGCTCAAAGAAGTCAGTAGTTTATTGATCAAAGTAGATAAACAAGGAGTTAACCAAAAATCAATAAGAGAACGCTGTGTTAATGTTTGCAGCGAACTTAATAAGTGTTATATTTCATTACCAAGTGGAGATAGCTATAGTAATATTAAGAATCAGTTTCTGGAAGCAAGAAATTATATGGAATCTTTTATTGAACTAAATAGTAAATCAGAAATGAAGGAGGCACGAGCATTTCTTGAAAATGCAATGGAAGGAATAAAGAAAGCCGAAGAAAAATTTGCGGAGAAAAAAGTTCAAGCGGCTACACATAGAAATTGATTCTGATTGCATAGGCTGTAGTCATATTGCCCGTACTCCAACACAGTGCTATACTTAAACAACTAAAAAAGGAAAGAGGTTATCACCTATGCCCAGAACTAAAGGTAGCAAGAATAGACCCAAAACTGTGACTGCTGATTTTGCGACACAGATTGCAGAAAAGCAGTCCGCAAAGGAAGCACTCACAGCTGAGATTGCATCCATCACCGCGAACATTGACACTTTAAAGTCTGATCTGAAAGCAAAAAAGACTGCTTTGAAGAAGGCCGAAAAGGAAGTAGCAACCCTGGAAGCAAAGAAGGCAAAGGCAGATGCTAAGGCAGCTGAAGAAGCTAAAAAGGCTGAAGCAGAGGCTGTGCTGAAGAAGCTGCTGGCAAACGGTATGAGTGCAGATGAGATCCTTGAAAAGCTGAAATAAACAAGAATCCAAGAAAAAAATAAATGCCGTGTGGACAAACTGAACTCCAGGAGTTCACACGGTATATTTTGAAGATCATTATATAGTTTATAACGAAAATAAAAGAAGAACAAAATTAAAAGAAACGGGGCGGAGAAAATATGAACTTATCTAAAATACACCACATTGCAATCATTGTATCTGATTACGAAGCAGCTAAGGATTTTTATGTGAACAAGTTGGGATTCTCTATCATCAGAGAAAACTACCGCCCGGAGCGCAAGGACTGGAAGCTGGATCTGCGTGTCAATGAACACACAGAGCTTGAGATTTTCGCTGAGGAAAATCCTCCGAAGCGTTTGAACCGACCGGAAGCCTGTGGGCTGCGTCATCTTGCGTTCTGCGTGGATAGCGTGGAGCAGACAGTCAGAGAACTGGCAGAAGTTGGCATTGAATGTGAGCTGATCCGTGTGGATGATTATACCGGCAAGAAGATGACTTTCTTCCATGACCCGGACGGACTGCCACTGGAGCTGCACGAATAATTATGGGAGAGAAAAGAGCATATAAAGCCAGAAAGTCCGGTGGAGGCCGGAAGAAGCTGAAGCCGGAGTATGATGCCGGGAAGAATATGAAAGAGCAGATAAGCCAGATTATGACATCCAAGTCGCCTGTCCGTGCCTGCGATGATGTAGATGACACCGCACTGTCTTATGCCGAAATCAAGGCACTGGCAACGGGCAATCCCTACATCAAGGAAAAGATGGACTTGGATATTCAGGTCAGCAAACTGAAATTGCTGAAAGCCAATCACACCAGCCAGATTTATAGCTTGGAATCGGATATTGCGCGCCGCTATCCGCGAGAAATCGCTGTGGCACAGGGTCAGATTGGAGCACTGAAAACCGATATGGAAGCGGCAAAACTGCTTCTGGCGCAGGACAAAGACCACTTCTCTATGGAGATCAGCGGCAAGGTGTACACCGAACGCAAGGAAGCGGGTGCAGCCATCATTGAGGCTTGCAAGGCTTTGAAAGCGGCTGGCACCGAGGGAAGGATCGGCAGCTACGGTGCGTTTGAACTGCATTCCCGGTTTGACAACTTCGATAAGGTGTTCCGCTTATCCATCAAGGGCGCATAGAAGCACTTCAAATGCTGATTGGTGGATTTGTGATTTTTATGATTCCGCAGGTGGTCGGCAGTGTGGTGGTATTTTTGGAACTGGCAGCAGCAACGATTCGGCAAGTATGGTACATATAAGGAGAGGGGAAACCTAGAAAATGAAATTAGCAGCGATTCATCATGTGGCAATCATCGTTTCAGATTATGAGAAATCGAAAGACTTCTATGTGAATAAGCTGGGATTTGAGATTGTACGAGAAAACTTCCGTGAAGAACGGAATGACTGGAAACTGGATTTGCGTGTTGGTGAGGGTGCTGATGCGATTGAGCTGGAGATCTTCGCAGAGCCGAACCCACCTAAGCGCGTGAATCGACCGGAAGCCTGCGGACTGCGGCATTTGGCGTTCCGGGTGGATGATGCGGAAGCCACTGTAGCAGAACTGGAACAGATGGGGATAGGATGCGAACCGATTCGATTTGACAGCTACACCCAAAAGAAGATGACATTTTTCTTTGATCCAGATGGGTTGCCGTTGGAACTGCATGAATAAAAAACAACGCCCTCATAGTTGAGAGGATTCGTAAATCTTCTCGGCTATGAGGGTGTTTCATTCCATAGGAATGGGAAAGTTATAGATTGAAGGGCTTAACTAGCTACTGAGCAGCTATGCAGAAAAGTGATTGCAGCGACTTCTTGATCTAAGGTGGATACCGAATTTCAGCTACCACAAACGAAGGCTCGCATAAACCACAGACAGCACCCAGGAGGATTCGAGGGTGCGTCTGCGACTTATGCGGGTTTTATTTTGCGATTTTACGGATAGGTGTTAAATTCCAAGGCTGACAAGAGTGGCCTTTAACTCTTTTGCCATGCGAATAATGACAGTCTGTTCAGTTTCATTACAGTCCAGCAGCAAGCGGTGAAATTCGGAGTTTGCAGAGGAAGAATGTTCAAGACAGTCGAGCAAAAGCTCATCCGCGGAAACGGATAACGTGTTGGCAATTTTGACAAGAACAGAAAGGCTTGGAACCTTTGTGCCATTTTCGATTTGGACAATGTATTCACGACTGCAGTTGACTTTTGCGGCAAGAACTTCTTGCGTCAGATTCGATTTTGAACGGTAGAAGCTGATTCGTTTTCCTAGAGAAGTACGATTTACGGACATATAGTGATCTTCCTTTCAAATGCCCGCATAAGATACTTTAATTATTTGACTTATGGAGAAATGAATCAAGAGGAACCAAAGAGGCAATCTGCATAGAAGTCAGAATTCTTATTTTTCCCCTCTAGCGGAGATGGCTTCTGAGGCCAAAATGTGAACCAGCAGTTCACATTTTGAGCAACAAGTGAACTGCTGGTTCACAGAAAAATATATCTGACAAGTGTATAATAAAAGCGTGAAATCAAACTGCAAAAAAGTGAGGAAAACGAAATGGAAAGGCTGCTGACACTGTATAGCGAAGTTCAGTCAACGGATGTACGGTGGCTGTGGTATCCCTTTATTGCAATCGGGAAAATCACACTGCTGCAGGGTGATCCCGGCGATGGGAAATCCACCATGATGATGAATCTGATTGCAGAACTTTCAACGGGTGGTAAGACCCCGGATGGCTGTAAGATCGGTGCGCCGCAAAAGGTGATTTATCAGTGCTCCGAGGATGGCGTTTCAGACACAATAAAGCCCCGGCTGGAACGCTACGGAGCAGACTGCCGGAAGATTGCCTTCATCAATGAAGAGGTTTATAACGGCCTTACATTGGATGATGAGCGCATCCGTCAGGCAATCATTGAATTTCGGCCTCGATTGGTCGTGATCGATCCGATTCAGGCTTATCTTGGCAGCGATTCGGATTTGCAAATCGCAGGCAGAGCGCGGAAACTCATGCGCCGCCTTGGAATGTGGGCTGCTGGTTACGACTGCGCTATCATTCTGATTGGACACCTTAACAAAAAAGAAGGCTCCAAAGGGCTGTACTGCAGCCTTGGCAGCATTGATGTTGTGGCAGCAGCACGAAGCGTCCTGCAGGTGGAGCGAGATACCGAGAATCCTGATATAAGAATCGTACATCAAATCAAAAACAGTCTTGCGCCTACGGCAGAAGACATCCGCTTTTCCATTTCTGCCGACAAGGGCTTTCGATGGCTGGAATGCAGGCCACAGCTCTTTGAAAAACAACAGCCGGACGCCGAACCTAAATTTGATACAGAGCAACAGAAAGCTGCCTACTGGATCAAGCATTTCCTTGAAAAAGGCGATATGAGCGCAAATGAAATTTATTGCCGTCTGGACAATGAGGGTGTCAGCAAACGAGTGGCACGGATGGTAAAAACGGAAATGGGAATCCACTGTTACCAGAAGAAGCGGAGATGGTATTGGAGTGTTCAGCTGGAAGAAGGTGCTATGAATGGACCGCAAGTATAAGGTTGGTGGCTATGTGAAACTTGCAAAACTGTGGGAACGCTCTAAGGATGCAGCAGTAGCCTATCACAGTTCCTACTATGCTGAAAGGTTCAGAGATGATGTGGATAAAAGGCTGGTTGGTGTCTATATTGACATCACAGGGAATAAGGAAATTTACAAACGCCCAGAAATGGTACATCTGCTTCAGGACTGTAAAAAAGGAATAGTTAATCTGATTTTCTCGCAAACAAGAGCCTACCTTGCGGCGAATACCTGTGATTTCTGTTTCCTGTTGAAATATCTGTTTGACATACCGATGCGAGTGGACGTTGTTACGGATGATGATGACCAGAGAATCGACACCATTCTTGATGTTGATAACCAACGGCAAAGTCTGAAAGAATTAGCCGAAAAATACACATCAATCCGTGAGAAAGAATATCTTGCATGGAAAGCACGACTAGAACATGAAATGGAAAAGGCAGATGGAAAATGAATGAAGGACAGTATGATTCAAAAAATGTAGAACATATTTCAATAGAAAATATCGAAGTTGTGTCCAATGGAATGGATTGGAAAAGCAGGCATTTGGAAGTTGAAAAGAGAAAAGCCGAAATCCGCGACAGAATCCATAAGCAGACTGAACAGGGTCAGAAATCAGCAAAAGATTATTTCCGCCCTGCAAAGCCGACCCCATCAATTTATGACAGTGACCTAAAACGTGTGGCCGTTTATGCCCGTGTCAGCACATCTAGCGAAGAACAGATTTCCTCTATTGAAAATCAAACTCTATACTACACCAAAAAGATTGCAGAAACGGAAAACTGGAATCTGCAGGATATTTACAGTGACGAGGGAAAATCGGGTACTTCACTGCGGAAACGAGATGCGTTTAAGCGAATGATGCGAGATGCCAAAGACCAGAAAATGGATTTGATTATCTGTGCCAGCATTTCGCGTTTTGCTCGGAATTTTTCAGATTGCATGACGCAGATCGCGGCCCTGAAAACCATGCATCCTGCACATCCCATCGGTGTGTACTTTGAAACAGAGAATATCTACACGCTGAATCCAAGCAGCCAATACAGCCTTGACATTCAGGCACTTCTGGCAGATTGGGAATCGGGCAACAAGAGCCGCCGGATGATCCTTTCGTATGACCAGCGTATTATGACAGGTCAGTACCCGGTGACCGACCTGATGGGGTATCGGCATACCAAAGATGGACAGTTGGTAATTGAGCCGGAAGAAGCAAAGACGGTGCGTTTTATCTTTCTGGCGTTTATCTATGGTTATAACTACGATCAGATTGCAATGATCCTGACGCAGAAAAAGCGCAGCACCCTGCGCGGCAGGCAGGAGTGGAACGGTGTGATGGTAGCAAACATCATGAAAAATGAACGCCGCTGGGGTGATCTGGAAGCGCGGAAGAGCATTGTGGTGGACTACAAGTTGGGCAAGGTCACAAAGAATAACGGAAATCGCTGCTCTGCCTACGTTCCAGAACATCACGAAGCGATTGTTTCGCCGGAAATTGCACGGGCTGCACATCTTGTGGCGTCCAGCAAAAAGAAGTGCGGGGTGCAGGATATTGTAGTAATCCAGCAGGGAGCATTGAAAGGATTCGTGGGCATCCATCCGAACTGGAGTGGCATCAATGCCGAAAGCATCCGCAGCCTTTGCCTGAATGCCTATCTGCCGGAAGAAGTGGTCGAACTGAACGATATGACGGAAATGAGGTCTGGGAAGAAGTCGGATATGGCATTGTTATCTGATTATCTGACGGTTTCAGGTACTTGCTTTATCAACCAGAGCAGCCCGGTCATAACAATCTCAAAAAATGGAATCCGTTTCAGCAAAGCGTGTCATACCCGCTTGGACGACTGCGAGCATGTGGAACTGCTCTATCATCCGATTCTGCAGGTCGTGATTTTGCGAAAGAGCGATCAGGGCTCTTCAACGGCGATGCACTGGCAAGATGACAATGACGTTCATAGTGCCTTTTCAGCCAGAGCGTTTTCTGGCCTGATTCTTCAAACGTTGAACTGGAAAATGAATTGCCGTTACCAGTGCCGTGGTATCTGCCGGGGTCAGGGAAATGCAAAGTTCCTAATTTTTGAATTGGATGAGTCCCGGATTTTGACTGGGAAAAATCAGTATGAACAAGAAAATTGTTCGATGAATCTGAAATGCCGGTTATATCGGAGTAAATGGGTTCAGAGCATTACAGTTAGTGATGTGATGGAATCTGGCCAAGTCGTAGAAAATCCCATGATTGGTGCAATTCCAAGCAGAAATGAAGTTCAACGTGAACTGAATGATCTTTTGATGTCGATGTAGGAGGAACTTATAGAATGGAAGAACAAAGCAGGGCGCAGGAACTGAGCGTTCGGGAAATCTCCTTGATTCGTGAACTTGCACAGATACGGAAAGAACATAAAAGAGAACTGGAGTACGAAAAATTTGATGGTTATGAGCTGCCGCCGCGTACACAATTTTCCATGCTGAATAAGCCAGCAGTGAGCATAAAATATGGCGTTATGAAATTTAATATGGCCTGCATCCGGCTTTTTGAAGGAATCAAGTATGTTCTTCCGATTTTGCATCCAAACAAAAAACGGCTTGCATTGATTATGTGTCCGGAAGAAGACAGCGCGTCTGTTGAATGGGCACGGCAGAAGGACGAAAACTGGGTGAATAAGGATATTACCTCTTTGGAATTTGTGGAAAATATCTTCAAACTCATGAACTGGAACCGAGAATGTCGTTATAAAGTGCTTGGACGGGTGGCTAATTCTGATCAGGGCCTTTGTATGTTGTTCGATTTGGAAGAAGCAATCATGTTCACACCGAAGCCACAGGAATATACGGACCCGCTTACTGGCGAAATGAAGAAAAAACAGATAAAGTTCTTCCCGGATGTCTATAAGGATCGAATCGGGAAATCTTATAATGATTACATCGCTGGTCATCAGATGAACCTGTTCGAGGATTTTATTGGGTATCAAGGCTCTGCTGTATTGGATGAGCCTGAACAGAAAACAGATACTATTTCAGTACCGATACCGCAATGTGAAGAATCTGAAAATATACCTTTATCAGATTTTCCGGAACAGCCTGAAAATGTACAACGACCGGGCAGTGAGGTTGTTGAGAAAGGAATGCTGACATGAGTTCTGGACGAATTATGAATCTGCTGGTGACGATTCCGGCAGAAAGCCGAAGAATGAATGTGGGAAAGGATGTTATTCGTGTTCTTGGGAGCCCGACCTATATTTGTGTTTTGCAGAGGAAAGATCGGAAGTCTATTGCGATTACTCCGTGCACCGCTGAACATCCCATGTCCTTTAAGGTTCCAGACAGGCTGTTGACCGATGGACAGTGCCGAATGATGATTAACGGAATACAGTTCATTCAGGCGTTGCTGGAGGCAAATGAACTAGCTGTAGGAAAGGATCATCAGTTTAAGGGGAGATATGAAGCTGAGAAAAACGCAGTTATCATTTCACTTGAAAAAGATGAACGGGAATGGTAGTCAAGGCGGGAAGAATCTTGAATACAGATGCTGCTATATTGGAATATTATGCTGAATTATGCTGACTTGAATTTAAACCAGAGTGGGCAATATGGACAAATCTATGCTGAAAAGTTTACATCTGCCAGCTTGATATGCAAAGTGTTTTATGGTAAGATGAAAGCACAATGGGGGAAGTATACTCTCCTCTTGAATCTGCTGTAAGGAAGTGAATGCCGATGGAAAATCAGCTTGCTCATGCGATAACGCAGACGGAATATGATTCGAGCTATGATAAGGCTGCCAAGAAGCTGCTTGCCAACAAACAGATTCTGGCACAGATTATGAAGAACTGTGTGAATGAGTACAGTGCCTGTTCCGTAGACGAAATTGCAGAGAAGTATATCGAAGGAACGCCGGAAGTGGGCACGGTTGGCGTTCATGTTGATGATACAAACAGACCCAAGAAAACGGCTGGCGTAATTACCGGAAGCAATAATGAGGATTCTACGCTGACGGAGGGAACCATCAATTATGATGTTCGGTTCGATGCAATCGCACCAGCGTCAGAAGGTTCTACTGCACAGAAAGATGTGATACGTCTTATTATTAATGTGGAGGCGCAGACTGCTTTTAATCCGGGATACCCTTTGACAAAGCGGGCAATCTATTATTGCAGCAGGATGATCTCCGCACAGCATGGTCCGATATTCACGAACTCGGAGTATGGGAAAATCCGAAAAGTGTACTCTATCTGGGTTTGTACACACCCAACCAAGGAGTTCCAAAACACTCTGATTCGTTATTCTATCCGACCAGAGCAGTTGATTGGAAACGCTGTTGAAAAATCGGAAAACTACGATTTGATGAGTGTTGTAACGATTTGTCTTGGAGAACCGGGTACGGAAAACTATACAGGTATTGTGAAATTTATGGATGTGTTGCTCTCTTCTTCCAGAGCAGCTACTGAGAAAAAGAAAATTCTTGAAGAAGAATTTGGCGTTGCAATGAACGAAGAACTGGAAAGGGAGGTGCTTGTTATGTGCAACCTTAGTCAGGGCGTAAAGGCCGAAGGCAGAGAAGAAGGTATCAACATTGGTGAGATGCGGATGCTGGTTAAACAGGTAAGAAAAGGCCGTGTGACGATTGAAGAAGCAGCGGAAGATGCTGGAATGACAGTAGAGGAATTTAAGAAAGTGATGGAAAAGACCCCGCTGCAGGCGGTCTAAGATAAAAAGCATATAGAGTAAACTGTAAAGCCCTACAAGGCTCAGATCGGTTCGATACTGACTGAAAACCTTGTAGGGCTTATTTTTTTTGCTTTTTTCAAATTTATTTGTGAAAAATGTTGTCCAAGACTTGACATCGGCCGGCATTGATTGGCAGCGCGAGAAATGGCAATCAGGACTTGGTTCTAAGTTTATCCACCAAGGCGAAAAAAATGCTGCGAAATATGCGGACGAGGTCATTGTTCTGAGCAAAGGAGTGCAGGACTATTTTAAGGAAACTTATGGAAGAGAAACGCACTTTATCCCTAATGGCGTGAATAGGCCGCAGATTCGGGAAGCAAGTCTGATTACAGATAAGTTCGGGCTGAAAAAAGACTCATACATATTGTTCCTCGGTCGTCTGGTGCCAGAAAAGGGGATTCGATATCTGGTTGAGGCCTTCAAGAATGTCAAGACGGATAAAAAACTGGTCATCGCAGGCGGCTCCAGTGATACGGATTCCTTTATGGAGGAATTGAAAGACCTGGCGAAGGGTGACGATCGGATTTTCTTTACCGGGTTTGTACAGGGAGCAATGCTGGATGAACTATACAGCAATGCTTACATTTACACGCTGCCGTCCGATCTGGAAGGAATGCCGCTAAGTCTACTGGAAGCAATGAGCTACGGCAACTGCTGTTTGGTTTCGGATATTCCGGAGTGCACAGAGGTTGTGGAAGATAAGGCATTGATTTTCAAAAAGTCAGATGTAGAGGACTTGCGAGAAAAATTGCAAGATGCCTGTGACCATCCTGAAATGGTTATGAAAATGAAGAATCAGGCAGCTGACTTTATCTGCGAGAAATACAACTGGGATAAAGTTGTAAAGGAAACGATGAAGTTATACAGAAAATGATGAAGAAAAGTTTTACTGATTTTCAGGAAGTATAAGGCGAGCGGCTATGCTGGTGTGGAAGCAATTTTTGAGCGGGATCAGCGGAACCAGAAGTTCATATGGGGAATGTATGACCGCATTTGCGGAATGTTCTGCCGGAAAACACGGTAAAGCTGCGGCTTTCGGTCAAAATACACACATTTCCGTGCATCAGCGGCAAATGTTTGTTAAACTATTATCTATCTTGCGACCTTGCAATGTGCACGGTTTTTGTTTATAATAGTAGAGTAACGGGGCAAGATCCCCCGAATGCGAGCGAAACTCTAGTTCAGAAATTAAAACTTGAGAGGAGTTTATTACCATGGGTTTAGGTAAGAAGACGATCGACGATCAGAACTACTGCGGCAAGAAGGTGCTTGTCCGTTGCGATTTCAACGTCCCGATGAAGGACGGTGTGATCACCAACGAGAACCGCATCAACGCAGCTCTGCCCACCATCCAGAAGCTGGTCAACGATGGCGCAAAGGTCATCCTGTGCAGCCATCTGGGCAAGCCCAAGAACGGCCCCGAGGCAAAGTTCAGCCTGGCACCCGTTGCTGTGGCTCTGAGCGCAAAGCTGGGCAAGACCGTTGTGTTTGCTGACGACGACAACGTTGTGGGCGAGAACGCAAAGGCTGCTGTTGCTGCCATGAACAACGGCGATGTCGTTCTGCTGCAGAACACCCGTTTCCGCAAGGAAGAGACCAAGAACATGCCTGAGTTCAGCGAAGAGCTGGCTTCTCTGGCTGATGCATATGTTGACGATGCATTCGGCAGCTGCCACCGTGCACACTGCTCCACTGCAGGTGTCACCGACTTCATCAAGGATACCGCTGTCGGCTATCTGATGGAGAAGGAGATCAAGTATCTGGGCAACGCTGTGAACGATCCCGTTCGTCCCTTCACCGCTATTCTGGGCGGCGCAAAGGTCGCAGACAAGCTGAATGTTATCTCCAACCTGCTGGAGAAGGTCGATACCCTGATCATCGGCGGCGGCATGGCTTACACCTTCGTCAAGGCTCAGGGCTACGAGGTCGGCAAGAGCCTGTGCGACGATTCCAAGCTGGATTACTGCAAGGAAATGATGGCCAAGGCTCAGGAGAAGGGCGTGAAGCTGCTGCTGCCCGTTGATGCTGTCTGCATCAAGGACTTCCCCGATCCCATCGACGCTCCTGTTGAGACCACGGTTGTTCCTGTCACCGCGATCCCGGCTGACATGGAAGGCTGCGACATTGGCCCCGAGACCATGAAGCTGTTTGCCGATGCTGTCAAGGCATCCAAGACCGTTGTGTGGAACGGCCCCATGGGCGTGTTCGAGAACCCCACTCTGGCAGCTGGCACTCTGGCAGTTGCCAAGGCTATGGCTGAGAGCGATGCTACCACCGTGATTGGCGGCGGCGACAGCGCAGCAGCTGTGCAGCAGATGGGTCTGGGCGACAAGATGACCCACATCTCCACCGGCGGCGGCGCTTCTCTGGAGTATCTGGAGGGCAAGGAGCTGCCCGGCATCGCAGTTATTCAGAACGCATAATCTGATCCCGGCATCATAATGGGTGCGGCGGCTTTAGCGCCGCCGCATCTTTTTGTTTGTGCAGAGCTTTCTGCACGATAGAAGGTAAATAAAGGAGATAGAGTATCATGGATAAGGCAAAGCGTAAGGCTATCATTGCAGGCAACTGGAAGATGAACAAGACTGCCTCCGAGGCTGCTGTTCTGGTGGATGAGCTGGTCCCCGCCGTGCAGGACGCAGGCTGCGAGGTGGTCATCTGCACCCCGTATACCGATCTGGTCACCGCTGTGGAAAAGACCAAGGGCACCAACATCCATGTGGGTGCTGAGAATGTTCACTTTGAGAAGTCCGGCGCTTTCACCGGCGAGATCAGCGCTGACATGCTGGTAGATCTGGGCGTGGAGTACGTCATTGTGGGCCACTCTGAGCGCCGCCAGTACTTCGCCGAGACCGACCAGACCGTGAACAAGCGCGCTCTGGCTGCTCTGAACGCCGGCCTGAAGGTCATCATCTGCGTGGGCGAGAGCCTGCAGCAGCGCGAAGAGGGCGTGACCGAAGAGCTGGTGCGTATGCAGACCAAGATCGCTCTGCGTGATGTGACCGCTGAGCAGATGGCAAATGTCGTGATCGCTTACGAGCCCATCTGGGCCATCGGCACCGGCAAGACCGCTACCGCCGATCAGGCTGAGGAAGTCTGCGGCCAGATCCGCAAGGTCATCGGCGAGGTGTACGGCGAGGCAGTTGCCGAGGCTACCACTGTCCAGTACGGCGGCAGTATGAACGCCAAGAACTGCGAGGAGCTGCTGAGCAAAAAGGATGTGGACGGCGGCCTGATCGGCGGCGCATCCCTGAAGGCTCCCGACTTTGCAGTGATCGTCAACGCAGCCACCAAGGGCTGATCGACGGTTTAAATCAGCTGTTTCAGCGCCCGGCTGCGCCGCATTTCCAGCGCTGTGCCGGGCGCTGATTTGTTAAATTCAAAGGAGATTCAATTTTATGGCAAAGAAACCTGTTCTTCTGTGCATCATGGATGGCTTCGGCTGGGTGCCGGAGGAGACCTTCGGCAACGCCGTGGTCGCCGCAAAGAAACCCCACCTCGATGCTCTGATGGCAAAATATCCCATGACCACCATCAACGCTTCCGGTATGGCCGTTGGTCTGCCCGAGGGCCAGATGGGCAACTCTGAGGTTGGCCACACCAACATGGGCGCTGGCCGCATCGTGTACCAGCAGCTCACCCTCATTACCAAGTCCATCAAGGACGGCGAGATGCTCCAGAACCCGGTTCTGGTCAAGAACATGAAGGCTGCCATCGATGCCGGCAAGGCCATCCATCTGATGGGTCTGGTGGGCACCGGCGGTGTGCACAGCCACGCAGACCACTGGTTCGGCGTGCTGGAAATGGCAAAACATCTGGGTGCAAAGAACGTTTACCTGCACTGCATCACCGATGGCCGTGATACCGACCCGCACTCCGGCAAGGGCTTCCTGGCCGACCTGCAGGCCAAGCTGGACGAGTTGGGCATCGGCAAGATCGCCAGTGTCTCCGGCCGTTACTACGCCATGGATCGCGATAACAACTGGGATCGTGAAGAGAAGGCATACGCTGCCTTTGTCTACGGCGAGGGTAATCATGCCGCCAACGCTGCCGAGGCCATCGAGGCATCCTATGCAGCAGACAAGACCGACGAGTTCGTTCTGCCCTGCGTCACCTGTGAGGGCGGCCGCGTGCAGGATGGCGACACTGTGATCTTCATGAACTTCCGTCCCGATCGTGCCCGCCAGATGACCCGCATCTTCTGTGACGATGCGTTCACCGGCTTTGAGCGCCGCGGCGGCCGCAAGCAGGTGAACTATGTCTGCATGGCCGAATACGATGCCACCATGCCCAACTGCGAGGTCGCCTATCCGCCTGTGGAGCTGAAGAACGTTCTGGGCCAGTACCTGTCCGAGAATGGCAAGACTCAGCTGCGCATTGCCGAGACCGAGAAGTACGCTCATGTCACCTTCTTCTTCAACGGCGGCGTGGAGGCTCCCTACGAGGGCGAGGACCGCTGCGTGATCCCCAGCCCGAAGGTCGCCACCTATGACCTGAAGCCCGAGATGAGCGCCCCCGAGGTTGCTGCCGAGTGCGTCAAGCGCATCGAGAGCGGCAAGTACGATGTGGTGATCCTGAACTTCGCAAACTGCGATATGGTCGGCCACACCGGCGTGTTCGATGCTGCGGTCAAGGCCGTGGAAGCCGTTGACACTGCTGTGGATCAGGTGGTCACTGCTGTGCTGAAGGCCGGCGGCTGCGCCTTCATCACCGCCGACCACGGCAACGCCGAGAAGATGATGAACCCGGACGGCACCCCCTTCACCGCACACACCACCAACGTGGTGCCCTTTGTGGCTGTTGGCTGCGGCGATGTGAAGCTGCGCGAGGGCGGCTGTCTTGCCGATATCGCTCCCACCATGCTGCCGTATATCGGTCTGCCCGTGCCTGCTGAAATGACCGGCAAGAGCATCATCGTGGAGTAACTGACCATTAAAACAGCCGACGCGTTCGCTTTGGCTATGAATAGCGGAATTGTTATTCTTATATTTACAGCTCTGGAAAATCTGCGGATTTTCCAGAGCTGTTTTTTCACGCGAAAAGCCGATAAGATAAATTGCGTTTTTGGGTTTCGAACCCATTCTAAATCAAAAACTTTTCTTTTTTCCCCATCCGTGCTACAATAAAAATGAATTTTTGATTGTAGGAGAAGCGGATGGAAACAACGCATAAACAAATCGTTCTGGGCATCCTTGCCCATGTGGACTCCGGCAAGACCACCCTTTCGGAAGCCATGCTCTACCGCTCCGGCGCGATCCGCAAGCTGGGCCGCGTGGATCACAAGGATGCCTTTTTGGATACCGACACGCTTGAAAAAGCGCGCGGCATCACCATCTTTTCTAAGCAGGCCCTGTTGACAGCGGGCAATACGGATATCACATTGCTGGACACCCCCGGACATGTGGATTTTTCCACCGAGACAGAGCGCACCCTGCAGGTGCTGGACTATGCTGTGCTGGTGGTAAGCGGCACCGACGGCGTGCAGAGCCACACCGAGACGCTCTGGCGGCTGCTGCGGCGCTACCATGTGCCCACCTTTGTGTTCGTGAACAAGATGGATCTGCCCGGCAAGAGCAGGGAAGAGCTGCTCGCCCAGCTGAACCACCGTCTGGGCGAGGGCTTTGTGGCCTTTGATGTGCCGCAGGCCGACCGGGACGAAGCACTGGCCCTGTGTGACGAAAACCTGATGGACCGGATGTTGGATGCCGGGCAGTTGACCAATGTGGACATCATCCCGGCCGTTGCACGCCGGCATGTGTTCCCGTGCTGGTTCGGTTCGGCGCTGCGGCGTACCGAAAACGATGTACTGGAAAGCGTGGACGCTCTGCTGGACGGGATTGACCGCTATACCCGTCCGGCTCCCGCGCTGGATGCCTTTGGTGCCAAGGTGTTTAAGGTGTCGCAGGATGAGCAGGGCACGCGCCTGACATGGCTGCGCGTGACTGGCGGCGAACTGAAGGTAAAGGCCCAGCTCTCCGGCGAAGCAGATGGTGAGCCGTGGGAGGAAAAGGCAAACCAGCTGCGGCTGTACTCCGGCGTAAAGTATACGCTGGCGGAAGCCATCGGCCCGGGGCAGGTGTGCGCCGTCACCGGCCTGACCAAGGCGCGCCCGGGCGAGGGCCTTGGCGCGGAACGCGACAGCGATGTGCCGGTTCTGGAACCGGTGCTGAGCTATCAGGTGCTGCTGCCGGAGGGGACTGATGTGCACGCGGCACTGGGCAAGCTGCACCGGCTGGAAGAAGAGGAGCCGCAGCTCCATGTGGTATGGAACGAGACTTTGGGCGAGATCCATGTGCAGCTCATGGGCGAGGTGCAGCTGGAAGTGCTGCGCAGTTTGTTGGCAGAGCGCTTTGGCCTGAACGTGGAGTTCGGCCCCGGCGGCATTCTGTACAAGGAGACCATCACGGAGCCTATGGAGGGCGTGGGCCACTATGAGCCGCTGCGCCACTATGCGGAGGTGCATGTCAAGCTGGAGCCCCTGCCCCGCGGCAGCGGGATGCAGTTTGCCGCCGACTGCCGGGAAGAAGTGCTGGACAAGAACTGGCAGCGCCTTGTGCTGACCCATCTGGAAGAAAAGCAGCACCTTGGTGTGCTGACCGGTGCGCCGCTGACGGACGTGAAGATCACCCTCATTGCGGGCCGCGCCCATCTTAAACACACGGAGGGCGGAGATTTTCGGCAGGCCACCTATCGCGCGGTGCGGCAGGGTCTGATGCTGGCCAAAAGCCAGCTGCTGGAGCCATGGTATGCCTTTCGGCTGGAAGTGCCGGTGGAGAACCTTGGCCGTGCCATGACCGATATCCAGCGCATGGAGGGCAGCTTTGACCCGCCAGAAAGCGGGGAAGAGGCTGCTGTGCTCACCGGTTTTGCACCGGTGGCCACCATGCGCAGCTACCCCATGGAGGTGGTGGGCTATACCCGGGGCCGGGGACACCTGACCCTGACGCTGGACGGCTACCGGCCCTGCCACAATGCGGCGGAGATCATTGAAGCTGTGGGCTACGAGCCGGAGCACGACCTTGACAACCCGGCAGATTCGGTGTTCTGTGCCCATGGCGCGGGCTTTGTGGTGCCTTGGGATCAGGTGCGCAGCCACATGCATGTGGACAGCGGCTGGGGAAAAAGCAAAAGCCCGGAGCAGGAGACGCAGACCGTGCCCCAGCGCCGGACAGCGGCTTACCGCGCAACACTGGAAGAGGATGCCGAGCTGCTCAAAATCTTCGAGCGCACCTATGGCCCCATCAAACGGGACCCGCTGGCGGCATTCCGCCCGGTGCAAAAGCGGGAACGCCCGGATTTTGATGCCCAGCAGTGGGAGATCCTGCCCGAATATCTGCTGGTGGACGGCTACAATATCATCTTTGCGTGGGATGAGCTGAACGCCCTTGCAAAGGACAGTCTGGAAGCGGCCCGCCACAAGCTGATGGATATTCTGTGCAACTATCAGGGCTACCAGAAGTGCAATCTTATTCTTGTATTCGATGCCTATCGTGTGCCGGGCAGCCCCGGCAGCATTGAGCAGTACCATAACATCCATGTGGTCTACACCAAGGAAGCCGAAACCGCCGATATGTTCATCGAGCACGTTACTCATGAGATCGGCAAGGGGCGGCGAGTGCGTGTGGCTACTTCCGACGGCATGGAGCAGATCATCATTCTGGGCCACGGCGCGCTGCGTGTCTCCGCCCGCATGTTCCATGAGGAAGTGCAGAATGTGGAAAAGCAGATCCGCAAACTGGTGCAGGGGGAAGCATAAAATGTCAACCGAGATCACATCCGAATTTATCTGGCACAACATCCCGCCGCGCCCGCGCGACAGCCACAAGGGCAGCTTTGGCACCGTGTTGGCTGTGGCGGGCAGTGCATATTACCGAGGTGCAGCCCTGCTTGCCGCCGAGGGAGCTCTGCGCACCGGTGCGGGCATTGTAACGCTGGCCAGCGTGGAGCCGGTATTGGCAGCTGCGGTGGCCCGCCTGCCGGAATGCTGCCTGTGTCCCTGCGTGGCGGGGGCCGAAGGTGGCATCTCGCCGGAGAGCATTCCACAGCTCCAGCGCCAGAAGGCGACGGTGCTGCTGCTGGGCCCGGGCCTTGGCGGTACGGCCCAGAGTGCAGCCCGCGCGGCAGAGACACGCACGCTGGTGCAGAAGCTGCTGCCCGGCTTTGCAGGCAGCGCGGTGCTGGATGCGGACGGCCTGAACGCCGCCGCGCAGCTGCTGGCCGAGGGCAAAACGCTGCCACACCCGGCGGGAGAGCTGATCGTGACCCCGCACCCCGGC